>Ga0157374_10000535_pt1 | contig 34021 bp, 25 predicted proteins | sample M25metaG_FD_115308 | JGI IMG/M metagenome (GOLD analysis project Ga0157374, IMG submission 115308) | Miscanthus rhizosphere microbial communities from Kellogg Biological Station, Michigan, USA - M2-5 metaG | ecosystem: Host-associated > Plants > Roots > Rhizosphere > Soil | place: USA: Michigan...
TAGCAACAATCGTGCCGCCATTACCACCATGATTGGATACAGGAGAACTACCAGCCCCACCAGGAGCTGCAATTCCATATGTGTTAATGAGATTGCTCACGGTTATCTGTCCCCCTTGCCCCCCATACGCTACTTGTTGAGGCGAATAGGCATCTCCCCCGGCAGCCTGTATCAAACCTTCATTTTGGGACAGTTGAGAATGGTTTTTAGTAATGAGATCTATCTGACCACCGTTACCACCAGTGGCTTTGGCATTGCTTGCTACTTCATTACCACCATTGGCGCTTATTATAGAATCTCTAGACTGGTTGAGAATACTGCAAATGGCACTAAGACTGATCTCCCCACCACGTCCTCCCTTACTAGTGAAGGAAGATCCACCATTAGCCGTGATGCTTCCTGTGTTCCGGATGCTGTTGGCATCATTATTCGCCAGCCCTTGCAACCTATTTGAGATGGATAGTTTATTGGCAGAACTGAATACGGTTGATCCAGCCAATGCTCTAGTTACTGGCTGAAGATTAGGATTGCCAGTATTGGCAATCAATTGAATGGTTCCACCTTTGGAAGCATTATTCTGGCCTAAACTATTATTAATGCCATTAGCGCTGATCACTCCTTCATTATTGACCACACGGCCAACCACTTGGATGACATTGGAGTCTACCCCAGGCAATGGAATGCCACTGGATTCAGCACAGCGCCTTTTTGAATATCCACCACGCCGGTAGCATTAACGTGGATACTGCCGCCCCCACCTGTAGGACTACTGACATCAATTTTAGCGGTGGGGCCAAAGGTCGCAGAATTTACATTGATGTTCACGTGCCCGCCTTGATTGCCCAGCGCTGTAATGTTTCCATTTTGGTAAAGATAAGCGGAATTCACCAAGACTTTCCCGCCATTACCCAGATAAACGCCCTGAGCATTAATCAGGCCATTCACATTGATATTGCCATCCACCCGGACCACATTGTGGGGAGCATATAATTGAATGGTCCCGCCATTATTGGTCAAATTAGCCGAATTATACACCTCCAGTCCACGGACCGTTGAGCCGCTTTGCAGCCATAAGTCACCGGAATGGCTATTTAAAAATGTAGTTTTACCGGTTGGTGTATTGTAATACGTCCCAGCCTGAATAATTTGACTGTCTTGGATGCTGTTAATGGGACTTAATGAGTAACTTAAGGGGGATAAGGTAATCATTAAACTTAAACCAACGCAGCAAATCAGATTTCTTCTAATCTCTACTCTACTCATCTCTACTCTCTCCTGGCTATGAAGCTAATCGGTTATGAATGAAACTGATGCTTACAAATAATGTCAGCGGTAACACTACAAATAAGAAAGATGACTTTATATAGCCCTGATGGGTAGAATAATGAAAAAAATATGAAATTCTTTCATTTTGAATCAAAAATAAATTATAAAAGTATAGGGATTCCTAGTAATTTTCCATTATAAATATATAAGGTAGCTTAAGTATATATCTCTATGATTAGAATAGCTTGCTGCAAGTGATACCAAGGGGAATGGATCGTTATCGCGCAGCTTCTCCTCGGTACATGGCCACATTCGTTATCGATAACGATGGTTGTGCAAGACCTATAGCCTTAACTTTGTAAAAGATCAAGGCTGATAGACATCCTAAGAAAACCGTATACTCCGTTTATCCCAACAGCGAAGGCTGTTTCTGCTTTAGTCCAGAAATTAATTTTCGGATTGTATTGCGGCAAGGAACTTCCACATATCGATAGACAGCCTCACCGACTAACAGGATAGTTCCTATAATCAACAGGAAAAAGATCACATTCTGAATGCTGAGCAAAGGCGTCACAATACCGAAATGTTTATCCAAACCCTCGAATTTACCACAAATGAACGAATGAACCATATAGACCGAGTATGAAATTTCACCCAAATGGACCATGGGTCGGCTTGCCAGAAAGCCTTGTGTTTCGGTTAATCCATAAATTAAACCGGCCAGCATCAAAGCTAAAGTATATTCTGGAAAATTGAGGTAAGCTCCCAGAATGCTCCCAATGATGCAGGCAGGTAAGAGCCATTGGGGTGGCTTACCTAGTTTATAGAGGTTATATAAAGCGCAACCTGCCGGAAATTCAGTGACGATTCGAAGTAGTCCCCCGTCAAATGTCCAACCGATGCCTGTTGTTCCTTTTAAAATGCAACAAAAAGTTAAAACTATAAAGCAGCTAAAGAATATAAATAAATTGGAGAACCGGCTTTGAAATCGCAGAAATATTAAGCAGAGAAAGGGGAAAGAAAGGTAGGCAAACCATTCAGCACTCACGGACCAGGAGGGACAATTCCAGTTTAGCATCGTGCAAAATCCCCAAGCGTGAATATTGCAGATATTCAGAGTAAAATCCCGCATGTCTCCCAAATAGTGAGGAAAAGGCTGATGCGTTACCAAAGCGAGCGCTCCATAGAAGAGTAGATAGTATAGCAGAACAAAATAATGCACTGGTAATATTCGAGCTAAACGAAGCAGGTAAAAACGCAATACTTCCCTGAGAGAAAGGAGGTTAAAATCACTTTGATGTACGAAAGATAAGATAAAACCGCTCAGCACAAAGAATAAATCGACACCCAAATGGCCTTTCAGAACTAATGGTTGTAGCGGGCCATAATTATAGATGTCCAACATGTGGAATAAAATAACCCCTAATGCTGCTATGGCTCGTATACCAGTGAGAGAATGTAATTTTTGCATTTCAATTGATCCTTCGGCTAAGCAATAAATTGTCTAATTGAAAACCGAAGCTCTGTAAATAGGACACTCTACTAAACTCTATTGAGTAGTCGAAAAACCTGTAGTTATTGAGAAAATCAGCAAATACTATTTCTAACAAATTCTTATACAATTAGGCACGGTTAGTCGAGTAGTATCTTTATGCTTATCTTGATGCTATCTATGGTTCGGTAACTGAGTAGTGAAAATCCACATAGTTGATGAGGTTCCTGTATCCAGGCTGATTTGGCTCGTTTCAGGCCACCTCTAACAAAGCAATTTTATTTAGTATTAATTTTCCCTGTCCAGGGAGAGACTTTAATTAGTCTAACTATAGAAGGGCTTTAGACATGACGGTTGAATGGCTGGCTCGCCTTCAATTTATGCTTGCAGTTTCATTTCACTATTTTTTTCCACCGTTAACTTTAGGGTTAGGTGTCTGTATGCTGATATCACAAGGTCTCTATTTAAAGTCAGGTCAACTAAAATATCATCAGATGACTCAATTTTGGATGCGCATATTCACCGTAATCTTTAGTGTAGGAGCTGCTAGCGGATTTATTTTAAAATATGAGTTCAGTACACGATGGACCGTCTATAACCACTTTATTCATCAGTTTTTTTCAAATGCTGCCACGACAGAAGCAATAAACTCGTTTCTGATTGAGGCAAGCCTAATTACAATCCTCTTATACAGTTGGAAGCAGTTGAACAGATTTCTCTACTTTGTACTGCTCCTGATAGCCGTTGTGATTCCTCACTTTAATGCCGCTTGGATTGTCATTGTAAACTCCTGGCAACAAACACCTCAAGGGTTCAAGATAATAGGTCAAGGAGCACAAGCCTATGCTCATATTCTTGATTACCAGGCTATGCTATTCAACCCTTCATCAATACAACGCATCTCTCATGTTTTCACAGCCGCTTGGCTAACTGGCTCTTGTCTTCTTAGCAGTTTAGGAGCTTATTACTTCTTACGAAAAAAACATTTAAAGTTGGCCATCACAAGCCTAAATATTGGCTTGCCAACAACAGCAATATTTACCATTTTACACTTATTAACTGGTCATCTGTCGGCGGTTTGCTGTGCGGAACATCAGCCAGTTAAACTAGCCGCAATGGAAGGACATTTTGACTCACAGCAATCTGCCAACTTGTATTTGTTCGGATGGATCGATGAGAAGAACCATCATACCTATGGATTGTATATCCCAAAAGGGTTGAGTTTTTTAGCCAAAGGCCACTGGAATGATAAAATTCTGGGTTTAAATCAAATTGAAAAAATTAACTATCCCCCTTTAAATCTGGTCTTTCAAACTTATCACCTGATGGTTATACTTGGGCTGGGCATTATCTTGTTTAATATAATTGGATTATGGGTTTGGTATAGTAAAAAGATCTGCAAAAGGCTTGATTATCAAGATAAAAAATATTTTATCTTTAGACATGGACACCAAACTATTTTGAAGGGACTTCAGTTTATATTTCTTTTACCAATCATTGCAAATCAGGTCGGATGGTATACAACGGAAATTGGCAGACAGCCTTGGCTAGTTTATGGATTGTTGCGAACCACACATGGATTAACTCCGTCCTTAAAAGCACATGAACTTCAACAATCCTTAGTTTATTATACTATGTTTTACTTTGCCCTAGGTGTAATTGCCGTCCTGATGTTAGTTCAACTTATCCAAAAAGGCCCTTTATTCCGCCAGAGAGTAAAACTAGAGCTTATCCCGTAAGTTTTTGGGCTAAAATATAAGCCATTCTATTGAGTTAGAGGTAATAGAGGATGGCAGTTATTCGTCTCACTGAGGAGCAGTGGGAATTTATTCAGAGGTTTTTACCCGAACAGCATATGGGCAGACCCAGAAGCCGGGACAAAGAATGCTTTGAGGCGGTATTGCACCTGCTAAAAACGGGCTGTGCCAAGGGCATCCATATCCCTACGCCTTAACAGGTTAGGGCTATAGATAAGTGGGAAATGCTACCTGGGGAATATCCACCAAAATCTACCGTACATCGACGATTTAAAGTCTGGAAAAAGGCCAAGGTATTTTAACCAGATGCCAGGATGCCTCCCAGGTTGTTGCACACATTGATTCGACAATCTGAATTGCATCGCGAAGCATCCCCTAGGGGGAAAAAGGGGGCGACAAGATCTCGAAAGCCGGGAAATTCAAATCCAGCAAAATAACAGCCCTGTGCAATGAACAAAGCCAAATCCAGAGTTTTGAAATTGGAAACGGGGGTGAAAGCGACCACAAAGCCGTTATTCCTATTATACCCAGTGTTCCGGCTAATATGTATGTCACAGCCGACCGGGGCTTTGACAGCAAAAAGCTCCGAAGAGTTCTGCGATACAATGGCTCAATGCCGCTGATTCCGCGCCGACAGTTTCCCAATTCACCCGTCAGGAGAACACCCAAACCCTGCATCTATAAATCCGGGTGGCAGATGGAAAAAGCTTTCTCCCAAACCGACCAGTTCAGGAAACTCATTGTCCGACAAGAACGAGACTCAAACATTTACAAACAGTATTGGTATCTTGGACTTGCTTGACTCGAACTCAAAAAACTTACGGGATAAGTTCTTATAAACATAGCGAATTTAATTAATGATTTTTAAGTGGGGTATTGCAAAACCGAAAATTTACACGGTTCAGCTTCAAAAAGTTTCTCCTAGAATGGCAGAGGTTGAATTTTTATATCTGATACGCGTTCTCGCTGTACATTACCCTAGCTTCTGAAAGGAATCTCCTGAGACAACTGTCTACAACTCCCTGCAATTTTCAATGTTAAATGCCACCATTTTGACAGCAGTAAATATCACTCTAGCTGGAGCCGATGAGGAGACATTGCTGGGCGGCCCACACAACTTCAGCGGTAATAAGTGAGCCAATTAATGCCAATGATACGCTAGACTTGAGCCAATAGGTGCGTCTTCATCAGAGATTGTATCTTGAAAAGTCGCATGACGTGCGCTTTGATTATACTTATGAGGGTTTTCGAACCACAAATAAAGCTGCCTGAGTACGATCTCTCACGTTTAGCTTGTTTAAAATCGAATGGACATGAACCCGTACCGTTCCAGGAGAAATCATCAGAATATCCGCTATATCCAGGTTTTTCTTACCAGCGGCAATTAAAGCCAGCACTTCTTGTTCCCGTTCAGTCAGTGATTCCAGTGCTGCCATAGGTATCGTTATCTCTGTGGTAAGAGGCTGCCGGTCAGCCTGGAGATACTGTTTAATCTGAGCAGCCACCACCGGGTCAATCCAGAATGCCCCTTGGTACACTTCCTGAATGAGCATATGCAAACGCTCGGTAGAGATGCCCTTCATGCAAAACCCATCAGCACCGGCATTCATAATTTGATCGACTGTTTTAGTCTCAGAATGAGAGGTCAGTACCAGAATTTTAATTTGAGGATGCTTTTCTTTAATAGCCTTAGTAGCTTCAATTCCGCTTAAAACTGGCAGGCCAATATCCATTAAAATCAGATCAGGTTTCAGGTCATTGGCTACCCTAATAGCTTCCTTACCGTCAGCACTGGTGCCGATTAGGTCAATATCACTATATTTCTTGAGAGAAACCATCATCCCGATCCGGAATACTTCATCATCTTCAACCAAGAGTAGCCGAATCATGCCACTTCTCCTTGGATAGGTAAGGTAAAACTAAATTTACACACACCACCAGCTACATTTTCCGCCCAAATACGCCCTCGGTGCGCCTGGATCAGTTGCCGACTCAGATACAGGCCCAAGCCGGTGCCTACAATATCTCGTGTGCCTTCAGCCCGATAAAAACGGTGAAACACATTTTCCAAGTCCTCTTCTGCTAATCCTGGCCCATTATCCGCCACCTCAACCAAGAGCTGATGCGCTTGTTCAGATAGGTTAACCCGAATAAAGCCCCCGGATGGGGTATAGTTCAGGGCGTTATTTAACAGATTGGCAATGACGCGCTTGAGTTGCAGGGCTTCTCCCTTCACCTTCGGAGGTGTCCGGCGGCATGCGTACTCCAGTATGATCTGCCGTTCATTGGCCAATGCTTGGACTTCGGTCAGGATATCCGCAATCAGCTCATCTAAGTCCACCAGCGTCATTTGCAATTTTACGCCAAGATGGTCATGACGATAAATGGACAGCAGATTATTGACCAAGTCCAATTGGCGCAACTTGTTTCGACTCAAAGCCGCTAGTACATCTTTTTGTTCGGGACTCATCTCCCCTAACGTGCCTTCCAGTAAATGTTGCAGGGTCTTTTGCTCCCCCAACATAGGGGTTTTCAGCTCATGAGTTAAGGTTGCCATAAAATCCTCTCGCAACTGAGCCAGATTACGCTCTGTAGCCAGCAGAGTTTCCTGCTCACTCACCTGCTCTTGATGATGAATATATTGCAACATAAAAAAAGCCGAGATTAAAAAAGAGAAAACGGCCACCAGCCGGTTAATCACCACCGAAGGTATCTGAAGCACATTTTGCGGAAATAATAAATTAAGCAAAGTAGATAGTATGGCTAGGAGTATTAGAACTTTGGCAATGCGGGGTTTTAAAAAAGACAATGAAACCAGAATGGGGAGGGTATACAAATAAGCCAAAATGTATTCAGGGGGTGTCGAAAAATCCAGAGCCGCTACAATCAAAAAAGCAAAAACAATAATTAGCCAACGAGTTCTGGAATTCAACTTATACAATACTGTTTCAAAACCAATAGACATTTCTATTCCTCAAAACGGATAGCCATAAAATAGCCAGCTTTTCTTATGATTCCAGGAAACCGCCAAGTCTCATCTAACAGAAATTGCTTATGAACGCGGTTCTGCCCAATGATACCTGATATCACCATATCGTATCCATTTCTCAAACACCCTATATCAAATGGTATAGAACTCCCTATATCATTTGATATAGGAGCCTAAACGCAAAAATATACCTTGATGAGTCCCAAAAGAAGCGCCATAATCAGTCATTACTTTAAACAAATAGCCTAATCCTTGGAAGCAAGGAGCGGAGGAACCACTGCCAGGCAACTGGCCGGGGCGCATTTTCAACCATGAAATAGGGGACCTTTTCCCCCGAGCCCGACAGCTAACTTCGCAGGCGATGAAAGGAAAAGCTCATATGGTCTGTGTCTACACACTGGGCCAGTTGGGCTGCCCATGGGCAGCCGCACCCCAGTATTCATTTTCCACAGGATCTTCCATGGCAAGTGATGGTCATTTTTGTACTTTGGATCAGTTTCAGTACAGCGCTGGAACACCAATTGAGTCAAAGCCACCGGCATATCAACAGTGGCCGTGGCGAGGATTCGCCTTTTGTAGCGACTTGGGAACCGTGGGCTATCTGGTAAATAAACCCAAGTTAGGCATTGTGGGCTGGGCATTGGCTCTGCCCTATTATCTGTATGCTATTTTCAAACAACCCAAAAGTGAACAGCAAAGGCAGGAGCTACTCTATCAGGCTACAGCCAATGGAATTTTTCCTTTCGTGGAGGCTAAAGCAGGTGTTGGGATAGGGGACCTATTGCACCGCTATGTGATCAGCCCAGTCATCAAGAAATATCCAGCCTCAGCCTTAAGCTGGCTCACACAGCCGAGGTCTAAAATCGCCGGTGGACTTATGGCCTTGTTGGCCTTAACCCCAACAGTGGGCGATCCAATCAGTGATTGGATTTTCAAAAATTATAAAACTCACTGGAAAGAAGGACAAGCCAGATGAACCTTATTTTAGCGCTTATGCTCTTTGTTTTGTGCTTTCTTGGCCTCATCGCTTTTATTAAGTTTTGCGATTGGGTCCTGAGCCGTCGGGAGATTACTTCATGATGGCCGGGCTTTTATTGTCGGTTGTGGTTATTGGGCTCACCGCCTATTTGACGGCAGTCATCCTGTTTCCGGAGAAATTCTAATGTTTCCTCTGATCTATTTATCAAGTTTCTTAATTGCCAGTTTTCTGCTCACTGTCTTGCTTGGCAGCTATATGGCCAAGATTTTTGACCATAAGCCGACTTTACTCACCCCGGTCCTGGGCCGAGTTGAAGCACTCATTTTGCGACTGGCAGGGATCAAAAATACAGAGTCTCAACGGTGGACCCGCTATGCCCTGGACTTTGTGCTGTTTAACCTGGTCTGTGGCATTTTGACATTTTTCATTTTATGTTTTCAAAATTTTCTGCCGCTCAACCCCTTAAAATTTGCTGGAATGGAGCCTTGGCAAGCATTTAATACCATTTGCAGCTTTGTAACCAACACCAATTGGCAAAGCTACAGCGGTGAAGTCTCTCTAAGCAACCTCTCGCAAATGCTGGGTATTACCTTTATGCAAGTGGTGGGAGCGGTTTCCGGGGTGGCGGTCTGCATCGGATTCTTGCGCGGCCTAACCAATCGGCCCTTAGGCCATTTTTACCAGGATTTTACAAAGTCACTCCTCTATGTATTTCTACCGATTATGCTGTTGGGCAGTCTCTTTTTTATGGCCCAGGGCGTCCCACAGACCCTGGAGCAACAGACTATTATCAAGACGGTAGAAGGAGCCAGCCAAAAAATCGCCTTGGGACCGGTGGCATCTCTACTGACAATTAAGCAAATCGGGACCAATGGTGGCGGATTCTTTAATGCCAATTCTACCCATCCCTACGAAAACCCCAACCCTCTGACCAACTTCGTTGAAATCATGATGGAATTGTCGATTCCTATGGGGCTGGTCTATCTATTCGGGCTCTGGCTAAAGGTTCGCAAGCAGGGCTGGGTCATCTGGGGTGCCATGATGGTGGTTTTCCTGAGTTTTTTATGGATTGGCACCACCTTTGAGCAAGCTGGAAATCCCATTCTTTCCCATCTTCCAGGAAATTCCGTATCCATTGATCAACACGCCTCCAGTCTTCAATCCGGCGGCAATATGGAAGGCAAAGAAGTGCGCTTCGGCATTTTACCTTCTATGCTGTTTACTGTCTCAACTACCGGTACTTCAACCGGCGCGGTCAACAATATGCATGATTCCCTGACTCCAATTGCCGGGATGATCCCGCTGGCCGATATGATGCTGAACATTATCTTTGGAGGCGTCGGCGTTGGCCTGATGGGCTTCCTGCTGTATGGCATTATTGCCGTCTTTTTGACCGGCCTGATGGTGGGTCGAACACCGGAAATCTTTGGCAAGAAGATCGAAAAACCGGAAATCGTGCTGGCCTCACTAGCGATTTTGCTGCATCCCTTGATTATTTTGGTTCCAACCGCCATTGCAGCCATGAACGATTTCGGCTTGAGTTCCCTGAATAATGCCGGTCCGCATGGCCTGAGTGAAATTCTGTATGCCTATACCTCGGCAGCGGCCAATAACGGTTCAGCCTTTGCCGGGCTAAACGCCAATACTCCCTGGTACAACATTTCCATCGGGATTGTGATTCTACTGGGTCGTTATATCTCTATCATTGTCCTGTTGGCGATTGCCGGTTCCCTGCTTGCCAAACCCAAAGTAGAGCCCGGTCCGGGTACCTTACAAACCAACACGTTATTGTATGGGGCAGTCTGGCTGGGGGTGATCCTGATCGTGGGGGCACTGACGTTTGTGCCTGTCCTGGTATTAGGCCCCATTGCCGAGCATTTGGCAATGCTCAGTGGAAAGCTGTTTTAGGAGATTGCAGACTATGTCACCCAATGTCACCAAAAGCATTGAATCCTCTACAGTCCCTCGTGGCGAGCGGAAGCACAAACCGGTCAGCTCGGATCAGAATATGATATATCAGCAGGCGCTTAGAGGCATGTTTACCAAGCTCGATCCCCGCCTCATGGTCAAAAATCCAGTCATGTTCGTTGTCGAAGTCGGTTTTATCCTGACGCTGGTAATGTGTTTCAATCCGCATATTTACGGACATACCAGCATTACGCAAGGGTATGTCCTCTGGGTTACGGTCATTCTCTTTGTAACCCTGCTGTTTGCCAATTTTGCGGAAGCCTTTGCCGAAGGCCGTGGCAAGGCTCAGGCGGATACGCTTCGAAAAACCCGTTCCACAACCCAAGCACGGGTAATTTTACCAGATGGCAGCGAAAAATTAGTGGGTGCCAGCGATTTACGAGCTGGGGATACCGTCAGAGTGGATGCGGAAGAGATTATTCCATCAGATGGGGAAGTGATTGAAGGCATTGCTTCCGTGGATGAATCCGCCATTACGGGAGAATCAGCTCCGGTAATTAAAGAGCCGGGTACCGATATTTCAAGTTCAGTAACCGGGGGAACCAAGGTTCGTTCTGACTGGCTGCTCATTCGGATTACCACCAATCCCGGCGAGAGCTTCCTGGATAAGATGGTAGCATTAGTCGAAGGCGCTAAGCGCCAGAAAACACCCAATGAGATTGCCTTAACCGTTCTTTTGGCAGCCTTGACCCTGGTTTTCCTGATGGTTTGTGTGACCCTGGTCTTTTATGCAGGGTATTCCAAGGCATCCGTTGATGTGGCTACACTCATTGCGCTCCTGGTTTGCCTGATTCCCACCACCATTGGGGCTTTGCTCTCCGCTATTGGGATTGCCGGGATGGATCGGGTCAGCCGGTTCAATGTGATTGCCATGTCGGGTAAAGCGGTGGAAGCGTCCGGAGATGTGGGTGTGTTGATTCTGGATAAGACCGGAACCATTACCTTGGGGAATCGCCTGGCATCCGAGTTTCTGCCAGTGTCTGGAAAAACACTGGAGCAAGTGGCTCAAACTGCTGCTTGCAGCTCAGTCGGTGATACAACCCCAGAGGGCAAGTCCATCATAGAATTGGCGAAGCGGCTGGGGATTACCGATCTGGGAAATCCAGAAAATACGACCTTGGTTGAATTCTCAGCAGAAACCCGCAGCAGTGGAGCCGATTTACCCGATGGCACCAAGTTGCGTAAAGGAGCTACCGATGCCATTAAACGGTTTGTAGTGGAACAAGGTGGACAATGGCCAGTAGAAGCCCAAGCCTTGGCTGAGCATGTGGCTCGTCAGGGGGGGACCCCTCTTGTCGTTGCCCGTAACCAGGAAGTCTACGGCATTGTGCATTTGAAAGATATTGTCAAACCCGGCATGAAAGAACGATTTGACCAAATGCGCACCATGGGCATCCGCACGGTGATGTGTACGGGGGATAACCCGATTACCGCCGAAGTTATTGCCAAAGAAGCCGGGGTGGATGATTTTATTGCCGAAGCCAAACCGGAAGACAAGATTGCCACCATTAAAAAATATCAGGCGCAAGGTCTGCTGGTTGCCATGACCGGCGATGGCACCAACGATGCGCCTGCATTGGCTCAGGCTGATGTCGGGCTGGCCATGAATTCCGGTACCCAGGCAGCTAAAGAAGCGGCCAATATGATTGATTTGGACTCTGACCCATCCAAATTGATTGATGTGGTGTCCATTGGCAAGCAACTGCTGATTACCCGTGGAGCCTTGACCACATTTAGCGTGGCCAATGATATTGCCAAATACTTTGCCATCATTCCGGCCATATTTGTAGCAGCGATTCCAGCGATGAAGGCTTTTGATGTTATGGGCCTTGGGAGTGCAGATAATGCCATCCTGAGCGCGCTGATTTTCAATGCCCTCATTATTCCGCTACTCATTCCGCTGGCCTTAAGGGGGGTTCAGTTTAAACCGATGTCCGCTGACCAACTGCTCACCCGAAACATGTTGATTTACGGCCTGGGCGGCATTATTGCCCCGTTTATCGGTATCAAGCTCATCTCTTTGGGCTTAAATCTGTTTGGGCTTTAAGGAGGACATTACCATGCTTCAAGCACTACGCTTTACTTTCATCGTTTTTCTCATTAGCGGCATTGTTTATCCCTTACTGATCACAAGCTTGGGCCAAACGTTGTTTCCCAAACAGGCCAATGGGAGCTTAATCGTTAATCCACAAGGCGTTGTGATTGGCTCCAGCCTGATTGGACAAAACTTTACCCGCCCCGAATATTTTCATCCCCGACCCTCTGCAAATGGCTATGATGCAGCCAATTCAGGCGGGTCGAACTATGGAGCAACCAATCAGAAACTGATTAATCGTATACAGACTGATGCCCTTGCCTATCAACAGGCCAATCCCGCCAGCAAAACAATTCCAGTGGATGCGGTCACCGCCTCGGCATCGGGTCTTGACCCGGATATCAGCATCAGCAATGCGCTGGCACAGGTGAATCGCGTGGCAATGGTCAGACATTTAGAGCCAACGGAGGTTCGACAACTGGTTCTAAGCCATCAAGAACAACCCCTATTTACAGAACGTCCTTATGTGAATGTCTTGCAGCTTAATATGGCCCTGGATAGCCTTATGGAGAAGAGGTGATGACCAGCATAGTTATAACGCGGTCTACAAAGCATAGAAGATATGATATTTTACGGTTTGGCCTATTACTGGCACTTCTGTTTCAGATCCCCGTAAGCCATGCCCAGCAGACTATTTTTAATGTTCCTTCAGCGGATGTCACGCCCAAAGATCAGGTTTATCTGGAGCATGAGTCCCAGTTTAAGCCTTGGCGACCCAATGCCTTTTGGCTCGGCACCCATTACACGGCTTATGGGATTGGACATCATACCGAGATTGACGCGACTCTATCTAATGTGAGTGCGCCAGCTTCTGGTAATATCGTGCTTGGAATTGGCTTTAAGAGCAATATTCCCTTGATGGCAAAGCGGCTCCCTCAACGAGAATTTAAGCTGACAATAGGTAATATCACCCCTATCTCCCTTCAAGGGCAAGGCGTTGGAGATTGGTCCTATGCTCACCTCAGCGGGCGGCTTCCCAAGCTCAATACCAGAATTACGGCGGGGGTTAGCACGGGTACCAAGCAACTTTTTGGACGAAATACAGTAGGCTTTATTGGGGGATATGAGCAGCCCATTACGCCGCGATTTAGTTTGATTGGGGACTGGTTCTCGGGGACGCATAGCAACGGCTACTTTATCCCAGGCTTTAGTTATGTTTTACGGGGTACAACCACGCTATTTGCAGGGTACAGATTCCAAACACCAAAAGGGTGGGTCCCCAAGGCTTTGTCATAGAAGTTTCAACCCTGGTACCAACCAAGAGAGCCGCTAATGGACCCACAGCCAGCAAATAACCAACCTGAGAATGGACCGCCTCCCAAAGCCTTGCTAGAGGAGATCTTACTTACGGCGCATAAACGGGGACACCATAAAATTATTATTGGGGCAGCCCCAGGCGTTGGAAAGACCTATCGGATGCTCCAAGAGGCTCAAAATCTACGACGCTTAGGGGTCGATGTGGTGGTGGGCTATTTCGAGCCTCACGGGCGCAAAGAAACCATAGCGCTTTTGGAAGGACTAGAGATCGTTCCTCGAAAAATCATCGATTACAAAGGGGTCAAATTAGAAGAGCTATATACGGAAGCAGTGATTGAGCGCCACCCGCAAACAGCACTGGTGGATGAACTGGCCCACACCAATGCTAAAGGCAGCAAAAATGCTAAACGATATGAAGATGTGGAAGAACTCTTAGCGGCTGGGATTAGTGTTGTCTCCACGGTCAACATTCAGCATATAGAGAGTCTGAACGATATTGTGGCCCGGATTACCGGGATTCAGGTCAATGAGCGGGTACCAGATTCCATTATTGACGCGGCAGATGAAGTCGTCTTGGTCGATATCTCGGTTGAAGAACTCCAAGATCGCCTCAAAAAGGGCAAAATCTATGCCAAAGAAAAAATTGAACAATCGTTGAACAATTTTTTCAAAAAAGGGAATTTAGTAGCATTAAGGGAATTAGCCTTACGAGAAGTGGCCAATAGTGTCGAAGAGCAAGCTCTTGCTGATCCAATCTTTTGCCCCATTGAGCCAACCGGGATTCATGAGCGGATTCTGGTTTGTATCTCAACCCACCCCGATGCTCAGCGGCTTATTCGGCGGGGATTTCGCATTGCAGATCGGATGTGCGGGGAATTGATTATCCTGTTTGTCAAACTCAAAGGAAAGAAACTGCCGGATGAGTATATTCGCAGTCTGGAAAAGCACAAAGAATTAACCACCGCATTAGGCGGTCGATTTTTGGAAGTGGAAGCGCCGGATATTTCAGATGCCATTGTGGCTGTGGCTAAAGACCAGAAAGTCACTCAAATTGTGGTGGGCGAAAGCTTGAAAGAACCCTGCTTCTTTAATCCTTTTAAACCTGCCATTCCATACCAAATCTTTAAGCGCACCGCCAATATTGATGTCTATATCGTTGCCACCAGCCCTGCTCAGCCATGACGATAATTCTAAGCACAAACTATCAGCTTTTGTTTAAAGTAAAGTTCTCACTGATAAATAGATCGGATAATACGGAAGCCTACATTTCAAATTAAAAACAGCAATATTAAGCCTGTAGCCCAACTCAGGCTTCTGAGACTATTCATCCCATTTTGATTTCTAGCAGAAGATTCGAAAACCCTAACGGGTTTAAAACAGCATCTATGGGAAGCGGCATTCTATCTGAACACCTGGACAAAGCAAGAGTATGGGATTAATGATTACCCTCAGCATACACAAATGTCACCGTCTTACTCTTACAAAAAGCGCGGAATTGAGAGAGCGCTTCCGACAGCATGCTGTTATGCCCAGCTTAAGCTTGCTGCCAGTTTTTAACCTGCTAAGATATGCCTCTGGGTAGTTTCATATGGAGTCAGGACGATGTTGAAAAAAGCTGCTCATGCTGTGCTGGTGCTGATCTTTTGGATAGGAATGGCTTGTCCGAATGGCCATGCCGTCAACCTCATGTCCGATGTCAAAAAGGCCGAGAAATCCGTGGAAAAGAGTTTCGGGAAGGTTGGTTCCGGGCTTAAGAAAAGCACTCACAGCACAGAGAAAATGATGAAAAAGAGCACTAAAAAGTTAAAATTCCATAAGCCGAAGCTGTAGTAATTGTCGATTAGCCTAATACTGAGCTTGGATCTGCCAGCTTAATTGTTATAGGCATTTGCCTTAATATTCATACGTTTGCCAGACGATATTCAGTGCAGCGACCATTCTATCCTTTGGTTGAGCAAACCCTTGGAGTAGCAGACCGCTGCGGTTCTGATCAAATTTATGTTTTTCCCGCAGGCTGGTTCGAGCTTTTTGGGCAACCTTCTCCGACTACGATTTTAAAAGTTTTTATCTTAATCGCAACTGGATTGTCTGGAAGCGTTGGTTTACCCTGTTTCATAATGCCAATTGGAACCAGTGTTACTATCAGCTTGCTAGGATCAAATTTGGGGTCTTGCTGTAAACTTTGAATGTTGCTGGTAATGTCAAAAGTATTGCTTCGTTTGGCTGCATGATGATTTTTATTCATCGGATAAGGCTCAAAAAAGGTCAGTACACCGATATAGTTTGGCGTGTCAATGCTGGTATCAATCGTAGACTCCGGCTGATTCAGGTAAATCTGATAAATATTGGCGGGTGGTTTAGCAAAATCAATGTCATCCAGTACCAGTAAATAACGACAAGGCTCATGGCCCAAGCTGGGCGTTCTGCGTGCCAAGGCTTGCGCCGCTGGTAGTTGCATATTAATAGTGACTGGAAATGATACCGGTTGAATCAAAATCGGCTTGGATTCTGCCGCTGTGGTTTCTCCAATCGTTGTGAAAGTCATTTTACTGGCGGCAGCTTCTGCATCCTCCGCAATTTGCTGAGTTTGCGTAGCAGCAGAGGCAATCGCAGGCTGGGCTGGTGGAGGAGAGTCATCATAGTAGTAGCCGAGCGCGGTCGTATTACCAATAAAATCACTAACGTGGCGGGTAACGAGTACTCCATTTTCGTTATACAGGGAAAACGTTGCATTCAGGAAGGTGGGATCGGTTGGGTTGGCTCTCCCCTGGTCACTGGCCAGCCAGTTTACCCAGAGCCGATCAATATTGGAATGATGTAACCAGAAAATCGGATCAGTGGCTGCAGTGCTGGAGTTTTGCATCAGCCCGCCGACCTGATCATGAATGGCATTGTGTGGCACCACCTCCAGGCTACCCGATTTATCTGTAAACGGAAACTGGATAGGAGTATTCTCTCGACCGCCGCCAAAGCCTAACTGCGCATCTGAACCAATAAACGCAATTCTGGACATGGCGTTGCTAGTGTTTACCGCAGAGGGCGTCACTTGATCCGTCGCGCTAACCAGATTACGTCCGGGCACATATAGCGGACTCGTGGGATCCAGGAATGGCGCTGGCAGACTTCGGGAATTAGTCGCCGTGTAGTTCCAGTAAGGGATACGCAATCGGGGCTCATTGGCCGCTTTTTGGAGCATCCGTTCCATGTAATAGAGATAAGCCCTATGCCAGGCTAGAAACCACCAGTGCTGGTGCTGGCACTTATTCCAGTTTGCCCCGGAAAGCACGGTGCCATGTACCCTGGACTGGAAAGTCCAACTTGTTGGATCACTGGCAGGCCGTTGTTTCATCACCTGAATGCCTCGCTTTAATGCGGCAATTCGTGCAGGTTGAGTCATAAAAACATTAATATTTTGTCGTGGGAAAATCAGCTGAGCCACGGCGGAAAGGTTATAGGTCAGTATGGTAAAGCTCAGTAATGTCGATACAGTAATGACCGCTCTATGGGAATGTCTTAAAAAATAAAACTTCATATGTCCCCCAACCTATTTTTAAGAAAATACGCACTACTCTGAATTGACTTATACAGTCAATTTAATCCATAAAATTAAACCGGCTTTATTTTCAGCCCAATAGGAATAATTTGTCAAATAGGGATTAATTGCTGCATAGCTGAATATTCATTTTTTTGGCGATGAGAAATCAGGTTCATACAAAACTTACGATAGATTGATGAAATAAGGCTGGTAGCAAAATCTTTGTTTTTAGTTATAAAAATTAAAAAACGCATACTCTTCTGTGTCTCTCTCGGCAATTCTTTCGCATTGTCTGCGTATATAGAGGTATTTACCGGTTGGAATATTAAGATCCCTGCAGAAAACCGGCAGTAGCTCTTAGGCTTAACCAACCCGAGCGTAGTGACCTGAAAGCTGAGATTTAGATTAAAATTAAAGAAGCCATAATTGATAAAGGATGAACATGGTCCCCGCAAATATCCACGCATTCTTACAAAATGCACTTGAGCTTCATCAAAGCGGTGATCTCCAAGGAGCGGAATTTCAATATTGCCAGGTTCTTTCTGCTGAGCCTAAAAATTTCACTGCGCTTGCCAATGTTGGACTCATCGCTTTATTGAAAGCGCAATGGCAAGAGGCAGAAGCATATTTAGCCAGAGCCCTTGATATTCAGCCTACCGCATCAGATCTCCATTTCAAACTTGCCATTGCGTTTCAACAACAGAATAAAGCGGAGCAGGCTGTCAGCGCTTATCAGCAGGTGATTGCTTTAAATCCCCTATTTCCAGAGGCCTATATCAATCTGGGAATCCTATTGAAAGATTTGGGAGAGATAGACAATGCCATTGCTTGCTATGAACAGGCGCTTTCATTGAATCCGAACTTAGCCGAAGCATACTCTAATCTTGCTCTTGCGTTGTCAGAAACAGGCAAAATTGAAGAGGCAATTGCAGCTTGTCAGCAAGCCATTGCGATAAAACCTGATTTTCCCGGTGCATATATAAACTTGGGTTGCATCTTTCATACTCAAAACGATTTGGAAGACGCTTTGAATGCCTATCAGAAAGCCATCACGCTGGAGCCAAACCGGGCAGAAACCTATCATAATCTGGGCCTGGTCTATCATTTCCTCGGCAGGATAGAAGAGGCAATTATCAGCTATCAGCAAGCACTTTCGTTACGGGAAAACTATCCGGAGGCTCACTTCAGCTTGGCAATCGCCTATTTATTGTCGGGTGATTATGTGAATGGTTGGAGAGAATATGAGTGGAGACTAGTCGCTAAAAACAGTCTCCACCCAATGACGACACATCTGGAAAGAGGTCTTGATTTAGCGACTTGCAACCAGGAAATTCTTTTAATGGAAGAGCAGGGGATTGGTGATATTTTCCAGTTTCTGCGCTACGGAAAACTCTTGAAGTCATGGTTTCCCGTTGTTTCCATCGCTGTTCGTGAACCATTATGTCAATTAATTCAAATGACCGGGATTTTTGATAATACGTATCCTTGGCCCTTCCAGGATGTGGTTATAGACCCAGACGCAAAATGGCTGCCTATTCTTTCTCTACCGGGTATTTTGGAAGTTTCTCCTGACAACCCGCTCATTGTCGATAGCTATATCCAAACCGATCGCGATAAGAGCAGTTATTGGCATAATCAATTGAAATCTTCCGCTTTGACCATTGGGCTCAATTGGCAGGGCGATCCTTTATCTGAACGGACAGGGTTTCAAGGCCGTTCATTCAATTTATCTGAATATGAACCGCTGGCCTCGTTAGCCAATGTTCAATTTCTCTCTCTGCAGAAAGGTTTCGGGTCTGAACAACTGTTGACCTGTTCTTTTAAAGAGCGATTTGTGAAATGTCAGGATGAGATCAATGAAACCTGGGACTGGATGGAAACTGCTGCAATTATCCAAAATTGCGATTTAATTATTACTTCCGATACTTCGATTGCGCATCTGGCTGGAGCGATGGGGAAGCCCACCTGGATCCTGCTCAAAAAAGTACCCGATTGGCGCTGGGGTCTTGAAGGCGAGCACTGTCCCTGGTACCCGTCTGTTCGATTGTTTCGTCAGACTCAAGATGGCAATTGGGCTGAGGTGATGGAGCGAGTAAAAGCCGCATTAAGCAGACAGATCCTGAATGCTCCAGGTTGATAGGAATTTCTCCTGAAACTATTCTCTCTAAACTCAAGAAATTGCCTGCCAAAGTCCCTGTTGAAATTTGTAGGTGGCTTTCTCTTCCGGATCAAACACCATCAGGTGAATCCATTCGTTTTGTACCAGATTACAGACTTGGGAGTGAGACTGAATAATAGCCTGCACACGCGACAGCGGCGCCGTAATAAACACTAACAGACGTTGTGGATAGTGATAGGGTGAACCGTCATTCGCAAACAGGGATTCATAAGGCAGACCGATCTGCAAATCACTTGCATTCCCTAAGTAGGTGCCAAACAGGCCCACCGGATTATGCAGGTATTTAGGCCCGCTCCCAAAGCGTTGCGAATCCAATGTAGAAAAGTCATACTGCAAATTAATCCAGGCGCCCACCACCATGGGAGCGGTCATAATCATGGTTAACACCGAAGCATCCGTATCGCTTTGCCAGTCGTAAGAATGCAGGAAGCAACGTCCTTCCAAATCCAGAGAACGAATGGCTTCTCGATTACCGATAACAAATGCCTGGTTTTTAGACAGGCCCCATTCCGGCCGGGTTTGTGACCAGTCGTAACTGACGCTTAGCGGATTCGCAGGGTAAGAAACGCTTGCATGCTGCTTCAAGCGTTCTTGACGAGTATGCCTATTGCGGATGGTGGCTTCCTCAAACGTCGCTTGGATCTGATTAAAGCGCACTTGCTGCTCGTCGCTAATGACCTCTGGATTCAGAAAGCGCACCGTATCCGTAGTGGTATTATGGACTGCGGCGATGAAACGTGTATGTTCCGGAATATGAATCCTTTCCTCACTTAAGGCTTCACGCACTTCCGGCTGGTTGATCAGTTGGCACAACACCAGCGCATTAAAGCCGCCGCCATTGGCGCCACAGGCCCCACAATCCAGAGAAGAGGCATAGGCATTATTGTAAGCTTGGGCTTCGTGTCCACAAACAATCACAAATTCCGCATACGGCTGACGGAGTCCCATCATTTTCAGACTGCTCTTGGCTAGCTCAATTTGATCCGACAATGGTATTCCTATTTTGTGGCCGTTCGGACTCTGGGTTTCCATATGGAGTTGAGGCTTCAATCCCAACAGAGATTGTAGCTTGTTTCGCAGTGTGTGATGCAGTCGTCCCAAAGGCAGGCTGGCGAATGAGTCCTTGAGCAAGGTGAAGGCATGCACCAGACCGAAACCTTCCACATAAGAAAACGTGGTAAACGGTTCCCGCTTGATTTTTTTCAGCGCATAGATCCATTGATGGCGAGACTGAACACCTTGCCGCAACCAATTTCCCAGCACATTCTGCGTGAACTTTGACGGTGGCGCTTCGGGAATATGATATTTCGGCTCCAGCAGGATCGGGCAAAGGGAAACTGGTTCGGCACCCGCATAGGGCACTTTGGCAATCGGCAAACCAAAGAATCCGGCAAACCCGTAAGTTTCTATCGCGCCCATCGTTTCCAAGTGCTTCCGATAAGGTTCTGAGCGCACATCGATACAAAACACCGCCTGGGCAACCGGCACACGCTTGCCCGTGGATGACATCTCCTGTGAAAGTGTCTGAGAAAGCTTTGCTGCCAGTGGAGTTTGCTGACTTTGCTCCAGCGCAGCCATTAAATAAGTCAGTTGTTGTCCAGGCGTTACGGTATTGCAGTATGTCATCCACGCCGAAAGATTCTCCAGCAAGCTATCCGTAAACACGGTGCGAGATACGGATTGAAACTGCGTGTCGTTATATAACGCTTGCAATCTTCTCATGCAAGCTGATACGCGCTGTGCAAGCATTTCTTTGGGAGATAGGGTCTCCATCGCGCCCCAGTCCAGTGGCGCTCCCACCAGATGATAAATCAGACGCATCAATAGGTAGTCGGCCAATAACGTTGAGTCATGAGAACCGTTACTTTGGCAGTAATGAATATAACCCGCCCAGCCCGGCAGTTGTCGTAAGTGGCTGTCCATCCATTGCGCCAGTTGCGTGGCATTGAGTCCATTTTCTGATCCCAGTTGCGCAATCGCTTCTATGGCGGGAAGATCCGGCTGCACCCACTGAGAAACCAAAGCCTTCAAGGAAGCTCTCATGCCGCGAGGCACTTGTCCGTCTACAACGACCAAATCACCCCAGGCTTTCCGGAAAGGCTGGTGCTGGCCTGGCATAGACCAAGCGGCCTGTCCTTCATCCATATAGGCCGCCAGCCACTTGGTGGTCTGCTCATTGATCCAGGTCATGTGACACGGATGAATGGAGACACCCTGTTCTGAATGTATTTCGTTAGCAGGCGCGTGGTCCTGATACCAGTTTGAAATAGCGTGTTCCAAAGCCTGCTTGGCGACTGTCGGCCAATTCAAATCGTCATCTTTTTCCGTTGAATGGACAGCATCTCCCGCTGTGAGCGCAAGCCGCAATTCATGGAATAGTATCTCGCGGTATGTCATGGTTTCCGGCAGACAGTCAATTGTCTGATTCAGCCAGGGTTGCTCATCCGCCGCTAAAACCGACTCAATATCCTGATCGGTAAATGCCTGTTCTTGATACAGTCGTTTAAAGACCTGCAGGCTTCTTGCAGGGGAAAAATCCAGATCCTTCACTGCCTGCTCCAAAGCAGCCTGGAAGGGGAGATGTTCGTAAGCTGCCAGCGGATTACAGGCATTGACGGTTTGCAATGGCCAAACTTTACCGATGCGGCGACTGAAATCACCCAGCCATATGGCTACCCATGCGGCAGTTAAATGCGCCGGAATGTCCGGGTTGGCATTGTTATCGGTAATGGGTGTCTGGATCATGGCAAAAATCTTTTTCTTTTCGGTGACGATACACTTATTTTACAAATGAATTGGTGAATTCAAGCGGTTTATGGCTGTATATTGACCGGCGACGAGCTGGACAATGCGCGTCCGGAAAACGTACTGTTTTTGGGGAAGGTCCCGGCTGCGTTCAGCCAATAGACATACCACTGTCGTTGCAAACTCAATGGCACCGGCAGAAGACGCAAATGCCATAACCAGGTGAGTCCTCCCAGCACCAGCACGATGGCTGAACTCCATTTAAAGAGCCCCAAGCCGGAACTATGATGCAACAGGTTCAGATCGGGCAAGATATGCTGAGCCAACCGCTCATAGGCGACATACAGACCGATTAATAACAGACTGAACAGGAAAGCAACCCCGAATCCTTTCATCCGGGCGCCCTTGATTTTAATCAGGATAGTCTGCGTAAACAGGATGGACAACGCCAGCGTGACCAGCAAAATCGAGGGTAATTCCAGCAAAGATTGCTGGAGTATTGGCATCTGCCAGACCAACCATCCGGTAGCCAACATGGCCAGGAAAACCGCGCTGCCCAACTTCAGAGAGGCAAAAAGCGGCATTGCAGTACGAGACTGTGCGTACTGCTGTGCCTGAATGTTACGGATAGCCGGACGATGTTCCATGACCCGCCCCGCCGATAAAAACATGCGGCCTTTGAAAAATCCATGCACCATCAGGTGTAAAATGGCTAGATGAAAGGCTCCTAGGCCACACTCCATCATCATAAAACCCATTTGACCGATGGTGGAGAATGTTAAGTACCGTTTAACGTCCGTTTGCACCAGCATCGCCGTACTGCCCCACAGCACCGATGCCAGCCCTCCCGCGAACAGCAGGGTCATTACGGCGGGTTGCTGTACCACCAGCGGAGCTAATTTCGCCAGCAAAATGGCCCCGGAATTGACAAAACCTGCATGCATAATGGCTGATACGGGTGTTGGGCCTACCAAGGTATGGGGCAACCATTGCTGGAACGGAACCTGTGCGGTTTTAGAGAACGCTCCCAAAGCAATGGCAAGCAAAGCCAGCGTAAGGGCTATGGCAGCGCCCGCATTTCCGCCAGCGGTGAAGTGCAATGAGGTCAATCTTGGAAACCAGTCCGTTAGATAAAAGCTGCCTGAAAGCACGACCAAAGTACTCAGTCCTGCAAGCATCAGACCATCTCCGATCAGGAAGCGTTGTCGAGCTAACCGGGCGGAGTTTTGGGCCGCCTCCGTGCCGGTATGGGCAATCAGCCCGACCATGACCCAACCGGACGCCATCCACGATATGAACAGCGGAATCGCGTGATTCAAAACGACAAACAATAGCAGGGTGGCGATCAATAGCTTGATTTTAAGAAAAAATCGCGCGTACTTCGGATTACTTTGCAGGGAATGATAGGCAAATCGCTTGACCAAGACCCCCATCAGCAAAATATAAGGCACCAGTAAGCCCTGTAGCTCATCGAAATAAAGCCAGCCTACGACTTCCGGGGCGGGATTGGCAAATATCTGGAGGCCGAAGCCCAGTCCAAAGACCAGCGCGAGCCAGGAAGAAGACTCACTCCAGCGCCGTACCGCCAGCGTTGGGCCGTGATCCCGCAGGAACCACAATGCAATCGCACCTGTTCCAATGCTGAATAGAGCAGCAAGTAGAAGCAAAGATGCCCACATACGCTGAATGACCTCCGTGACCAACTCATCTATGAAAGTAGTATGAAGCCATTCTTGTAATAAGTAAAATTAATATTATCAATAAAAACTATTAGAGTTTGTAATAATTGGTCTCTCCGCCTTGCAGAGACTCCTGAATAAAGTTTTGAAACACCTGAATGGCCTGGGATGGGTTTGGCGCGCTCAGCAGTTTGATTTGAGTGGCTTCCAGTGGGGGCAGATGCCGATGGGCTGGAGAGACATGGATGAGATCGGCGGGTACGCTGGTTACAGGCAATACCGTCATGCCCAATCCGCCTCTCACGGCGGCAATCGTACCGGCGACGCTCTGGCTGGTATAGACTTGTTCCCATTCAATACCTTGCTGATCCAGAGCTTCTATGCCACGAGTGCGGTATACACAAGGCTCCGGGGAAACAACCAGCCGAATCCGATTCTCCTGAAGCGCCTGATCCAGGTCATAGCTGTTACCATGCACCCAGACTAACGGCTCTTCCCAAAGTGGTACAGCACCTTCCAGATGATGCGCGGGCTCCTGCTTATAAACAATGATGTCATAGCCCCCTTCTTCATAAACTTCCAGCAGTCTGAGCGTAAGTTCGCAGTTGACTTCAATCAAAACCTGGGGATACAGGTTAGAAAAGCGGGCCAGAATAGACGGCAAATAGAGCGTGGCGAAATCTTCGGGTGAACCAAAACGGATACGGCCTATCATGCGGGTTTTATTAAACTCGGTGAGCAGGCTCTCGTGTTGCAGCAGCAATTTTTCCGCCTTTCCAAGCAGGGTTTGCCCTTGTGGGGTAAGCGTGACTTGCTTTTTACCGCGTTCAATCAGGGCAGCGCCCAGCAATTGCTCCAATTTCTGGATTTGCTGGGTGACGGCCGACTGGCTTAGTCCCACCTGTTCCGCCGCCTTGGTAAACCGCCCGGCATACGCCAGCTTGACAAAGGTATACAGTAATTGCGGATCGATAAATTTCATGGGCGTTTCATGCTGCTGGAAAATAAATGTTGATTCTCTATAAACCTGCTTTGAAATGAGTAGACCATTCGTGACTGTGGAGAACAGGTACTAGACCTATTACTGGATTTCCGGGTCCGGTCAATGCCTGCTCATTCGTATTATACACTGATAGAAAATGGTTAACCGGTTCTTAAGCAGGGGCTTTTCAGGCGCTATGCCTGCTCAAAGTTTCAAATTTATTCGTCCAACGCTGTTAAGAACAGTCATTATCCCAGTTAAGACGTAATTGCCTATATAAGGAATAGTTTAAAAAATGAATCAGCTCTAGTCAAATGAACAGGAACATTTTTATGGGCTGTGAGTCCTATATTATCTCCTGGTAGACGTAATACGTCCTTATCTCTAATAGGTGGGATGCTGCTGAATAAACAAAATAAAGCAGGGACTACCAGTTTATGCCAGCAGAATACCAAATACCTATTTCTAAAAGTGGGTATCTGCCTGAATACTTCAAATAAGGCAGTACTGCTGGCTTTTAATTTTAGCTGTAAGAGAGACTTGCAAGTTTGGATAATGAATGAGGGGGCATAGGTAATTATTTCATTGCAAGAGTCTTGTTATTCTCGAGCCTATAACAAGGCATACCTTCTCATTGAGAAGGGTAAAAATATTAAATTGAAAAATAGATTTCTATTCCTGGTAACCAGAAGAACAGGAATTCCAACATGCAGATTCTGTAAAACCTACTGAGTAGGACCTTGAATCGGAGCGGCGCTGGCAGAAAAAGATGACACAAACGTTGAAAACCAGCTTCGTTTTTTGGGATTATTAGCCTGGTCCTGATTCGTGATTTGCCTGGTGTCTTGAGAAGCCCATTGAATAGGCGTATCAGAAGGAATAGACAATCGATGATTGAGCCAGCTTAACTCTTGCACAATCGCATTTCTATTTTCCGGTTTCATTGCTAGCGCTTGAAGACCTTGGTTAAGTATTTGATAAGCGCGTTGGTATTTTTGCTCTGCCAAACTTCTGGCGCCCGCTTTATCATCTAATTCTCCCATTTTGATGAATGCATGGCCGGTCAATTTTAAAGCTTCATCCTGATATTTTCCGGGAACAGAAGCAGAGGCCATTAAGTAGGGCAGCGCTCCAGCATAGGCTTGCTGCAGATATAAAGATGCGCCGAGGAAAAAGCGAATCTCAGGCTCAGCATTATAAATGGCGAGGGCTTTTTGAAAATCATTCACTGCTTCCGGGTAAGCTTTATGATTATAAGCTTCCTTTCCCTGGGTGGCTAAGGCTGTATAGTCATAATAACGCACCAGATGAATGCCTTCCGGATTGGTCACGTCCGGTTGCAGGACATAAAGCCTTCTTGCCGTTTGAATATCACGCTGGCTTAAATGCTTGCGTCGACCGTCATCATAGCGATTATTGGGAAATAAAATATCGGCAGGATTGCTGCTATGACCACCCATTAACCCTAATGAATGGCCGATTTCATGAAGCAAGGTATTATAAATGCTGTTTGCGGAAGCCGGCATACCTTCGGTACCATTGAGCGCAACGACGATATTATCTTGCGCCAGTTTATCGTCGACCGTCTGCGTCTGGCATTCCCCGTTCCGGAGTTCCTGTTGCTTTGCGTCAGTCTCTGCGGGGGTAACCGCCTTGGGACGTTCCATCCAGCTCACTACCGTATCTGCCTCAGCGGCTTCAGATACAAATTCAAAGCGAACCCGGTTTTCCATCGCCAGTTGCCATTCCCCATAGGCCGCTTGAACCAACGCCTGATCCTCTGGCTTCCAGCCGGGCATGGAACTGTCATTCGCGATAAATACCTTAATGCTTTGCTCAGGATGTGTCCAATGGATCACTTTTCTACCCAGCCGGTCTAAATAATCAGAACCTTGATCAATCCGGGCAATATCTTCCAGAATGGATTGGGTTTGTCTGGTTTGCGCATGGTCTAGCCCCAGTACTTTTTCCTGTCTGGGTAAAGCTTCCTGGTAATAGAGCTTTGCTTCGTCATATCTGCCCTCATACATAGCGATCTGCCCTAAAATCAAAGCATCGCTCATTAACGAATCTTCGTTTGCAGCCTGATATTCGGGACGGTTATAGGTATTCATGGCGCGTTTCAAATAGAGGCAGGCTTCATTATATTTTTTGAGCTTGAAAGCGTTCACACCCAGCAAATTATGAATAATGGCAATATTCTTTTGCTGAAGCCCTGGATACATCTGACTCGCACCTTGCTCCGCCAAAATTAAGGATTTTTTCAAGAGTTTTTCAGCTTCCGCATAATGTTCTAATTTATAAGCTTCCCGGCCCTGATTGTAATAGGGAATAAATGCATTGGGATTGATTTTGGCATTGGCGGAATTGACATGCTGGTTTACGCTTTTGGGCTTGGAGACACTACCTGTTTTTATACCCGGCTTATGAACTGCCGGTCTGGTAGAAACTGTTTTGGCCAGACTGACTGCGGATTGAGTCAGCAGGCAACTTACCAGTAATAATCCGACAATCGTTCGGAACGAATGACGATGAAAGAAAGGGGTTAACGTAAACAATGGACAACTCCTTAGATGAGAGATTGAGACGCTTGAGTTACCTGAACCAGAAACCTGTTACCTTACCATCTCCCATTCGCCTGGGCAGATTTGTCAAAATAATCAAATATAGAGATATTAGGGGCGCCACTTGGAAGCATAAGGAAGCAATATCTGGAGGCTCCAGCCAAGCGCACAACCACTGTATCGATAGTAATCAGTTGATCTAATTTATTGGTAAAGCGAGTAGTAATTTATAAAATCATGAATCAAAGGGACCGAATTTTCAATCCTATATATTCAAGATATTTAAACCCAAGACATCCAACGCTTGGACTTGCAAGCATTTGTTTGTATTTTTAAGCTTTTTCCAAAACCTTAAATATCCCACAAAATCGCCAAATAACGCGACTTTTGAATGGAAATGGCAAGCCCAGTTGGATTCGCATCCGCAACCAAGGGATTATAAGGCTCCTAGTGGCTTTTGACTATGCACTACCGATTTCCTGAGCCTATAGCCGATTTTTATAGTGAATCAATTTTTGGTCAAATGTCCAAAGAAATGCACTCATGGCATTTCTGGCAATATAAAGCTGCCATAATTCTTTCTTCTCTCTAGCCCACATTGTTTTATAAGGCTCATCCCCATTTCCCATTTCAAAGGTTGTTCCTTTTTTAGCTAAAGTTGCATAGACCAAGCTATCCATATGAATAGTTCCAGGACTATAGTCTTTATACTCAGGATTAAAGCTGCATAGATGCGCCAAGTATCCATTACCTTGCCAAAAACCCAAGTGATAACTCATCTCAATGCCATTGACACTTAATACCGAAAATTGTAAATGAGGCTCAGTAAGCCCAAAATCGGATGAAGATGCGGGCAGTAAACTTTGATAAAAACCACATAGTTTGGGATATCTGATAAAGTTGCTCTTTTGACCACGCTCAGCCCAATACCCAATATGACTATTAAAAAAGCGAGTTAATTGTTGTCTCGCAGCGGCCCGATGAGTTTTAAAACTGAGGTGAGGAGGAGAGCCAAAGTCTCGTATCATGCGGTTTTTGTGGCGATTGACTTCAAGTCGGGTCTTTTTACGGCGTGTTTTTTCATAAATTTCATTGGAGTTTGGTAAAGCTAAATAAGGGATAGGCTCTGTAGATTGAATTTGAGAAGCCCAGCCCACGGGCAGAGCTTGGATTAATTGCTCTAGTTGTTTCTTGCTGGCGCAAAACTGAAGCTCTAAAACATGCCATTTTTCCTTAGCGATAGCGCCAGCAAAGGCGCGAAATAGCTCTGATTCGTTGGCATGAGGATGTATTACAAACTGCAACCAATCAAATACCGTTGGCTTTGTGCCAATCCATTCCACAACCCTTAACAAACGATGAGCAAGACCTGTGCGGTTCTGTTTGATCTGAAGGGGCGCTATGCCTACCCAGTTCCCTGATTCGTCATGCGCTAGAAGTATAAATGGCTCCGCCTCTTCAAAATGTCTAAACCAGGTGGCAATCCATCCATAGGTCAAACATAGGTTACTAACACCACACAAATTGATAAAGCTGTCCCATTTATCGGACAAACGTTCAAACTCTTCCAGAGTTCTGATTGTAGTCACCTGATAGGATGGCAGAAACGTCTTGGATTTAACCTGCTGTTCCACGCTATGATGACTATAGGAAAGTAAAGGTTTCCATACCATAGGACTATACCCTCAAAATGGGGCTGGTTCAAACAAGAAGATAAGACCAAAGCAAGTAGCTTGGCTACCCTACTTTACTTTCATTTTAGCCTGAGCATCTTCTCTATCTAATTCACGGTTGAAACAGTTGCTTACATCTCAAACGCTGTAGAAATACTGCGGAACGAAGAGACCATTGAATAAAAGTGGTGGGCCCAGTAGGATTCGAACCTACAACCAAGGGATTATGAGTCCCCTGCTCCACCGTTGAGCTATAGGCCCAAACAGGATAGTGATCTTATCTCAACCAAAGCATTTTGCCAAGATAAGATATGATTATAGCGGACAGCTCATCACCTGGAAAGCTATCATAAGCAGAGAGAACGAGCAAGCCAGTAGCAAATACTTTTTATCGACATAACGCTTGGCTAATCAGAACTGTTCATCGTCCCTTACTTCTGGCAGTTCCACCTTGGGATGACACGGCAATCGCACTTTGACTAGTGTCACCGGTAAGCGCTATCATTGCGACCCGCTAGAAGCTTGGAATAAAGTGAGGAATGTTATAGGATTGCCTGGCTACGTTTATCTATCGCGGTATCGACATTTTTCTTATCTCAACATTTCAACGTACTATTCAGGTATAAAGCCAAGAGTCTAATACACGCTCCGCTTTTATAGCCCAAATAGTGGGCATTAAAACAAGCGTTAGCAGGATTCGACACTAGCAGAACAGGCAATTGCAATTCTGGCCAGGCGCTTATACGATGGTGGAGCATAATAAAGAGGGAAATGATTATGCTTTGGGCCATTGCAAGTATCTTTTTGTTTGTTTGGATAGTAGGACTGGCTTTCCATGTGCTAGGTTCATACATACATTTGTTTTTTCTGCTGGCCATCGCCACGGTTCTGCTCAAATACATCCGAGGCAGCACCGCCTAATGCGCATTCAACGCATTTAAATAAACTAACCCGGCAGAGTAACCATGAAAATCGCGACCTGGAATATTCGGCATGGGGGAAGCAAACTTAAATTGCCGGGTATTTTGGCCTCACTATTAAAACCGGCGGCTGACATACTGATTATTACGGAATTTCAAACAAAATCGGCACACTTTTTAGAAAGTGGCCTCAAAGACGCCGGCTATGACTATCTCATCTCTTCTCAGCCGCCAGAAAAAATGAATGGCATTTTAATTGCCAGCAAATATGCGTGCTCTCCGAAGGCACAGCACTATCATCCGAACAATCCTTACCGCTGGCTGGAAGTTGAGTTGCCAGGGTTCGACATAAACATTTTAGCGCTGCATATCCCCGAATGGGGCAGTAAATGGGATAAAGCGACATTTTGGAAAGAAGTGATCCACTACGCCAAAGACCATCTGCACACCAGCACCATTCTTGGGGGTGATTTTAATACGGGGTTGGAACTGGATACCACCGGCGAAGAATTTGCCTGCCCGGAGTATATGGCCGAACTGGTTGATCTGGGCTGGGTAGATGCCTGGCGCAAATTACATCCTGATCTCCGAGACTACACTTGGCGTAGTCCCAGGCATTGGTTCAGCATGCGCCTGGACTATATATTCTTATCACCTGGGTTGGGAAATCGAATGCTAAACGCGCAACATAACCATACGGTTAGACTTGAAGAGAAACTTTCCGATCATTCAATGCTCATTGTGGATATGATCAATCCCAGGTAAATACGCTGATTTAGCGATATCTATCATAAAAGGATAATTGTTAGAAATTAATGAAGCTTATTCTGATAGGAAAATCCCAACATGCTGGTTCCCTGGATTCCATTGATCATGCAAATTATTATTTTAATCTAGCTGTCATATCTCGTCAGTGAAAAATGGTTGTAGCTATCTCACTAAAAATAGTTCTCATCGTAGAGATTAATTATTATGATTTAAATAACCGGTTAAAAATAACCTTAACTTAATCCCTATCAACCAAACAACCGACATTCAGAGAAAAAGCTAGTCCATCTCGCGGATTTTCACTTTATGGGCTTTCTTCAGCATCTCACAAAATGATACTGCCTACAGATTTTAGCGCTTAATATCGTTCAACTCATACGAATTATATCTACTCATCAGTGTTATAATGTTCAGTATGCGGGTCGGTAGTTAATAAAATACCTAAGCTTTCAAAGTACGTTTGGGCATTAGATCCTAATTTGATCAATCACTAATTTGAGAAATTCACTTCTTTTTGGGCAGAGCGCGTAGATAAACCATTAAAAGTTGGGAGAGTAACGTTTTTTATGTTAAACGTATTGGTAGTGACTGAGCATGAAGTGGCCTATCTGGATGTCACGCACTGCTTCTACTCGAACGAATTTTTAACCAATAACATTCTGATTCAAACCTGGCAAGATCTCATCAAAGCCCATCAAAACTTTACTTTTAATGTTGTCATTATTGATTTTCCTTCAAAAATTCCATTTAAAAATATTTTGGAATGCTGTAAAAATAACAACCCCAATTGTTTAGTATACGGTATCTTCGATGGCTTGGACGAACCATTTATTTCGGAATTTATTCATCAAGGCGCATACTCTTTTGCGCTCAAAAGCAAGCTTCCAGGCATGATATTATCTATTCGTAAAGCTTTGGAGGAAAAAAAGTTTAGACTGCCCCAACCGACCGCGCCTGCTTTAAAAAACGAGCAATCTTTTCTAACTTCTTTTTTTGAACGGGCCGTTGATCCTATTTGGGTCAAAGATAAAAAAGGTAAATATTTATTCATCAATTCCGCCGGTGCTCGTTTTATTGCCAAACCAGTCAATGAGATCATCGGAAAATACGATCATGATGTTTTCCCATTGGAAACCGCCGAGAAAATCAGTAAAAGCGATAAGTATGTTCTTCAAACCGGTAAAACACAGATTGTTGAAGATTCGCTGAAAAATTCGAATGAAATCAAGCGGATCTTCCAGGCTGTAAAAACTGTTTTTAGAGATAAAACCGGCGAGACTCAAGGCCTTATTGGGACAGTACGGGATGTTACCGATCAAAAACAAACAGAAGGAATGATTGAAGACTCGGAGCGACGCTTTAACTTACTCATTCAAAATGTAAAAGATGCCGCACTCTACCTTCTGGATCCCGATCCCAACGGTTTTGTTTAAAGTAAATATAGTATTGTAATGAGGCCGAAACGCTTAGTGTTCGACCATCCTGACACGGCCTGGTTTTCTTATCGAACAATATTATCCGAACTACTAGCACATTTTTTCTTTGACAGGCGTTTTATAAGAGTTGAAGTTCATCGGCGCCATAAAGAGATAACTCATGTCAGTAGTAACCAACTTTAGTAAAGCAGCGATTGCCAGGTCTCAATTCAATATCCCCATTCTTGTCCTCAGGCAGGTCGCAGAGCATTCAAAATTTATAAAATCAAATATTGATCAAGATGTCATTGATTTACCTTTTAACCAAGTTCCTTTGGCCGCAGAGAAAAAGTTAAGGGAAAGTTGGGGTGTGCGCTCACTGCTCTGGTACTACGATAAGTTTAAGCCTGAAGTCAGTCAGCAATGCAGAGAAATTTTCCATCCTCCAAAAGAGGTTCAAACAAGACAGCTTTATGCTTTTACCCCGGAGGCGCCCCAAAAAATCGATAGCTATCTTAAAGAAAATCATGCTTCCGATTTGCAAGAGCTAAAGGCATTGGATGATCAAATTGCCAAAAGCCGTTGGCCGCAATTTACTTTTGCTTATAGGGCTTATCAAATCATACAGCGCTTTTCGGAAAAGCTGGCTGACCATTGGGAAAAGCTTGAGGCCCAGCTACTATCTAAGCCTGAAGATATGGATGTGAAATTCATTCAAGGCTTGCAAAATAAGTCTCAGAGGACTCAGTTAAAGATCAAGGAGGCTATTGCACAGCTCAAACAGAATGCCGGAGGCAATTCAAACGCTCTCCTGACTCGATTAGCCCAGGATAGCCTTAAAAAAGGGCAGATAGACACCATCCCGCTTTTAAAAGCGGCTGGGGCTGATGCCGAGGTAATCGATAAAGAAGCAGCCAAACAAGGCATTCATTTATAGTCTCCCAGTCCAAAACATTTCAACTCATTTATTTTGTCTGCCTACGGGAGCGATGGGGGCAGCTAGTTGCTTGGCTTTCTAGATTTGCTTGGTATAAAATCAAGAAAATCGGGTTTACATATGAATCAATTGAGTGCATTCATACGTTTTTTTCAGGAGAAGGGAAGATGTCCGTTAATGGCAATATGGGTGGACTATATCAATCTGTTTATATTCCGGTTATTCCGGCCCGTTTAACCCAGCAAGATAATAGTCGAGGCTCAGGTTATGTGCCGCAATCTATACTTATTCAGCCATGTCAGGCTGCGCCTGGACCTTTAAGAGAAGTACCGGTTAAAAAGTTTGCGACAATAGGAGCAGCTGCTTCAACTGCCATATTAGGCCCAATTGGGATTATAGGTTACCTGGGGGGTAAGTGGCCTAATAGAAATCCAATTACCATGCTGTTAGGATTTGCTCTGAGTGGGGCTATAGAAGCTTCTCTTTTCGCCTGGATATTCAACAAGACCCAAAAGAATGTTCAAATATCTGAATAGCACTGTGCTCACTGAAAGCATTTAAGGACTATGCTCCGGAATGTCTAATGCTTAGTGTTAAATCTCCAAACAAAAACAGCCTCAAGATTCGTTAAATCACTTGAGACTGAAAGTTTATCTAATTTAAGATGGTCGGCTTGGGTAGACGAGTTTAGAACTTTCCTCACTAGCGTCCGGTTCATAAGCTGAAAACTCTTTTGTAGAAAAGGATTGAGGCAGAAACGATATTTTTTTGTAAAATGCTGAGAATCCCTTTTCGAGCAGGTTCTGTATTATGCCCATCCA
>Ga0157374_10000538_pt1 | contig 33948 bp, 27 predicted proteins | sample M25metaG_FD_115308 | JGI IMG/M metagenome (GOLD analysis project Ga0157374, IMG submission 115308) | Miscanthus rhizosphere microbial communities from Kellogg Biological Station, Michigan, USA - M2-5 metaG | ecosystem: Host-associated > Plants > Roots > Rhizosphere > Soil | place: USA: Michigan...
CCTCGCGCGTGGTGTCGGGCGGCCGCGGCGTCGGCTCTGCCGACAACTTCGCGATCATCTTCAAGCTTGCCGACAAGATCGGCGCGGCGGTCGGCGCATCGCGCGCGGCCGTCGATGCGGGATACGTGCCGAGCGATCTGCAGGTCGGCCAGACCGGCAAGATCATCGCGCCCGAACTCTACATGGCGATCGGCATTTCCGGCGCGATCCAGCACCTCACCGGCATCAAGGACGCCGGCACGATCGTGGCCATCAACAAGGACGGCGAAGCGCCGATTTTCGAAGTGGCCGACTTAGGCCTCGTCGGCGATCTGTTCAAGATCATTCCGGAACTGGAACAGGCGCTCGGCTGAGTCAGGGTTTTTTCTTCTCGAACGCATCGGCCGCCGCTTCGGCGCGCGCGATGCGTTCGGCGCTGAGCGGATGGGTCGAGACGTAACTCACCGAGTCGTCGTCCGGATATTCCTGCTGCAGCTTGCGCATCGCGTCGGCGAACACGCGCGGCGACATGTTGTGCGCTGCGAGCGCCTGAAAAGCGAATTCGTCGGCCTGCTGCTCGAAGCCGCGCGAGTAATGGTTCTGCAGCAGGAACGCCGGTATGGCGATCACCACCGTACTCGCCGAGCCGACATCGCCGGCGAAATACGCTGCGACAATCGATACCGCCGAACCCTGCAACACGCTGCGCATCACGTGGCGATAATGCTCGTGCCCCGCTTCGTGCGCGGCGACGGCGAGGAATTCGTCGTCGGCGTTGTCGTCGTCTTCGAACAGATCGAGCAATTGATCAGTAACGACGATCGTGCCGCCGGGCAACGCAAATGCATTCGCGCCGATGATCGGGGAATTGAAGAACATGACCTGATCGTTCTCGCCATCCGGCACGCCTTTCGCGAACTCGGCGAATTTCTCTTGCAGTGCCTTCTGGCGCTCAGCGTCGATCTTGCTCGGCTTGAGCCAGAAGCGCTTCAGCGTATCGAGGACCTGCTCGCCCGCGGCCTGTTCGACGGAAACCGGAAGGCGCATCGCAACGCGCTCGGCGGCCCAAGGCAATCCGATTCGGAACAGCGCGATCGCTGCGACCACGATGACGACCACGCTCGCCGCCACGACGTACGGATAGCGCTCGAGCCGGTCGGCCAGCGTTTCGACGCGATTGCGATCCGGAAAGGCTGCATCGACGGCATCGTTGTCCTCGCTCTGCACCTGCGCGCCGCCGGGAAGACGCAGCGTGCGGAAGGTGCGCCCGAGACGCGGGCTCACTTCGATGCGGCCTAACGCAACCTGTGCATCGATGCCCTCGCCGCGAATGGCGAGCGTGCCGTCGCTCGCGACGCATTGCACGGGCGTGGCGCGAGAGGTCAATCCGTCGTAGTAGCGGCCGTCGAACATGTCAAAACCCGATATCGATATCGAACACGGAATCCACCTCCGAACCGGCCGCACTTTCATCCGGCGCGTGCGCGGCGGCGAAGGTATCGAGGTTGCCCACGCTCAACAGCGTCAAGCGCGAAGCGCGATAGCGCGCCAGCCGGATCATCGCCCACGGGATCAGCATGCCCGCGCTGCAGAGGATGGCGACGGTGTTCACCAAGTACAGGCCGATCAGATCGCGTGCGCGCAGCGTCGAATGCAGACGGTTTCCGCCGATGTCGATGCTGTTGTAGACGAGGTTGTTGACGCGCGCGCTCAGGAACATCGCGATCATGAAAACGCCGACGTAGATCACGCCGACCATCGTATAAAGGAGTCCAGGCTGCGGATGGCGATACGAATGTCCCAGATTCACGATGAGCACACCGGTAAGGAAACTCATGCCCAGATACCACAAGAAAAACATGCCGAACGCGGCGAGATACGGCGGAAAGAAATCGCCATTGAGCGCGCTGAAATGCAGCGGCTGCGTGCCGTAGCGCGTGTTGTCGACGACGTAGCGCTTCTGCCGGCCCTTGAGAAACGGATAATAGATCGACAGCGTGAACGGCACGATCAGATACAGCAGCAGATAGTTCACGTACGCCGTGCCGTAGTCGCCGACGAACGAAAAGTTGATCGAACGCCACGCCGAATAGCGCGCGCGGAATTTCAACCCGCGCACAATCAGCCACGGCGACGCGATCGCGATCAAGAGCGCCAGCGCGATCTGCACCTTGAACGAGAAATGGCCGCTCAGCACATAGCCGCCGAACAGCACGAACGCGATCAGCCGTCCTTTCAGGATCGGGATGGGCCTGGCGAGGTATTCGAACGGCGCGCCGGCCACACGCGTGTTCGCGTAGAAATATCGCTGCGTGCGCACCTTCGCCCACGCTGAATAAATGCCGAGCGTGACGATGCTCAGCGCGAGGTTGACGATCCAGATGCGGAAATATTCGGTGGCGTTGCCGGTAAACTCGAACGGAAAATCCGTCGTCGGACGCGCTTGCACCGGCGGCAGGCGTATTTCGGCCGCGTCGCCCGCCGGCTGCGTTTCCGGAACTGCGTTCACGCGATTTTCCCCTCGGCCGCCGGACGGCGGCGCGACACGATTCTATCCAGGCCCGCACATATTTCGTCAAGCCAAATAAGAGCATCGCGCTGTCTTTTTTTGTAAAGCTGTGGGCGCGCGCTGGCTTATACTAACGCCCCGATCCAAGCGGCCACGACGCGCCAGGGAACAGGAGAACACCATGCCCAAACCCGTCTGGGAGCCGGGTCAGGAACGCATCGAACGCGCCAACATCAACCGCTTCATCCGTTTCGTGCGCGAGCAGACCGGCAACGAGGACATCCGCCGCTACGCGCCGCTGTACGATTTCTCGGTGCGTCATCCGGAGAAATTCTGGAAACTGGTGTGGGAGTTCTGCGGCATCCGCGCCACCGGCGATTTCGACGAGGTGCTCGTCGACGGCGACAAAATGCCGGGCGCGAAATGGTTCCCCGATGTGCGCCTGAACTTCGCGCAGAACCTGCTGCGCTTCAAGGACGAGCGCGTCGCGCTCGTCGCGCGCAACGAATGGGATCACAAACGCGAATTCACCTACGCCGAATTGCATGAGGAAGTCGGCAAGCTCGCACATGCGTTGCGCGAGGCGGGCGTCGGCGTGGGTGATCGCGTGGCGGGATTCCTGCCGAACATTCCCGAAGCCGTCATCGCGATGCTGGCCACGGCCTCGCTTGGCGCGGTGTGGTCGTCGTGTTCGCCGGATTTCGGCACGCAGGGCGTGGTCGACCGCTTCGGCCAGATCGAGCCGAAAGTGCTGTTCACCGCCGATGCCTACGGTTATGGCGGCAAGAAATTCGATTGCCTGGCCAAGATCCGCGAGGTGCTCACGAAGATTCCGAATGTGGGCAAAGTCGTCGTCATCCCGCACAGCGGCGATGCGTTCGATCTGAAAGGCATCAAGAACGCTGTATCGTGGCCCGATTTCGTCGGCACCCAGGAACACCCGATCGATTTCGTGCCGACCGCGTTCGATCATCCGCTCTACATCATGTATTCATCGGGCACGACGGGCGTGCCGAAATGCATCGTCCACGGCGCCGGCGGCACGCTGATCCAGCACCTGAAGGAATTGGTGCTGCACACCGATCTGAAACGCGACGACAAGATCGTCTACTACACCACCTGCGGCTGGATGATGTGGAACTGGCTGGTGTCCAGCCTCGCCGTCGGCGCGACGGTGGTGCTGTACGACGGATCGCCGTTCCATCCCGATGGAAACGTGTTGTGGGATCTCGTCGACGAAGTCGGCGTCAGCATCCTCGGCACCAGCGCGAAGTGGATTTCGGCGATCGAGAAAGCCGGCATCAAGCCGCGCGAGTCGCACAAGCTGACGACGCTGAAAACCATTCTCTCTACCGGGTCGCCCCTTGCCGACGAAAGTTTCGATTTCGTCTATCGCGATGTGAAGGATCGCGTGATGCTGTCGTCGATCTCCGGCGGCACCGACATCATTTCCTGCTTCGCGCTCGGCTGTCCGCTGCTGCCGGTGTATCGCGGCGAGCTGCAGTGCCGCGGGCTCGGTCTGAAAGTGGAAATCTTCGACGAGAACGGAAAATCCATCCGCGAAGAAAAAGGCGAACTCGTCTGCACCGCGCCGTTCCCGAGCATGCCGGTCGGATTCTGGAACGATCCGAACGGCGAGAAATACCACAACGCCTATTTCTCGAAATTTCCCAATGTATGGGCGCACGGCGATCACGCGATGCTCACCGAGCACGACGGCATCGTCATCGTCGGCCGCTCCGACGCGGTGCTCAATCCCGGCGGCGTGCGCATCGGCACGGCGGAAATCTACCGGCAGGTCGAGCAATTGCCAGAAGTCGTCGAATCGATCGCGGTCGGCCAGGACTGGGACAACGACGTGCGCGTGATCCTGTTCGTGCGCCTGCGCGAAGGACAGACACTCGACGACGCGCTGACCAGCCGCATCAAGAAGCAGATCCGCGACAACACCACGCCGCGCCATGTTCCGTCGAAAGTCCTGCAGGTGTCCGACATTCCACGCACGATTTCGGGCAAGATCGTGGAACTGGCGGTGCGCGAAGTCATTCACGGACGGCCGGTGAAGAATACCGACGCGCTGGCCAACCCGAAGGCACTCGAACAATTCGCGAACCGGGAAGAACTGCGGACCTGATTGCGCGTCCTTGCGTCCAGTGCATTCGTTTTTCCGGGTAGCGGCCTGTAAACTTCGCCGCGGCCTGGTTTTCGACGAATTGCATGCAATCTATTGCCTTCAACGATCTTTCGCGCCAGAGCGAACACCTGCGTGAACTCACGCTGGCGGCGATGCGCCGCGTGGTCGATCGCGGATGGTTCATCCATGGACCGGAACTTGAGGCGTTCGAGAAAGGCTTCGCAGACTATTGCGGCGTTCCGCATGCAGTCGGCGTCGCGAACGGAACGGACGCCATCGAACTCGCACTGCGTGCGCTGAACGTCACCCCGGACGACGAGGTGATCGTCGCCGCCAACGCGAGCATGTATGCCGTCACTGCGTTGCGAGCCATCGGCGCTACACCGGTGTTCGCCGACATTGACGACGCCCATCTCGTCCTCGATGCGGCGTCGGCAGAAAAAGCAATCACGAAAAAGACGCGCGCCGTCGTCGCGACGCACTTGTATGGTCGCATGGCTGACATGCCCGCATTCCGCGCGCTGGCCAACGCGCACGGCATCGCGCTGATAGAAGACTGCGCGCAAGCTCACGGCGCGCGGCAGCAAGGGCGCTCCGCCGGCGCGTGGGGCGATGCTGCAAGTTTCAGCTTTTATCCAACCAAGAATCTCGGCGCGTTTGGCGACGGCGGCCTGGTGACTTGTTCCAAGCCCGCGACCGCGGCCCGGTTGCGCCGGTTGCGCCAATATGGGTGGGATCGCAAATACCACGTCGTCGATGGTCCGGCACGCAACAGCAGGCTCGACGAAATACAGGCCGCGGTGTTGCTTGCGAAACTGCCACTCCTGGATGCGGCGAATGCGAGGCGTCGCCATATCGCCCAGTGTTACGCCGCCACATTGAACCCATCGCTGCGGCATCCTGACGTGGCGGGCGACGACTATGTAGCGCATTTGTACGTGGTCCGAACTGACGCGCGCGATTCGTTGCGCGCGTACTGCGATGCGCACGGCGTCGCCAACGATATCCACTACCCGATACTCGATACGGATCAGCCGATCATGCAGTCGAGCGAGCGCGCCAAGCCAAGCCTGCCGAACAGCGAACGCGCGACGCGCCAAATTCTCTCGTTGCCCTGCTATCCCGAGATGAGGGACGAGGAAGTCGAACGCGTCTGCGCGGTGCTTTTAGCATGGAAACCCTGATGTATTCGCTGGTCATTCCGGTTTATCGCAACGAAGCATCGCTGCCTGAGCTGATCGAGGCGGTGACAGGCATCGCGCAGTCGCTCGACGGACCGTTCGAGGCCGTGTTCGTCGTCGATGGCAGTCCCGATCGAAGCTATGCGGTCCTGCGTGAAAAATTGCCCGGTGCGCCGTTCGCGTCGCAGTTGCTGTCGTTGTCGCGCAACTTCGGCTCGTTTTCGGCGATCCGCAGCGGCATGCAGGCCGCGCGCGGCGACTACGTCGCGGTGATGGCTGCCGACCTGCAGGAACCGCCGGAGCTGGCCGTCGAATTTTTCCGTCGGCTCAAGAACGACGAAGCCGACATTGTCGTCGGCACGCGCGACGCGCGCGACGACCCGTGGGCGTCGAAAGCAGCTTCTTCGCTGTTCTGGAAAAGCTATCGCTGGCTCATCAATCCGGATATTCCCGCGGGCGGTGTCGACGTGTTCGGCTGCAACCGCAATTTCCTCGATCACCTGCTCGCCCTCGACGAGCATCACAGCTCGCTGATCGGCCTGATGTTCTGGCTCGGATTCCGGCGCGTCGTGGTGCCCTACGCGCGCCGCGCGCGCACACACGGAAAAAGCGCGTGGACGTTCCGGCGCAAGCTCACCTACATGCTCGACAGTGTGTTCGCGTTTTCCGATCTGCCGATCCGGCTGTTGCTGGCGATCGGCGTTCTCGGTGTCGCCGTCGCGGCCCTGTTCGGACTGACCGTACTGATCGTCCGTCTTTTCGCAAGCGAACTCGTGCCCGGCTACGCCGCGACGATCACCGCGGTCTTGTTCTTCGGCGGACTCAATGCGCTCGGTCTGGGCATCATCGGCGCCTACGTCTGGCGCGCGTTCGCCAACACGCAACGCCGGCCGCTGTCGGTGGTGATGAGCCGCGAAACCTTCGACGCGCGATCCGGGACGTCAGACTAGCCGTTCCCGAGCTCCTTCAGTTCCTGACGCAACGCGGGCGAAACGTCCGTCGGCCGACGCTCCTTGAGCAGGCCGGTGATGAACTTCCGCGCCGGCGTTTCGATCAGCGTGTACAGGCCGACGCTGATAGCGGCGCAATAAACCATGATCCAAATCAGGGTGAACGATGTGCGCTGGTTCACCAGAACCATGTTCAGCACGAAACTCTGATGCGCCAGGTAAAACGAATATGACGCCTCGCCCAGCAGGACGAGCAGCGCGAACCCTGCCGCTCGAACCTGCCGGCGCGGTTCGAGCGTGGCGAGCGAAACGATCAGCAGGCCGAAGGGCGCGATGTAGGCGGCGGTCCATGTGAACGGACCGATCACCGTCCATGCCATCAGTGCGAATACCGTGGCTACCGATATCGCAAACATGAGCCACCAGAACGGCCGCAGCGGCATTGACCGCCAGCGGTCGGCATAGCGGCGCCAGATCAGATTCAGGCACACGCCGAATGCGAATTCGCAAAATCGCCACGCGGGCGACCGATAAAGCCAGCGATGCGCGCTGCCCGGATCGGCGCCGTCCAACGCGGCGCGTGCAGGATCGGCATCAAACCAGGCCGCGCCGATCCACGGCAATAGGAGAGCTGCCGCGGCGATGCCGAACAGTACGCCGATGCGTGTTTTCGTCACCCGCAGCACGCCGAATGCGAAAGCCGGGAACACGAGATAGAAAAAGAATTCGCATGAGAGCGTCCACGACAGCGACAGGAACGAAAATGCGAGGGCACGATCGCCGCTCCAGGCCTGCGAGAAGGTCAGGTATCGCCAGAGCATGTCGGAACCCGGTTGCCGCGACGCGTCGGAAACGAGCATCGGCAGCGAAAGAAAAAGCCAGACCGGCACGATTCGCGCGACACGCCGCAAATAGAAGCGCAGTACCGTCGCCACGTTCGGCGAGAACATTTCATCGGCGCTGGAAGCGGAGATGACGAAACCGCTGAGTACGAAGAAAAACGTGACGCCCATGTAGCCGTTGTAGAAGAAATGTTTCAGCCAGACGGGCATTGGAAAAAGCGTCGCCGAGTGATGCAGGAAAACCAGCAGCGCGGCGAAGAAGCGCGCGCAGGTCAGGTTGTCGATCCGCACCGTGTTCACACCCGCCTGTACCGCCATCCCGGACTCCCCGCTCCGCATCTGGTTAACCCTATGTGTCTTCGCGAACTCCTGCGCGACCTTATAGCGACAAGATCGCGCCATGAACAGCGCGATCGCCACGCAGTCCCAACCCGAGCGGTTACAATTGCCTTCACGCGCGACCGTTCCCGGTACCGCGAATTTCCTGTTGCGACCGTTCAAGACAAGGATCGGCAACCGATGAGTTTCTTCGTGCACGAACTTGGCCGTTGCGAAAGCACCCACATCGGCGATGGGACGCGCGTATGGGCCTACGCGCATGTATTGCCCGGCGCGCGCATCGGCGCAGACTGCAACATCTGCGACCAGGTGTTCATCGAGAACGACGTCGTCGTCGGCGACCGCGTAACGGTGAAATGTGGCGTGCAATTGTGGGACGGATTGCGCGTGGAAGACGATGTCTTCATCGGACCCAACGCCACGTTCACCAACGATCGCTTTCCGCGCAGCAAACATTATCCGGAGTCATTCGCACAAACCGTCGTCGAACAGGGTGCGTCGATCGGTGCGAACGCGACGATTCTTCCCGGCTTGCGGTTGGGCCGGCATTGCATGATCGGCGCCGGCGCCGTGGTGACGCGTTCGGTGCCGCCCTATGCCATCGTGGTGGGCAACCCGGCGCGGATCGTGGGCTACGTCGGCGATCCGAAGCATGCGGCGCCGCAAAACGTGCCGGTCTCGGAAAATGTCCAGTGGACCACCGACGTACAGGGCGTCACCGTGCGTCGGCTGAAGAACGTGAAGGATTTGCGCGGCAATCTCAGTGTCGGCGAATTTCCGCAGGACATCCCGTTCGAGGTGAAACGCTATTTCCTGGTCTATGGCGTACCGAGCATGGAGACACGCGGTGAACACGCGCATCGCCGCTGTCATCAATTCCTGATCTGCGTGCACGGCAGCTGTTCGGTGGTCGCCGACGACGGACGTGCGCGCCAGGAATTCAAGCTCGACCGCCCGGAAATTGGTGTCCACCTGCCGCCGCTGACGTGGGGAACGCAATACAAATACAGTCCCGACGCTGTGCTGCTGGTTTTCGCCTCCGAGCACTACGACGCGGCGGACTACATCCGCGACTACGAACAATTCACGCAACTGATCGCCCAGCGCGCATGACGAGGCCCCTGCGGCATCAGGCGCTGCGTTTTCTCATCGCCGGCGCAGCCAACACGATTGCAACGTACGCGATCTATCTCGCGCTGCTGCCGCTGCTCGACTACACGCTCGCGTACACAGTCGCGTATCTCACCGGCATCGTAATTTCCTACCTGTTGAGCACGGCGTTCGTTTTCCGCGTGACGCGCACGGCCACGAACATGGCGACCTTCCCGCTCGTCTACGTCGTGCAATACCTTCTCGGCGCGCTGGTGCTGAACCTCGCCGTGCGCTGGATCGGCGTTCCCGTCAAGTTCGCCTTGATCGCGAGCATCGTCGTGACCATCCCCGTCACTTTTTTCCTGAGCCGCGCGCTGCTTCATCGCAGCGCGCCCAAATCCGGCGCGTGAACGAACCGATGTCCTTGTCCCGCTACCTGCCGGCCTGCGCGCTTCTGTGGCTGCTCGGCACGATCTACTTTTTCGCCAACGTCGGAGACATTGAACTGCACGTGTCGCTCGAAACCGGCGATGCCGATATCGCGCAGACCTACTATTCGTTCAACGGACAGTGGAACGAAGCCGATTCGACCAAAACGACGCTGGGCAAGGGCGTCAATGACATCGTTGTGCCTCTTCCGGGTGTTTTCGCCGGTAACGCAATCCGCTTCGATCCGGGGCAGAAGCCTGGCAGTTTCCGACTCACACGCGCGTACTGGACCGTAGGCACGACGCGCATTCCGATCGACTACAGGTCGATCGCCAACGCCCATCCGAGCGCCAGCGAAACGACGACCTCCGATGCCGACCTGCGACTCGAAGCGCGCGACAACGATCCTCAACTCATCGTACCGACCCCGCCGCTGATCGCGCGCGCCGGCAACATCGCTGCGCCGCTGGCGTTTTCGGTGATCGCGTTGATCGGGTTCGTCGCGGCTTACCGACGTGTATCGTTACCCGTTGTCGCGGCGGGCATCATCGCCTGTTGCGCAATCCTGTTCTTCTATACGAGCGCAACCCTCGGCCCGCGCCTGCCGCTATTCGACGACTGGCGCTACGTATTGCCTGGCCGCTTCAACCTCATCGACGGATGGACCTGGCTGGGTGCCGTCGGCAACGACACGTATTTCCTCACCAACCAGCTGCTCGATGTCGCCGTACTTCGGCTGACGAACGTCGATTTCTATGCGCTACGTCTGGTCGCCGTCGCCGTTCTGCTGCTGCTGATCGCGCTGCAAATCCGGATTCTGCTGCGCACGACGCAGGGACATCCGTTCGCGGGAGCGGTTGCGGTTGTCGCTACGATCTCGTCGCTCACCGCCGGCGCTTATTGGTCGAGCGATGCGGCCATTGCCTATCAGCAGGCGTTACCGACGCTGTTTGGAACGATGCTGCTCGGATTCTTCCTGCAGCTGGACGACGGAAGGGTGCACGTGTGGGCGATCGTCTTGTGCTGTCTGGCGTCGGGCCTTGCCTACATCTCCGGCGGCGTGCTGCTCGCGTCGCTCGGAGCTGCCGCTTTCGTGGTTTATCGCCGGCATTCATTGCCGTCGACACGCATGGCGCTACTCGTTCTCGGCATGGGTGTCGCGCTGTTCGCGCTGCAGTTTGCGCTGGTCACGCTGCAGCAGGGGTCGCTGATGGAACACAGCCATCGCGCGGAAACCGTCTTTCCCACGGATCGCCGGTTCTGGATCTTTTTCGTCGCACTGTTCGGACGCGCACTGGGTTACCGCGGGCTGTTCATGCCGCTGGACGTGCTTTGCGCGGCGATCGTACTGGGGCCCGCGGTCGTGATCGGTTTCCGCGAACTACGCGGTTCTGCAACCGATTCAGGCACGCCGCGGCTTTGGTCGCTGCTCGCTTTGTACGCCGGCTTGGGCGCCGGAACCTATGCGGCGATCGTGGCCTTCGGGCGTGCCGGTTTCGCAGCGGACACGGCGGCGGCCAGCATGATCGCCTCGATGGGCAAGTCCCGATTCCATTTCTGGCCCATCGCAACGATGATCCCGTATGTGTGGTTGGGATGGATAACGTGCGTGAATCGTTGGCCGCGCTACGCAGCGCGCACTGTCGCCGCTGCGGTGGCGATAGTGCTTGTCGCGCCGAAATCGCTGGCCACGTTCGACAACGCATCGCGCCTGCGCGAAATCGCTGTCCGGGAGCGCCAGGGCGCACGCTGTGTCGTAGCGCTCCTCGACGATATGGAGGCTGGCCGTTCGGTGGTGTGCAAAGTGCTGACCGTCCTGCCGATCGACATCACCCCGACCCTGCGCAAGCTGCGCGACCGCCATGCGGCGATGTACAGCCAATTGCTCGTCGAGGGCGCGACAGACGACAATCCGCCTCGACCCTAGTTCACGCCGGCGGGCTTCGATGACTGCGCACGAACCCAATCGCCCACGACCGCTGCTGAACGACGTGCGACTTCCGTTGAGCCGCTGGTTCGACAAGCAGACGGCGACGCTGCTGTTCATTTTTATACTTTTCTATTTCTTCCGCCTCGCCTCGTTCTCGCTCTCGATCGACGACGAGTTCGGCGCGGTCCGGAGTTCACCGGATGTCTGGCTGGTGCAGGGACGCTGGGCGGTTTATCTGCTGGAGCGCTTCGTCGTCGGGCGGCAGGTGCTGCCGTTCTTCCCGTTCATCGTATTCGGCGGCTGCCTGGCGCTGTCATACCGATTGTTGCTGGAAACGTTCGGCGTCGAGCGTCTCGGCAAGATCGACTACCTGACCTTCACCCTGTATGCGGGATATCCGCTTTGGATTTTCCCGCTCTCGTTTTTCTCCAACACGATGGCGTTCGGGCTGGGCCTGCTGTTCGCGACGATGGCGGTTCGCGACGTCCGCGTGGTGCTTTCGCTGCGCGATACCGACGCAACGATCCAGCGTGCACTGGCGCCGGTGTTGCGCGCGGCGTTCTTCGGCGCGATCGCCATCGGCATGTACCAGAGTTTTGTGTTCGTCGTCGCATCCGTGTCGCTCGGCCTGATCGTCGTCGACACGCTTCGGGAAAACGCGGGCTGGAAATCGGTAATTGTGCGCTGCGCCTGGGTGGGCGCGTGCGTCGTGCTCGGCATCCTCGTTTACGAAACGATGCAATTGATGCTGCTCGTACTCACGCATCTGGGTGGCGAACGCTACGTTGCAAATTTCCTGAACTGGAATGCGTTGCGAGTCGATCCGTGGCATGTCGTGTGGATCGTCATCGTGCGGGGCCTGCAGACCTACGGCGGTTTGGCCGATGTGTTCGGCGCGACGTTGGCAAGCTTCGCCGTGGTGGTCGCGCTGGGATTCGCGTCGATTCTTTTCTGGCCTTCGCGATCATGGCGAAGCCGCATAATTGCGGCCCTGCTGACCGCCTTCCTCGCCGCGCTGCCATTTGTTCTTCATCTTGCCGCCGGCGGCGATCTGCCGGCGCGCACGCTCGTCGCCGTGCCTGCGGTGATGTGGTTGCTGGGACGGCTCGGCAGCGCCTCGCCACGCCGCGCGTTGGCTCTCGCGAGCGTCTGCGCGCTCGCCGTAGCCGCGGTGCAATCGCTTTACGCGATGCACCTCCTGCAGACGGCCAACGAATTCGCGCGCCAGCACGCCGAGGCGCTGGCTGCGGCGGGTTACGCGCGTATCGCGGCGGTCGATCCCGGCGCGAAGAACGGCACGACCGTCGATATCTACGGCGAGCAGCCGTTCGACAGCCTCTATCCGCGCCCGACGCCGGCGACGATGGGTTATTCCTTCTTCGAGTGGGACGGCGGCAATATCTATCGCATCACGGCGTATATGCACCTGCTCGGCTATCCGGAGTTCGCGGTGGCCGGTCAGCAGCAGCGCCGGCTGGACGACGCGGTCTTCCGCGACATGCCCTCATGGCCGGCTTCAGGCTCCGTTCGCACATTCAATGGTGTGATTCTGATAAAACTTGGGACCAATCCCAGTTTGCGCTAGCGGATTGCCGCCGAGTGCTTCGGAGTTGCAATGAATATCCGTGTTGCCGTTTGTTTTCTCCCGTTCGCGATGGTGGCGATCGGCCTGCCTTCCATTGCAGACGCACTCGTCGTCACTTCGCCGGGCGCCGGATCGTCGACGATCGCCGCGGGCGACGACTACGCCACGCAAGTGATGGGCGACGCGTGGGACATGCAAAACGCACAGGACATCGACACCGATGAATCGGTGAACCTGGCTTCACAAACCTATTCCGGCGGCAATTTCTCCGCGACCGACACCAGCGCGCTGAACACGTGCGGCGCCAGTTTCGTTCCGCTCGAAGCGGGCTTCGGCACACACACGGTGACGATCACACGCGGTCCGAAATTCCCGATCGATACCTCGAAGTACCGCTACTTCACGATGAAGATCAAGCAATCCGGCGGCTCGCAGGCGCAGACCGACCGGGTCATCTTCTATCAGGACGGCGACAGCACGATCAACGGCACTTATGGATCGTCAACGTTCGGTTCGGTTTCACCCGGCCAGTGGAATTTCCAGACGTGGGATTTTTTCAACGACGTATTCACCAGCAATCCGTACATGGCATGGACCAGTCTGCCGCACGTCGAGGGTCTGCAGGTTTTCATCTGCAACTCGGGCAGTCCGAATCTCCAGATCGACTGGATCCGCCTGACCGCCGCACCGACGGCGGCGCAGAAATTCAACGTGACTTGGTCGGATACGACGTCGGGCTCGTACACCATCACAGCCATCGATTCGGACAACGCGCGCTTCACCCTTGGAAGCGGAATCAGCGGCACGTCGTACAGCGCGGATTTCTCACGGCTCGCACCGGGCGACTACCACGTCGAAGTCAGCCGCACGGGCGCGATCGCGTCGAGTACTGGCGTCGTGCACATCAACACGCCGCCGCAGATCGGCATCACCTCGCCGAGCGAGCGCGGCGAGCAGAGCCTCAGTTATGCGCTGACCTCGTTCGGCTATCAGTGGGGGCCGATGGCGGCGAAGGACTTCAAGACGGTCACCAATTTCACGAACGTGAGTTATACGAATCCCGTCGGCTCATTCTCCGCGAGGCCGACCAACGGCGATCCGCAACTCGTCATGAATACGACAGGGCACACAATCGATGCGAGCCTGTACCGCTCGTTCTGTTTCACGCAGGAGGTCTTCGGTCCATTCGACGTGGGCGCCGGTTCGGTCGCGCGTGTGTTCTGGGGCGTGACGCAGGCCAACGTGGCGATCACCACCGATATCGTCGTCGGCAGTGGCTTGCGCGAATACTGCATTCCCGACCTCGCCGACACCGCGAACGTACCGCTGGTGAGCGGCCCGCCGTGGGCCGGTAGCCTCGGCTTCCTGCGCTTCGATCCCGACGAATTCACGCCACCGCCCGGCTGCAACACGCCGCAGACCTGTCATGACGTGCGCATCGATTCGATCATCCTGTCGCCGTTCGCGAAGGCTGCGCCGTCGTACACGCTGCACTGGTCTGTGGCGGATACCGACTATGCCGGCGGCGGATCGATCAAGATCTATCTCGATCCGGACAAGACCTTCGGCAACGGCAACGAGATTTCCATCGCAACGGTTCCGTATACGGTCGGGTCGTACAACCTGACGGCTGGAGCGACGATTCCGAACGGAACGTACAATGTCGTGCTGGTTGCCGACGACGGTATCAATTCGGTGCCGACTTATGCGGGCGGCAAACTCATCACCGTCAGCGGCAACGACGAGATTTTCGGCAACGGCTTCGAGCCCTAACGCGTTAGCTTTTCTTGCGCCCGAAAAGCACCGTGGCCGAGGCGAGTTCCAGATTCTTCTCGGCCGGCAACTCGCGCACGAACGGTGCGCCGAGGAGCTGCGCCGGCGGCGTGAGCAGATCGCGCACGCGCATGTCGAGGAACGCTTCGCGGGTTTCGCCGCGCAGACCGGCGGCCCAGCTCTGCACGATCCAGTGCAGCGACCAGATCGGCAGCACGCTGTTGTATACCGCGATGTTCTCGACGTCGATCGTACGTTCGAACAGGTTGCGCAGTCCCTGGTGCGTCATGTTGTAGTAGTGATGCGGAAAGCCGTGGTACGGCTGCAGGAACGGTACGCAACAGATCAGTTCGCCGCCCGGTTTGAGCACGCGCGCTATTTCCGCGGCGCATGCGAAGGGATCCTTCACGTGTTCGAGCACGGCGATCGAGATGACGGCGTCGAATGCACCATCGACGAACGGCAGCACTTCGCCGACGCCGCGCACGTCTGTCGTGTCGTAGGCGACGATCTCGAAATTGACGACGTTGGGATAATAGACGCCGCGCTTACCGGCGCCGCAATCGAGCACCAGCCCATCGCGATGGCGCTCGATGAGATCGAGTACGTGCTTGTCGTACTCGCAGCTGCTCACCTTGTCGGTATCGACGATATTGAATTGCCTGCGCAATTCCTCGCTGAGAAAATCGCAACAGTCCGGGGTTTCGCGCATCGGCAGGTCAGTGCGCAGCAACGGCCGCAGGCGCGCCCGCTTCGTGGCCTTCGCCTCCTTCAGGCTCGGCGGCGTTATTTCCGGCGCGGTGCGACCTTCGCGTCGGCCATGCGTTTCGAAGTGCTGGAAACCGGACACGAAATCGCCGCGCGCGACGGCGGCGGCGACATCGGGATTGCGCGCCAGATAGTCCTTCTCGTCGAATGGAACCGCCACAGGCGGCGGCGGTCCCGCGCCACGGGCGAGTTTTCGAATCGCATTCCACACTCGCATCGCCGCTCAATCCCATGTTTCCAGGCTCGAATAGTAACCAAGAAATGTGGCGGGACCGGCCTATGGGCGGATGCCGTCCGCAATGGTGCCGAGAAGATCAAGTATCATGAAGCCATGGGAAACACCGCTTTTTGATGCCGATGGCCAGCGAGATCCAGGGTTCCGACGAGCATTCGGCGGACACCGGGCACCAGGCGAAATCCGCCGCGCCGAGCAGCTTCGGAACGCAGGCGCCGGCCACGGTGCTCGTGCTCGGCATGCACCGTTCAGGCACGTCGGCCGTCACCCGTCTGCTCGGCATGGCCGGCCTGAACGTCGGCGACGAAGCTGCGTTGCTGCCCGCGCATCCATCCGACAATCCGAGCGGCTACTGGGAACGCGCCGATCTCAACGCGATCAATGACGAAGTCCTCGCGACCGTCGGGCGCGCCTGGAATCGCGTCGCCGGTCTCGCTGCGGAGAGCGTCGCGTCGGCCGTGGATGACGAAACCGACGCGCGCATCGAGGCGCTCATCGCGCAATTCGATGCGCAACATCGCCCGTGGGTGATCAAGGATCCCCGCCTGTGCCTGACTCTGCCGCGCTGGCTGCCACGCCTGAAGAATCCCGCGTGTGTGGTCGTCGTGCGCGATCCGCGCGAAGTCGCCGCGTCGATGGCCGTCGGACCGCGTGGAACGTTCACGTCCGCGTTCGTGATCGCGCTGTGGACGAAATACATGCATGCCGCGCTCGAGGGTTTGCGCGGCCGCCGCGCCGTGTTCGTGTCGTATCGTGCAGTGCTCGGCGATGCGTTACGCGAGAGTGGGCGCATCGTTCGCGGCCTACGCGAATTGGGCGTGCGCGACATCGTCGTGCCGGAAAAGGACGAAGTCTCCGCCTTCATCGTCCGCACACAGCATCGCAGCGAGCCGCAGGCACATGTCGCGCTGTCGCCGGAGCAGTCGCGGCTGTACGACTGGCTGAGCGCGCAATGCAGCGCCGAACATCCGGTCGTCGTCGAAGGTTTTCCGGAGCCGACGGAAAACGATGCGGTCTTGCGCGAGTTCGAAGCCGCGTTCGATTTCCACATCGAGCATGGACGCGCCAACGCCATTGTCGATGTGGGCGGTCAATCGGGTGAATTCAGCGGCGATATCGCCCGGCCCCTGCAGGAAATCGGACGTCTGCTGGCCGAACACGGCCGTGAACGCGAACAATGGCGCACGCAGCAGAAGGCGCTCGTCGCCGACGTGAGGAATGCGCACACGCGATTGCACCGCACGCTGGTCGACAACGAATCGCTGCGCCGCGACCGCGATGCGGCACTCGAACAGGTACGCGAAAAGACCGGCCAAGTGGAACGGGCGCGTGCCGAAATCGAGGAGATCTCGAGACACCTCGGCGCTGGAGCGACGCTGCATGAACGCGTCGCCGCCCTCAAAGCGCATGCGGTCGGGCTGCAGGGAACGGTCGACGCGCTGCGATCGTCGCTATCATGGAAACTGACGGCGCCGCTGCGCGCGCTCGGATCGATGCGTCCGTCGTTCAAGTTCGAAAATACGTTGTATCGCCTGTACTACTCGCTACCCGGATTCGGCCCGACGCGAAAACGCGCCGCCGTGCTCTGGCTGCATCGCCACGTGCCCGCGCTGACGCGGCACACGTTGTCGTATCGCCTGTTCCGTCAGGCCGAGGAACTTGCCAATCAAAAAGCGACCAGCCGCGAAGAACGGTTGCGCCTGCAACGCATGGATGAAGCCGGCGCGCGTGTGCGCATCGACGCGATCGCCGATCCCCCGCTCATTTCGATCGTGATGCCGGTCTTTGACGTCGAACCGCGCTGGCTGATGGCGGCCGTCGAATCCGTGCGCCGGCAGTTCTACACGCGCTGGGAATTGTGCATCGCCGACGACGCCTCACGTAACACGGCCACGCGCGCGGCACTGGATGAGATCGAACGCTCGGGCGATGCGCGCATCAAGATCGCGCGGCTGCCGAAGAACGGCGGCATTGCGGCGGCGTCGAACGCGGCGTTGCAGATGGCGACCGGCGAATACGTCGGCCTGCTCGACAACGACGATGAACTCACGCGCGATGCGCTTGTCGAAGTGGCTGACCGCGTGCGCCGCACCGGCGCGGATGTCGTGTATTCCGATGAAGACAAGATCGATCCGTCGGGCGTGCATGTCGAGCCGCATTTCAAACCGGATTTCGCGCCTGACTATCTGTTTTGCAACAACTACATCTGCCACTTCGCGGTGTTCCGCAAGACGCTGCTCGACGACATCGGCGGCTTCCGTGCCGGCTTCGAGGGCGCGCAGGATTTCGATCTAATGCTGCGCGCGACAGAAAAATCGCAGCGCGTGGAGCACATCCCGAAAGTGCTCTATCACTGGCGCAAGACAGACAGTTCCACCGCCACCTCGAGCGTGATGAAGCCCAAGGCCTCGCAGGCCGGCGTGCGTGCGCTGGGCGAATCGCTGAAGCGGCGTGGTATCGACGCGACGCCTGATCATGGTCCGTTCCCCACGACGTATCGCGTGCGGCGCCGGATCGACGGAACGCCGCTGGTGAGCATCCTGATTCCGTTCCGCGACAAAGCCCCGTTGCTGGAGACGTGCGTCGGTTCCATCCTCGACAGGACCGACTACGCAAACTACGAAATCCTCGGCATCGACAACGGCAGCACCGAGGAAGCGACGCATGCGACTATGCGCAAGCTGCAGGCGCGCGATGCGCGCGTGCGCTTCGTCCGCTTCGACGCGCCGTTCAACTATTCGGCGATCAACAATTTTGGCGCGCGCCATGCGCGCGGCGAGTATCTCGTCCTGCTCAACAACGACACGGAAGTGATCGCACGCGACTGGCTCGGCGCGATGCTCGAATTCGCACAACGTCCGGACGTGGGCGTGGTCGGCGCGAAGCTGCTGTACACCGACCGACGCATACAGCATGCGGGCGTGATCGTCGGCATCGGCGGCGTGGCCGGGCATGCACATCTCATGGAACGTGGCGACGAACCCGGTTATTTCTCGCGCGCGCAGCTGCCGCAGAACCTGAGCGCCGTTACATTTGCCTGCGCCATGGTCCGCAAGAACGTGTTCGAGGAACTGGGCGGCTTGAACGAACGCGAACTGACCATCGCCTTCAACGACATCGATTTCTGCCTTCGCGCGCGCGAAGCGGATTATCTTGTCGTATATACGCCGTACGCCGAGCTTTTCCATCACGAATCGCGCTCGCGCGGCTACGAAGACAACGCGGACAAGCAGGCGCGCTTCTCGCTGGAAATCCAGTACATGCAGACGCGGCACAGGCAGGTGCTCGAGCGCGGCGATCCGTACTACAACCCGAACCTGTCGCTGAAGCACAACTTCCAGTTCGATCCGCGCTTCGCGGACTATTTCCCTCTTTGACCGCGCGCACATCCGCGTGCTCGCCGTCCTCATCGTCAACTACCGCACCGCCGAGGCGACGCTGGCCTGCGTCCGTGCGCTGCTCGCGGTAAAGCCTGAGGATTGCCGTATCGTCGTGCTCGACAACGGATCGTCCGCCGACGACGTGGCGCGTCTGCAGACGGCAACCGATTTGCACGCCGGCGCAGTCGAACTGATTCTCAGTGCGACAAACGTCGGATTCGCCGCAGGTTGCAATCGCCTGATCGCGCACGTGCTGGCCGACGCGCGCGTAGACACCGTGCTGCTGCTCAACAGCGATACGTATCCGGACCGCGATTTCATCACGCCGATGCGCCGTCTGCTCGATCGTGATACGCATACCGACATGGTCGCCGCGCGCATGCTGCGCACATCCGATGAGGGGATCGACAGCCTCGGCATCGCGCTGTTCCGCTCGACGCTCGCGTCCAACCGAAAGGACGAGGCGCAAATCCTACTCGGGCCGAGTGGTGGCTGCGCGCTGCTCACACGCCGGTTGCTGGAAGATCTCTTGTCCACGCATGGCGAATGGTTCGACGAAAGCTTCTTCTGCTACGCCGAAGACACCGACCTCGCCGTCCGCTCGCGCTGGCTTGGCTATCGTGCAGCATATGCGCCCGACGCGACCATCCGGCATTCCGGTTCGCTGTCGTCGGGCGGACCCGACAACGATTTCGTGCTCTACCACGGCATCCGCAATTCGCTGTGGTGGCTCGTCAAGGACGCGCCGACCGGCTGGCTGATCCACTCGCTGCCGTGGTTCATCGCGTTGCATATGGCGATATGGCTGCGTCATCTGCGCCGCGGTCGCGCGCGAGTGCTATGGAGGCTGTATCGCGACGCGATCGCCGGCATTCCCGCAATGCGGCGCAAGCGGGCGATCGTGCGCGCATCGCGGCGTGTTCCCGCACGCGAATTCGGACAATGGGTGACGCCGACTTTTTACGAGCGCGGCTATCTGCGGCGCGCATGGTCGGAATTGTGGCGCGGAGCGCCGCAGGTCAATCCGAATAACCGAAACGACGCATGAAAGGTTCGAAGAACCAGTTGGCAAGTTCGATCTGGCTCTGACTGAGACACGTTCTCCAGCGCCCGACCGAATCGTCCGGCTTGCCCGATGTGATGTGACTCGAGCGATCATTGCCGCCGTCCAGACAGGCCGCGATCGACCCTTCGTCGTGTTCGAGATCCAGGAACGCGAGGACGCGTACCAGTGTCGCCCGCAGGTCGCCGATGACGTCCTCGTAACGCAGGAGCAGCTTCTCGCCCGGCCAGCGCTCGTAGTGCCAGACCAGATGATGCAGGTTCACCGACATGATGGGCAGCAGCGCCTGGAAACTCTTGCCCTTGATTTCGTGGAAGTCGTAGTAGCCGCGTCGCTCGTTGAGCGAGCGCATCGATACGAGCATGTCGCGCGGGTCGCGTACGATGAAAATCGGCTTGGTGCGCGGGAATAATCCAGCGACGAGATCCAGATCCCACAGCACGCCAAGCTTCTCGACGATGACCTGTCCGCTCGAGGCCGGATTTACCATCCGGTAGAAGTCGACGATCTCATCGCGGCAGTGCCGCCGTTTGCCTTCGAGAAAACGCCGGATGCGCTGGCGCGATTGATCGTCGCGCTCATCGAACGCCGAAAACGCCGCAACGAGATTCTGGTCCATACTTTGCGGGTTGCGCGCATGCTCGGGTTCGTAATACTGCGGCTGCGACGCAGCGAACCATTCCTGGGCCAACCGGATACCGATGCGCGCTTCGTACGGATACTCATCATGCCCGAGTACGGCTGCGTGTTGGTGCAGCATGCGCGACAGCAGCGTCGTGCCCGATCGCGCCGAGGCCATGATGGGCACAAATGCCGGGCTGTCGTCCGGCTGTTTGTAGGTCGCGGTAAAGCGCAGAGCGATCTCAAAAAGCGTGGTTACGCGTCCGTCATCCGTGTCGGCCAGAATGCGCAACGGCTCGCGATCGCCCAGCACGAGCGGCACGACGTCGATGCGGAATCCCGTAACGTGGGGTTCGCCGTCGAACGCCGCTTCGACGTCGGCGCGACCGATGAGCTTGGCGACCGCCAGCTGCGACTCGAACCACACCAGACGGATGCGCACGATCTTGGCACTGGTGCAGGCGACCCAGCCTTGCAGCGAGAGTGCCTGACGAGGCAGCGCGTGGCTGCTCGCGACCGGCGCGTCGAGATGCGCCTGCAATCCGTTTATCCAGAATCTCGCTTTGCCAATGGATTCGATGACGAATTCGGACATGGCGGATTCCCGTCGTCGGTCAAGCCAGCGCGGCGGCGAGTTCCGTGCGCAAATCCTCTACGTCTTCCACGCCGACCGAAAGCCGGATCAGTCCATCGCTGATGCCCAGTCGTTTGCGATTCGCGGGCGGCACCGATGCGTGCGTCATGATCGCCGGATGTTCAATCAGGCTCTCCACGCCACCGAGCGATTCGGCGAGCGAGAACAGCTTGCAACGCTCCAGCGCGCGCGTCGCCTTGCGCAAGCCGCCTTTCACGACGACCGAGATGATGCCGCCGGGGCCATCCATCTGACGCTTCGCCAGCGCGTGCTGCGGGTGCGATTTCAATCCCGGATAGATCACGCGCTCGACGGCCGGATGTTTCTCCAGCCAGCCCGCGAGTTCCGCTGCGCCATCGCAATGCGCGCGCATGCGCAGGTGAAGCGTCTTGAGCCCGCGCATGGCGAGGAACGAATCGAACGGTCCGGCGACGGCGCCGACCGAGTTCTGCAGGAAACCCATGCGCTCGACGAGATCCTTGTCGTCGCCGGCGACGACCACGCCGCCAACCATGTCGGAATGCCCGTTGAGGTATTTCGTCGCTGAATGCAGCACCAGGTGCGCACCGTACTCGAGCGGACGCTGCAGGATCGGCGAACAGAACGTGTTGTCGACGACGAGGATGAGGCCGTGCTTCTTCGCGAATGTGCCCAGCTTGTCGAGATCGACAAGCTTGAGCATTGGATTGGTCGGCGTCTCGGCCCAGATCATCTTCGTGTTCGGCTTGAGCGCAGCTTTCAGCGCCGCGGTGTCGTTCAAGTCGATGAAGGTGAAGTCCAGACCCGCACTACGCCGGCGCACGCGTTCGAACAGGCGGTACGTGCCGCCGTACAGATCGTCCATCGCGATGACGTGGCTGCCGCTGTCGAGCAGGTCGAGCACGGTCGCCGCGGCGGCAAGTCCGGAGGCGAACGCGTAACCCGCGCGACCGCCTTCGAGATCGGCGACGCAACGTTCGTACGCCATGCGGGTCGGATTCTGCGTGCGCGAATATTCGTAGCCCTGATGGACGCCCGGGCTTTTCTGCACGTAGGTCGACGTCGCGTAGATCGGCACCATGATGGCGCCAGTGGAAGGATCCGGATGCTGCCCGGCGTGGATGGCGCGTGTGCCGAGACCGAGCGCTGAAGTTTTCTTGGCCATGATTTCTTCTGTTAGTGAACGCGGCGTCGCAAATAATTAAGCAGATCGATCCGCGTGATCAGCCCGAGGAATTTCTCGCCATCCACGACGATGGCGACATGCCCCGCGTCGAAAATCGGCAGCAGCGATTCGATCGGCGATTTCATGTCAAGCACCTGCAGGCGGCTGACCATCGCGGTGGAAACCGGATCGTTGAATTTCGTTTCGTCGCCGTAGACGTGGATGAGCGCGTCGGATTCGTCGAGGATGCCGACGATGTTGTCGCCGTCCATCACGGGCAGCTGCGAGACGTCGTAGAGCTTCATGCGCTGATACGCGGTGACCAGTTTTTCGGCCGGGCCGATGACGACGGTGTCGCGCTGCGAGTACGGGCGCAGGATCAAATCACGCAGGTCGCCCGTGGGTTCACGTTCGAGGAAGCCGTTGTCGAGCATCCAGTAGTCGTTGTACATCTTCGACAGGTATTTGTTGCCGGTATCGCAGACGAACAGCAGCACGCGTTTCGGCGTGGTCTGTTCGCGGCAGTATTTCAATGCGGCGGCGAGCAGCGTGCCGGTCGAGGATCCGCCGAGGATGCCTTCTTTCCTGAGCAATTCGCGGCCGGCCAGGAAACTTTCCTTATCGGAGATCGCATAGGCTTTTTTCACGCGCGAAAAATCGGAAATGCTCGGCAGGAAGTCCTCGCCGATGCCTTCGACCATCCACGACGCCGATTTCGTCGAGAGCGTGCCTTCGTTGATGTATTGCGCGAGGATGCTGCCGACCGGGTCGGCGAGAACGAGTTCGACGTTCGGCGCCACTTTGGAAAAATAACGAGAGAGTCCGGTCATCGTTCCGGACGATCCGCAGCCGAACACGATCGCGTCGAGCTTACCGCCGGTCTGGCGCCAGATTTCCGGACCCGTCGATTCCTCGTGCGCACGCGGATTGTCGGGGTTGCCGAACTGATTGATGAAATACGCGCCCGGCGTTTCGCGGGCGAGGCGCTCGGCCATGTCTTGGTAATACTGCGGATGGCCTTTGGCGACGTCGGAGCGCGTGAGCACGACTTCGGCGCCCATCGCCTTGAGATTGAAAATCTTTTCGCGGCTCATCTTGTCGGGCACGACGAGAATGAGCTTGTAGCCCTTCTGCTGGGCGACGAGCGCCAGGCCGATGCCGGTGTTGCCGGCGGTGCCTTCGACGAGCGTATCGCCGGGCTTGATCTTGCCGGCTTTCTCGGCCGATTCGATCATCGACAGGCCGATGCGATCCTTGATCGATCCGCCCGGATTGGAGTTTTCGAGTTTGAGGAAAAGTTCGCATTTTCCACAATCGAGGTTCTGCGCCTTCACGATCGGCGTGTCGCCGATCAGTTCCAGCACGCTGTTGTGGATCGTCATGCAAGCCCCGGAGAAAATATCGATTGAAATACGCCGAATCAATCGGCGAAATGATACATCATCGAGGCTTTCGTCCGCGTCGCGCGGCGCTTGGGGATTTGGCCGGCGCGCCGTCCTCGGGCGCACCGGCGTGAAGAAGGATCAGTGTGAGCGCAGCCGCTCCCACATCGTCGTGAGCTTGTCCTTGGCCCACAGTTTTTCTTTCTTCATGTTGTGCAGCGTGGTGTCGTCCAACGGCAGTACGCCGAGTTCGGCATCGCGCACTTTACTGTCGAGTTCCTGATGACGCTGGTACAGCGAACGGAACTCGTGATCACTCTTGATTAGATTTTCGACGTCTTGTTGCTGGTTCTCGAACATCAGCCGACCTCCTATTTGCATGGGCACGGCGTAGCCGCGCAAAAGCGCAACCGCGTCGGGATTGGGGTGGATGAGAGAAGCGAGACGAAGCTGATTTCTGCCTGCGCACCGCCCGCCGGAGATGGCGGAAACTGCGGTTGTGGGTTGCGCAGTATTTCGATCATGGACTCGCTTTTGCGTTGCGCCGCCGAGCCGAAATAGCTCGACGACAAGTCCACCGTACTCCTGAAAATCGCCTCACGCAACCCTCATTTTCGATATATCTAAATCACTGAATTGCGCAGGATTTTTTCGATCGAATATGAAAAATAGGTTAGCGCGGCGCGTCTTCCAGGATGACGTCGACGCGGCGGTTTTTGGCGCGGCCTTCCTCGGTTTCGTTGTCGGCGACGGCGTTGTCTTCGCCCAGGCCCACGCTGGTCATGCGGCTGGAGGCGACGCCGGCGGCGATGAGTGCGTCGCGCACCGAATCGGCGCGCCGCTGCGACAGGATCTGGTTGGCGTTGGCGTTGCCGCGGCTGTCGGTGTGGCCTTCGATGCGGATCGGTTTCGACGGATCCTTGTTGACGAAGGCGACGAGTTTGCCGAGGCTCGATTTCGCCTCCGGACGCAGCGCGGCGCGGCCGGGTGCGAAGGCGATGTCGTCGAGCGTCATCTGCATGCCCTGCGCGCCGCGCGTGGCGCGGATGTTTTGCAGGCGGCCGCGTAAATCCGATGCCGCCAGTTCGGCAAGCTGCGCTTCCTTGCGGGCGAGTTCGGCTTCCTTGGCCTGTGCGTCGGCGATACGTTTTGTTTGTTCGGCCTGAGCGCGCGCAGCTTCGGCCGCCGCGGCGCTTTGTTCGCCTTCGGCGCGCAGGCGATCGGATTCTTCGGCCTGCACCATGCTCGCGATGCGTTGCTTCTCCGCTTCCATGCGCGCGGTTTCGATTTCGCGGCGGCTTGCCTCGATCAGGATGCGGTCGTGCTCGCGATCCAGTTGGGTGAGGCGGCCCTCGGTGTCGACGGCTTGCGCGGCGGCGTAGGCGATGTCGACGCGGCGTTCGGCGACATAAAGCCGATGCGCATGCTCGGCCTTGCCGCCCGAGGAATCGTTTAGCGCCTGCACGGCCTGTTCGGCCAGCGCGCGTTCGGCCGGCGCGAGATTGCCCAGTTTCGGATCGACGGCGAGCGCATTGAGGCTGGCGCGCAGACGTTCGTAATCCAGGTCCTGCTTGGCGGCGTAGGCGCCGACGGCGAAAAACGCGAGCAACGCGGCGAGCAGAAGACGGTTCATTGCCGGTCTCCGCTTGGGGCCGCCGTCGGCGAGATGCCGTTGGCGATGTCCTGCTGAAGCTGCGCGTTTTCGCGGGTGCGGTTGTCGGCCTTTTCGCGCGCCTTGCCGAGACGGGATTTCACCATCGCCAGTTCGCTGTCCACGCGCGATTCGGACGCGTAGCGTGACGCGTCGTCGTAATGATTTTTGTCAAAACTTGCCCTTGCCTGACTCAACCTGTCCTCGGCATTGCGCAGTTCCAGCGGTGCGTAGGTCGGTGCCCCGGCGGCGCGGGCGTCGGCCAGCATGCGGGCGGCATCGTCCAGCCCGATGTTGGGTGGCTTGGTCGGTGCGCAGGCGCTCAAGGTCAGGGCCAAAATGCCGACAACTCGATAGATTTTTGGCAGATTTGATGTCATAACAGCCGAGCCGCGGACCCTGGGGATCGAGGAAGTGGCTATTGTGGGAAACGCGCCGGCGCATGGCAATGCCGGCAGGCCCGATTTTCGCATTGCATATTCCCCGGTCAGCGCCGCGAGGGCGCAAAACGATACGAGAGGCGGGTCATGGATATTGGTTATTTCTTGAAGCTCATGACGGAGAAAGGCGCGTCGGACATGTTCCTGACGACGGGCGCTCCGGTGAACATCAAGGTCGAAGGCAAGCTTTATCCGCTGGGCAACACGGGTCTGCCGGGCGGCATGGTCAAGAAAATCGCCTATTCGCTGATGGACGAAGGCCAGGTGCCGCAGTTCGAGCGCAATCTCGAATTGAACCTCGCCATCGCGGTGAAAGACGCCGGCCGCTTCCGCATCAACGTGTTCAAGCAGCGCGGCGAAGTGGGCATGGTGATCCGCGCCATCAAGAGCGACATCCCGACGGTCGAGCAGCTGCGTCTGCCCGTCCTGTTCAAGGAAATCATCATGGAGCCGCGCGGGCTGGTGCTCGTGGTCGGCGCGACCGGTTCGGGCAAGTCCACGACGCTGGCGGCGATGATCGATCACCGCAACTCGAATACCTCGGGCCACATCCTCACCGTGGAAGACCCGATCGAATACCTGCACCGACACAAGAAATCGGTGGTGAACCAGCGCGAAGTCGGCCTGGATACGCACAGCTATCACGAGGCGCTGAAGAACGCGATGCGCGAAGCGCCCGATGTCATCATGATCGGCGAAATCCGCGACGAGGAAACCATGGAAGCCGCGATAGCGTTCTCCGAAACCGGTCACCTGTGTCTGGCCACGCTGCACTCGAACAACGCCGACCAGACCATCGAACGCATCCTCAACTTCTTCCCGGAAGCCGCGCACAAGAACATCCTGATGAACCTGTCGCTGAACATGCGCGCGGTGATCAGTCAGCGCCTGGTCATCGGCAAGGACGGGCGCCGCATACCGGCCGTCGAGGTGCTGATCAACACGCCGCATATCCGCGACCTGCTGCGCCGCGGCCAGGTGCACGAGGTGAAGGAAGCGATGGAGCGCAGCCTGGAAGAAGGCATGATCAGCTTCGACCAGTCGCTGTTCGGCATGTACAAGGAAGGCAAGATCGAGCTCGAAGAAGCCCTCAACAAGGCCGATTCGCGCGACGGTTTGGCGCTGAAGATCCGCCTCGCCGAAGGCGGCGGCGACAATCCGGTGCATGATCCCTACGAGGCGACAGCGTTCTGATCGGCACCATCTGATCAGTGCCGCGAGGCCCCCGCGTCGAGCAACAGCGCGCCGGGGAAACGCGGATCTTCGCAGACGCCGGCGCGCGCGCTGACGTCGAACAGCATAAGCGGCGCGACGTCTTTCGAGCGCCGCCGCACTTCCAGCAGCACACGCACCACCCGCGCGAACGCGCGCGCGAGATGCTGGTACAGATCGGCGACGGTGGCGCGCAGCGCGTGCGCCAGTTCGTTGTAGGCCTGGCTTCCCATCGAGATGAAATAGTCGAGCCCGACCATGCGCTGCTGCGCCTGTTCCGGATACAGGCCGGCCAGCAACAGGCAGCGATCACCGACCGTGCGCAATTCTTCGCGATGACGTTTGCCGGGCTGCGCTTTGGCGAGCAGATAGTCAATGGCGATCGCGTTGCGATGCAGATGCGTATCGCGCATGTGCGCGATGAGCAGGAACACCAGATAGCTTTCCAGTTCCTCGCCGAGCGGCGCGGACGCATCGTGTTCGGCTTCGTGAACGAGATCGACCCAGAGCGCGGTCTGGCTGTCGGTCAGGATGTCTCGCATGGCTGCAACCCCCTCGCCGGTACTGACATGTTCGCTGCAAGTCCCGGACCGCAGCGCTATGTCGGTTTCATGTATCGGCGAAACGGCGCGAACATTCAATAGGTTGCGCGAAAGTCGCTGGCAGTCTCGCCGGCGAGTGCTGACAGGCGCTGACGAATTGCCGTTAAAGCTTCGGCGCGTCCGGCTGATTTTCCGGCTTGGCCTTTTCGAACGCGGGCATCGCCATGCAGGCGTCGAAGATCTTCTTGATATGCGGGAACTGCGACATGTCCACCGACCAGCGGTACGCGTTGTAGACCTGCGGCACGAGGCAGATATCGGCCAGCGACGGCTCGTCGCCTTCACAGAATTCGCCGGTGGAGGGATTGGTCGCCAGCAGCGTCTCGAATCCCTTGAAGCCTTCGGTGATCCAGTGCTTGATCCAGCGGTCGCGCTCGACCTGCGGCGCGTTGAACTCGTGTTCGAGATATTGCATCACGCCGAGGTTGTTGACCGGGTGGATATCGCACGCGACGATCTGCGCCAGCGCACGCACGCGCGCACGCTCGCGCGCGGTGACCGGCATCAGGCGATGTTCGCCTTCGTAGCTTTCCTCGATGTATTCGACGATCGCCATCGATTGACGCACGATGCGCTCGCCGTCGATCAGCGTCGGTACCTTGCCCTGCGGATTCAGCGCGCGATATTCCTCGCTGCGATGCTCGCCGCCGTTGTTGATCAGGCTGACCGGGATCAGTTCGTATGGCAGGGCTTTCAGATTGAGCGCGATGCGCACGCGATACGCGGCGCTGGAACGCCAGTAGCTATAAAGCTTGATCCGTTCGCCGGCCATGCCGTGTCTCCCCCTGGATATGCGCAGCCTAGCGCCTGTTCGGCGGAAAAATCAAAAGTTTTACGCTTTGCGGATTTCCTGCTCGATGGCGCCGAAGATGCTCGCGCCGTGCTTGTCGAACATCTCGATGCGGACCTTGTCGCCGAACGCCAGAAACGGCGTCGACGGCTTGCCGCTGGTGATGGTTTCCAGCGTGCGCCGCTCGGCCAGACAGGAGGCGCCGCGGCTTTCGTCCTGGTTGGCGACGGTGCCGGAACCGACGATGGTGCCGGCGCTCAGCGGACGTGTCTTGGCCGCGTGCGCGATCAGGTCGGCGAAGCTGAATTGCATGTCCTCGCCCGCTTCCGGCGCGCCGAAATCGTTGCCGTTGATCTGCGTGACGAGCGGCAGATGGATCTTCGATCCTTTCCAGTCGGCGCCGAGTTCGTCCGGCGTGACGAACACCGGCGACAGCGCCGAGCGCGGTTTGGACTGCAGGAAGCCGAAGCCTTTCGCGAGTTCATCGGGAATCAGGTTGCGCAGCGAAACGTCGTTGATCAGACCGACCAGCTGGATGTGACCGGCCGCCTTCTCCGGCGACACGCCCATCGGCACATCGTCGGTGACGATGACGACTTCGGATTCCATGTCGATGCCGTAATCGGCGCTGGCGACGAGCACTGGATCGCGCGGTCCGTAAAAGCCGGCGCTCACTGCCTGATACATCAGCGGATCGGTGTAGAAACTTTTCGGCACTTCGGCGCCCCGCGCGCGCCGCACACGCTCGACGTGCGGCAGATACGCGCTGCCATCGACGAATTCATACGCGCGCGGCAGCGGCGCGGCGAGCTTGGCGAAATCCAGCGCGAACACTTCTTCGCCGTTCACCGTTTCCGCACGCGTCGCGTTGAGCAATTCGTAGACGCGATTGAGCAGCGGCGCGACGTTGCTCCAATCCTCCAGCGCCGCCTGCAAGGTACGCGCGCTGTCGCTCACGCGCACCGCCTTCTTCAATGCGCTGTCGACGACGACAAGCGTGCCGTCCCTGCCGCCTTCTTTGAGGCTCGCCAGTTTCATGCGTGTCCTTTTATCAGCCTTGCGGCGCGTGGAAATGTTTCTTCAAACCCTGCCAGCACTCGAAATAGTCGCGCTGCAGATGCGGCGATTCGAGCGCCTGTTGGGTCGGGCGGATCACGTTGCGTGTCTCGAACATGAAGGCCATCGTTTCGACGACGTGATCGGATTTGCTCGTATCGGCATGAGTTGCCTTTTCGAAGCTCGCCGCATCCGGACCGTGCCCGCTCATGCAGTTGTGCAGGCTCGCCCCGCCCGGCACGAAGCCGCCGGCTTTCGCGTCGTACGCGCCGTGCACGAGTCCCATGAATTCGCTGGCGATGTTGCGATGGAACCACGGCGGACGGAACGTGTGCTCGGCCACCAGCCAGCGCGGCGGGAAGATCACGAAATCCATGTTCGCCACGCCCGGCGTGTCGCTCGGCGAAGTAAGCACGGTGAAGATCGACGGATCGGGATGGTCGTAGCTGATCGAGCCGATCGTGTTGAACAGGCGCAGATCATATTTGTAGGGCGCGTAGTTGCCGTGCCAGGCGACCACGTCGAGCGGCGAATGATCGATGCGCGCCGACCACAGCCGGCCCTGGAATTTCGCCACGAGTTCGAATTCGCCGTCGGCTTCCTCGAACGACGCGACCGGCGTCAGGAAATCGCGCGCGTTGGCCAGCCCGTTCGAGCCGATCGGACCGAGTTCCGGCAGACGCAGATGCGCGCCGAAATTCTCGGCGACGTAACCGCGCGCCTGACCATCCGGCAATTCAACGCGGAAACGCACGCCGCGCGGAATCACGGCGACTTCCTGCGCCTGCACTTCGATCACGCCCATTTCCGTGCCGATGCGCAGGCGGCCGAGCTGCGGCACGATCACCATTTCCGCATCGGCGTTGTAGAAGAAGCGGCCGTGCATGTGGCTGTTCGCCGCGAATTCGTGGATGCCGACGCCGGACTGAACCGCCGGACTGCCGTTACCCGCCATCGTGAACAGGCCGTCGACGAAATCGACCGGCGTCTGCGGAATCGCGAGCGGATCCCAGCGCAACTGGTTCGGCGTCGCCGCAACTTCGTCGAAATTATTGTGGAAATGTGGACTTTGCAGCATCTCGAACGGATGGTGCATCGCCGCCGGACGGATGCGGTACAACCAGCTTCGACGATTCGCGTGACGCGGCGCCGTGAACGCGGTTCCCGACAACTGTTCCGTGTACAGCCCGAGTGGACTTTGTTGCGGCGAGTTCTGCCCGTGCGGCAACGCATCGCGCACCGCTTCGGTGGCGAACTCGTTGCCGAAGCCGGACATGTACTTGTCGCGGTCGGGCTTGGCCGGTGTCGCGTCGCGCAGCGGGACAACCTTGTCGCTGACGGCATTCATCTCAAAGAACGCCGCGCTTCATCTGCTCGCGCTCGATCGATTCGAACAGCGCCTGGAAATTGCCCTCGCCGAAGCCGAGATTGCCCTTGCGCTGGATGATCTCGAAGAAAATCGGCCCGAACACATTCTGCGTGAAGATCTGCAGCAGCAGTTTCTTCTTGGTTTCCTGATCGGCGTCGATGAGGATCTTGTTCTTCTTCATCCGCGCCACGTCTTCGCCATGGTTCGGGATGCGCTCGTCGATGATTTCGTAATACGCATTCGGCGTGTCCAGGAACTGCACGCCCTGCGCGCGCATCGCTTCGATGGTTTCGTAGATGTTGTCGGTGAAACACGCGATGTGCTGAATGCCCTCGCCCTTGTATTCGTCGAGGTATTCGTTGATCTGGCTTTTCGGATCGGACGATTCGTTGAGCGGAATGCGCACCATGCCGTCGGGCGCCGTCATCGCTTTCGAGACAAGACCGGTCTTGGCGCCCTTGATGTCGAAGTAGCGGATCTCGCGGAAGTTGAACAGGCGTTCGTAGTAGTCCGACCACTTCGCCATGTTGCCGAAGAACAGGTTGTGCGTGAGGTGGTCGATGAAGGTCAGCCCGAAACCTTTCGGATTGCGGTCGCTGACGAGCCACTCGTAGTCGGCATCGTAGACGCTGCCCTTCGCGCCGTAGCGGTCGACCAGATACAGCATGCAGTCGCCGATGCCTTTGATGACCGGCGCCGGGACGGCTTTCGTCGCGGCCTTGCTCTCGATTTTCTCTGCGCCGTTTTTTACCGCCTGCTCGCACGCCTGGTCGGCCGGCAGGCTGACGCGAATGGCGAATCCGCACGCGCTCGGTCCGTGCGCCTTGGCGAAATCTGCGGCAAAGGAATTGGGTTCTTCGTTGACGAGGAAATCGCACGCACCCTGGCGATAAACCGTGATCGCCTTCGTCTTGTGGTGCGCGACGGCGACGAAACCCAGCTTCTTGAACATGTCGTGTAGAAGCTTCGCATCCGGCGCGGCGAATTCGACGAACTGGAAGCCGTCGACACCCATCGGGTTTTCGAACTGCACCGGCTGCATGCCGGTGTTGAGCTGTGCATTCATGGCCGACTCCGCTGTGCCATAAGAGTGCGCCTATTGTAAGGCAGAAGGCGTCAGGCGGCGGTTAACCGGTGCCGATCACCGTGCGCACTTCGAGCAGTTCCGGGAAGAAAGTCAGATCGAGCGCTTTCCTGAGGAACGACACACCCGACGAACCGCCGGTGCCGCGCTTGTGGCCGATGATGCGCTCCACCGTTTTCATGTGGCGGAATCGCCAAAGCTGGAAACTTTCCTCGACGTCGATGAGCTGTTCGCTTAGGTGATACTCGGCCCAGAACTGACTCGGATTCTCGTAGATGCGGCGCAGTGGTTCGATGAGGCCATCGTTGTGCGGATGCGACTCGCTCCAGTCGCGTTCGATGCATTCCCTTGGGATCGCGTGACCCGCGCGCGCGAGAAACATCAGGAACTCGTCGTACAGACTCGGACTTTCCAGCGCCGCGCGCAATTCCTGTTCGGCGGCGTTGTCGTAGGCGAACACCTTGAGCATGTTGGCGTCCTTATTGCCGAGCAGGAATTCGATCAGCCGGTATTGCAGCGATTGAAAACCCGATGCCGGTCCGAGCACGTGACGGAACTCCATGTACTCGCTCGGGGTCAGCGTCTCAAGCACCGCCCACTGTTCGAAAAGCTGACGCTGGATCTGCTTCACGCGCGCGAGCACCTTCAGGCACGTATCGACATCATCGGCGCGCAGATACACGAGAGCCGAGCGCAACTCATGCACGATCAGCTTCATCCACAACTCGGCGACCTGATGCTGGATAATGAACAGCATCTCGTCGTGATGAGCCGGCTCCGACAGCGGTTTCTGCGCCGACAGCAAACGGTCCAGTTGCAGATAGCCGCCGTAGGTCAGGCGATCGCGCAGATCGGTCTGCAGACCCGCTTCGAACTCGCGTTGGTTGGTTTTCGTCATGTGCCTGAAAGACATTCCCATAGCCGATCCGACATGGTACGGGCTTAGCCTTCAGCCCGCCACGACGCGGCCGTTTTTGATGCGCCCCGCCTTGCCATTGTCATCGCCTGCGGTTTAACTAGCGCCCCGCTTTCGAGGAACACCCGTGTCCGTCGTCGCCACGTTCGAAATCGAATACCTGCAATACCTGAATCCGGACGGCGAACTCGTCCGCACCGATCTGCCCGATTTCGCCAAGGACGTGAAACAGCTCGTCGAGTTGTACAAGATGATGAGCTTCGTGCGCGTGTTCGATACGAAATCGATCGCGCTGCAGCGCACCGGCAAACTCGGCACGTATGCCTCGTGCCTCGGCCATGAGGCTGCGCACGTCGGCATCGGCTCGGCCATGCAGGAAGACGACGTCTTCGCGCCGATGTACCGCGAATACGGCGCGCAATTCTGCCGCGGCGTGAAGCCGCGCGAAGTGCTGCTGTACTGGGGCGGCGACGAACGCGGCAACGATTTTGAAGGGCCGCAGCAGGATTTCGCGTGGTCGGTGCCGATCGCGACGCAATGCCTGCATGCCGCCGGCGCCGCGCTCGCATTCAAGATCCGCAAGGAACCGCGTGTTGCGGTGACCGTGGTCGGCGACGGCGGCAGTTCGAAGGGCGATTTCTACGGCGCGATCAACGTCGCCGGCGCGATGACGCTGCCGCTGGTCTGCATCATCGTCAACAATCAATGGGCGATCTCGGTGCCGCGCAAGGCGCAGACCGGCGCCAAGACGCTGGCGCAGAAAGGCATCGCCGCCGGCATCGAAAGTATACAAGTGGACGGCAACGACATCATTGCGATGAGAGCCGCGATGGACCACGCGCTCAAGCGCGCGCGCCA
>Ga0157374_10000541_pt1 | contig 33755 bp, 20 predicted proteins | sample M25metaG_FD_115308 | JGI IMG/M metagenome (GOLD analysis project Ga0157374, IMG submission 115308) | Miscanthus rhizosphere microbial communities from Kellogg Biological Station, Michigan, USA - M2-5 metaG | ecosystem: Host-associated > Plants > Roots > Rhizosphere > Soil | place: USA: Michigan...
CGCGGTGACCTTGAGCCCGTGCTCCGGTTGCAATGCGCAGCAGACAATGATTTACCTGACGACTTACGTATTGCAACATTACGCAACCTCGCCCGCCTACGCTACCTGGAATGGAAAACCGCTGATCACCGAGTTTGACCTCGACAAGCACTACACTCTGGACTGGAATGCAATTCGGGCAGCAACCTCGTCCAACATCGCCTGGATCTTCCAGAGTTCGGGCGGCTTTACCCACCCTATCAGCAGCGGCAGTTACTCTTGGATGAATGCAACATCCACGGTATATGGGATGGACTACCTCACGAACTTTTACAACGCGGCCATGAAGGCCCCGCAGCAGATGTCGTGGGGTGCAGGGTACAAGGGGTTTAATGACACCTTGGCTTCATGGAGTTTGAACCGAATCGTCGGACAGCAGTGTGGGCAGACGTGGCTGCAGACCTTCAGCAAGCTCAACAGCTACTACAACTCCGGCACCCAGCTTCCGATGTTGCAGCTGGTGACATGGAATGATTACGAGGAAGGGACAGAACTCGAATCTGGAATCGACAACTGTCTCACGGTTTCCGCCTCGATTTCCGGCACGCTCCTGCAATGGAATGTGAAAGGAAATGAGAACACCGTTGATCACTATGTTGTCTATTTCAGTTCTGACAACCAGAACTTAGTGGAGCTGGATCAACCGGTCGTCGGCATCCACGCCATTGACTTGAGCCCTTACAGACTGGCTAGCGGCAGCGTGTTCGTGCAGGCTGTGGGCAAACCCTCAATAAAAAATCAGATGTCCGCGCCTGCGAGGACTCCCTGGTAAGAACACGCCGACCTCCTTTACCCTGTAAACCTCATCTTGTTTGTGGTCGTTGTCTTTGAAACCCGTTTCGAATGAAGTCCAGCAGCATCCCTAGCATTGATTGGCGGATTGAGTGCCGATCCCTCGCTGGCCTATGGTCTGCTATCTACGAGATGCCCTGGCGGAGTGCCAGGCGTGACTTGTAATAGTCTCCAGGCGTATGACAGTGTCGACGCGAGCAATCGCCTGAGAATCGGGATACCCTCTGCACCGAGGATTAGCAAGAACACCAGATTGACGGTTCTCACCTGCGATCCGCTACACATTTCCAGTGATAAAATTTCGCCTAGATTCGCGCAAGTAAGAACCCGCGCCGGAAAGAACCAGCCCATGTCCGATGCTCAATCGATGCCGCCTGCCAAGCTGGAACTTGATCCCAGCCCGATTCTTCAGACTGCGTTTGGCTTCTGGTCTTCAAAGGTGCTACTCACCGCGGTCCAGTTTGGCGTGTTCACGAAGCTGGAGAATCGGAGCATGAGTGGAGAAGAATTAGGGGTGGAACTCGGTCTGCACCCACGCGGCACCACCGATTTTTTCGACGCGCTGGTGGCAATGCGATTCCTCGACCGTGACGGGGACGGCTCGGCCGCGAAGTATTTCAACACGCCCGTCTCCGCGCTCTACTTGGTCCAAGAGAGCCCTCGGTACGTGGGCGGTTGGCTAGTCATGCTGAACGACCGCCTTTTCAAGTTCTGGCACGACCTGCCGGTGGCCCTGCGGACCGGACAGCCGCAGAATGAAAGCAAGCACGGTCAAAAGGGGATTTTCGAGGAGCTCTATGCAGAACTCCCCAAACTTGAGCAGTTCATGGGTGCGATGACCGGGCTCTCGCGGATCAACTTCGAGGCTTTCGCCGCGAAATTCGACTTTTCAAGATTTGGGACTTTATGCGATGTCGGCGGGGCCACCGGCCTGCTGTCCATTGAAGTGGCAAAGAAGCATCCTCATCTGCGCTGCACTTCTTTTGATTTGCCACCAGTGGAGCCTATCGCGCGTAAGCACATTGCGGCGGCCGGACTCACAGAACGCATCAGCACAGCTGCCGGCGATTTCTTCAAGGATCCGCTGCCCAAAGCCGACCTCATCACCATGGGTATGATCCTGCACGACTGGAATCTCGAAAAGAAAATGCATCTCATCCGCTCGGCGTACGACGCCCTTCCTTCAGGTGGGGCACTCGTTGCCATTGAGGCGCTTATTGACGATGCTCGACGTGAGAACCTCTTTGGTCTGCTTATGTCCCTGAACATGCTGATCGAATTCGGCGATGCATTCGATTATTGTGGAAGAGATTTTCGTCGATGGTGCACTGAGGTCGGCTTCAAGGATTTCGAGGTGTTGCATCTCGCTGGGTCCTCCAGCGCCGCCATCGCCTATAAGTAAACCATGACTGTCTAGCCAAATCAGCGGGACTTAGCACTTTCCCGCGAACTCCCGAACTGAATTCTCGTCTAGTGACAAGCCGCGAGAAATCCCGACGTGGCGGTAGTGCCAACGATCAGCCCATCCGGAGATATGCCTGCAACGTTAGTGAAAACAGAATTGGGAACTTTGATGAGCTTGAATTTGCCGTTTTCATAAAGGAACGACCCGTGGTCCGTGGCGGCCACCATCACTCCGGCATTGCTGATCCCGACTATTCCCGACACAATGCTGTTGGGAACATCCAATGTTGCCCAGCTGCCATTGTGATAGATGAACCCATGCACAACTGGGCCGGAAGGGTCGTTCGAATACGAGCCAACCACCACACCCCTGTCATTGATTCCCGCAGGCGACGTTGCTTGCGCTCCCGGGTAATCGAGATCAAGAAAGTTTCCGTTGCTGAAGCGTTTGAAACCATGTTGTATTCCGTTGACTGCGCTGTCGATATAAAACCCGACGGTGCTATTCCACCGGTTAATTCCAAAAACAAGCGTGGAATTTGGTATCGCCTTGGGGTCGACGACCGGAATGAGGGTTGAGCCTTGCAGTATGAACGAGTGGCCGTGCTTTGAAGCGTCCGTGTAGCTGCCCACCGCAACACCCAGATTGTTACGCGCGAAGAAAACACTGGATAATGCGCCGGCTGGGAGGAAGTAGCTTACACCGCCCCCCGAAAATCGAATAAATGCCTCGAACTTGTGAGGAGGACCTCCGCCAAAATCCGCGTCCCCCACGATGGTGCCCCAGTCGTTCACGCCGCGAGGGAACAGTCCTGGACTCGTAGGCAGCTTGAACAGATGAAACGTGCACGAGGCCTGCACTTGCGCTTGAGCGGGCAAAGCAACTGAAAGTTGAATGGAAAGGATGGTGAGAATGCCGATACGGAGCAGGGAGCGAAGGAACATAAACACCCCCTAAAAGGATTTTCGCTCGATTAGACTCTCGCTCAGGAAGATGGCGGAACTGTCAAAGTGAACAGCCAACCAGAACGGACTCAGGTCACCATCTCGGGTTCCTTGTCGGTCATGGAGTCTTTGGAACTCAGAGGTACTTCCTTCATGTGTGTACCCAATTCTGGATTTCTCTTTCGAGGAGAACTTTGAACCCAAAGTTGAGAACGTTGTCTCAGATCATTGCACCCTCGGGAGGTCGAGAAAAGCCTCAGCTATAATCCAAATCCACGGTGTCTCTCTCGTCAGGTACGAAGCTCGGGCCTTATGAGATCCAATTTCCGCTGGGAGCGGGCGGAATGGGTGAAGTGTATCAGGCGCTCGACACACGTCTTGACCGCACGGTCGCTGTAAAAATACTTCCCGAGCATCTCTCGCAAAATCCTGAAGCCAGGCAGCGCCTCGAACGCGAAGCTCGGGCCATCTCTTCCCTGAATCATGCGAACATTTGCGTGCTGTACGATGTCGGTCGCCAAGGCGAAACCGAGTACTTGGTCATGGAGTACCTGGAAGGTGAAACTCTCGCAGATCGGCTCGCTAAAGGACCGCTGCCGGTTCCGCAACTCCTGAAATGTGGCGCGGAGGTCTGCGAAGGTCTTGATCGCGCGCACAAGAGCGGGGTTGTCCATCGCGACCTGAAGCCCGGCAACATCATGCTGACGAAATCGGGCACCAAGCTGATGGACTTTGGCCTGGCAAAGAGTGTTCCGGCTGTGGCGGCGGTTTCCTCTCTGGGCCAGACGGTGGAGATAACTAGCCCGCTTGGCAGCCATCCGCTAACGGAACGAGGCTTGGTCGTCGGCACCTTTCAGTACATGTCTCCCGAGCAAGTCGAAGGCAAAGAGGCAGACGCTCGCAGCGACATCTTCGCGCTCGGTTCGGTACTCTACGAAATGGCCACCGGCAAACGCGCATTTGAAGGCAAGAGCAATCTTTCAGTAGCCTCGGCAATTCTGGAAAAAGAACCGGAGGCGGTTACGGCTATTCAGCCCACGGCCCCACCGGCTTTGGATCACGTGATTCGCGGCTGCCTGGCAAAGAATCCTGACGAGCGCTGGCAAAGCGCCGGCGACATTGCTCGCGAGCTACGCTGGATTTCAAGCGGCGGATCATCGCAATCCATTCCTGCAATTGCGCGCCGTCCGGCCCGCAATTGGGAGCGCATGGGTTGGATCGGGCTGGCAATTGTTCTGCTGAGCTTTGCTACCTGGGTCGGAACGCGTCCCCAGGCTACACGGCGAGTGATCGAAGCTTTTCTGAACCCGCCCCCTGGCGCGACCTTCGAATTCAACGGCGACTATTCTGGTCCGCCGGTCCTGTCGCGCGATGGAACTCGCATTGTCTTCTCTGCCCGAGTCGGCAAAGAGCCGACGGCCCTGTATGTCCACGCGCTGGACAGTTCCATATCAGTGAAACTGGAAGGCACGCAAAACGCCGCCTTCCCTTTCTGGTCGCCAGATGGAAAGTTCGTGGCATTCTTCGCTGACGGCAAACTGAGGAAGATCCCTGCAACCGGCGGAGCTGTGACCGTGCTCGCCGATGCTCCCGGCGGGCGAGGTGGCGCCTGGAGCCAGGAAAACGTAATTGTGTACACCCCCGATTTCCGCGAGTCCCTTTGGAAAATTGGCGCAAACGGAGGAACGCCCGAGCGGCTCACCATACTCGATCCCTCCAGGCACACAACTCATCGCTGGCCGTCGTTCCTGCCCGACGGGAAGCATTTTCTGTTCTTTGCCACAAATCACTCTGGCACCAAACCCGATCAGAATGGAATCTACTTGGGCTCGGTGGACAGTCACGAGATGAAACTCGTGTTGCCGTCGGATTCGGCAGCCCAATACGCATCCGGATACCTGCTCTACCATCTGCAGACCGCCCTGATCGCGCAAAAGCTTGATCCGGTAGCGGCCACTTTGTCCGGTGATCCTGTCGTCGTTGCCGACCACGTTCAGTACGACCCCAGCGTATGGAGGACCACGTTTAGCGCAAGCGAGGACGGCACGCTGATTTCCGTGTCGGGCGCGTCTACTGCGAATACTGAATTGGTGTGGGTAGACCGTAACGGTAAAGATCTTGGCAATGCAATCAAAGAACGTTTTCTGGACCTAGGTGGGCCTCTCGCTGGGATGAGATTGTCTCCGAATGGCAAGCTTCTGGCGATTACCGTGGGACAGCCAAAGGCCGACATCTTCGTCTTTGACCTGGCAACCGGAACGAGAACTCGCATCACGTTCAATCCCGCACAAAATATTGAACCCTCCTGGTCTCAGGATGGGCAAAGAATTGTCTTTTCCGAGCTTTCCGGATCGCGAATGTCCGCGGGCTCTACGATTCATTCGCGGCCGGCCAACGGCGGTGGTCAGGATGAATTACTGCTAGGCCCTGAAAACGATTCGGTTCCTATAACTCTTAGTTGGCCGCAGTGGTCCTCAGATGGGAAGTATCTTTTGTATCACAAGGCAAACGGGCCCTCGGGAGGATCCATTTGGGCTGTGCCAACCAGCGGAGATAAGAAGCCATTTGTAGTGGTTCAGCCTCAGGCACAACAGGCCACGATTGTGACTTTCAGGCTTTCGCCCGATAACAAATGGCTGGCATATAGCGCCACTGAATCCGGCCGTGACGAGCTATACCTCACCTCTTTCCCCGAAGCTAACGGGCGCTGGCAAATTTCGCAGAACGGAGGGACAAGTCCGGCCTGGCGTGGCGATGGCAAGGAGTTGTATTTCTACGAATTCTCTGGAGGGCAAGTACAAATCGATGCCGTCGAAATCGCCACCCGAGGAGATCAACTTGCAACGACGAATTACCGCAAGCTCTTTGCGGTGCCTCACGTTATCGCCGGAGGCAACGCGAACTTCGAAGTCTCTCCTGACGGACACCGTTTCCTGATTGCGGTGCAACCGGAAGTCGCCGCCGCTCCCATAACCTTGACGCTGAACTGGACGGGAAAAATGGGAAAATAGCCTGGCGAATAAACGCCTGCGCTTCCCTTCTAGCACTTGGAACCCAAAATCAGCCGAGATTGCGTTCCACCCAACAGGTTCCTCTGCCTTCAGCTAGAGAGTTGCGGTTGGTCGATTTGTTTCGAGAGGGCGTGCGCGAACAATGAAGCGCTGTGGCGAGCGCGGTCCGAATCCGAACGGATAACAGGTAATGAGCGTGAGTTCGTCCTCTCCTGTTGGAGCGATTAGGCTGAGATCTTTCGGATCTGTCACGCGAGTCACGGCCACCGTATAGGCGCGTTGATGCAAACCTCCCCGCGAATCGAACCAATCCATCTGAATCGTGTCGTCCTCGGAGATTCCTTCCAGAGGCCGGAACCAGCTCGTGCGATGCCCTGCCACCACTAGATTTCCCGGTCTTCCGAATTCGGCGCTATTGAGCAAATGCGCCGGACCGAACGCCAGGGTTCGCGGAGTTGCGCCCTCCAGGACAATTTCGTCGTAGCGCAATCGTGGGATCCGCAGACGCGCAACCGGATGCGTGTCGGCCCACGGCCATGGTGGAGTCGGCTTCCCTGACTGCAGACTCTGTCTCCACGCCGAGCGGATCAGAATTCCGGCCAGCTCCGCTTTTGCGCTCACATAGGCAGCGCGAGCTATGAGTATGGTGCCCGCGATCAGTAGCAGCGCAGCTAGGAATCTTGCCAGTCTCACGCCAGCGCTCCTTTCTGACGGCATGCGAAAAGCAGCCCCATGCCTGCAATCAGAAGCGCAAAGCCAAGAGCTTCGAGGAATGCATCCGCCGTTCCTGTGGCGGGAGTACCGAACACGCCTTCCATCTTCCACCCGGCGGGCAGTTCGGTTGGTACTGGAACCCTGCTCGACTGGCCACCGTCGTTCACTACGATTTGCTCAACTGCGATTAAGGAAGTGAAGCGCGTGACCAGGCGGTATTGGATAGCATGAGCGATGATGCTTGCGCGAATCTTTGATTGCTCCTTTCCGTCCGCGTGCCGCCAGTCGTCCATCATATCCTCAACACGTTGCCGAGCCCATAGCGTGGTTATGCCCGGATGGAAACTCGCCTTTGAGGCATCAAATGCTATGGTTTCCTCGTAGGGCTCGGTGCCTGCTCGAGCCGACACATGGATTTTCCCGACCCGACCATGGAGTATTCGCCCATAGATGACAAGTGGTTGGCCCAAGAACAGATCGGGTAGGCGCTTGGGATAAATTTCGCCTACCTCCACTCCTTCGAAGGAGAGCTTCACATCGACGAGGACAGGGCTTTCAATCGTGTCCAATAGATGAGACATTTTTTCTCGAGTTTCGCTATTGTCAGAAATTTGCGTAAAGGTGCCGCGGCCAAACTGTGCCATTTTTGTCGCCAAGAAGAGGTTGGGTGCACTGCCTATGGCAACCGTGTACAAGCGCGCATTACCCAAATCACGTTCCAGAGCGGCAAAGATTGCTTCTTCGTTCCCGAGATCGCCATCCGTTAACAGAACAATATGACGGAGAAAGCCGGGCAAGTGTGGCTTGGCCATCAGGTGAACCAACGCGGGCAGCATTTCCGTTCCACCTCCTGCGCAAAGACCCTTAACGTATCGTCGTGCGGCGTCAAGGTTTTCGGCGGTAGCCATCAAAGGTTCCGGCGCAAATTCCTGGTATTGGTGATTGAATGCGAGAATGGCAAATCGATCAAAAGGCTTCAGATGATCGAGCGCATTCAGCAGGGCTTCCCGTGCCTGGGTAATCGATGTTCCCTCCATCGAGCCGGAAACGTCGATCATGTACAGCATCTCAAGGGGCATGCGCTCTGCCGGGGCCACGGTCGGGGGATAGGTAGTGAGCGCGAAGTGAGCCTCTCCCGAGGTTCCTGCTGGAGAAAGGAACAGAGCCGAGGTTGGCTGCCGGCTCTCCGATTGCTGGACCTCGAGCACGAAATCCTTATTGGGGATTGTTGATTTTGAGGCCAGTTCGACTCGCTGTCTGCCATTGGGCAATCGATACACGTTGATGGCGTGCGACACACATTTCATCGACCCGACATCGAATCCGGGATCAAGGTCAACCCGCACGGATATGTCATGTCCGGAGCGACTTTCCGGGTTTTGAATGATGGGAGTGATCCGGGAGGCATCGGGAACCGCATCCGTGTCTGATGCCCAACCAGTTCCGTTGTGCCCCATTGCTGCGCCTCCCGGAATATATCGCGGTCCAACGACCATCGGGAAAACAACTCGCAGGCGTTCCGACTCCCAATGCAATGGTTCGACATATCGCAGCCGTATGTCGATGCGGTCTCCGGGCATTATGTTAGCGACCGAGGTCGTAAAGATGTTTGGCCTTTCTTCCTCAACCAGAGCCGCCCGCTTGCCTTCAGTTTTTGCTGTTTCATAGACCTGTTTGGCTTCGGAACGTTCGCGAATCTCACTTCGAACAATGCGTTTTCCGATCCGGATTTCCATGTCGTACACGGCCGCGTCATGGGGCAATGGAAAAACATAGACCGCCTCGATCGGAGTGGAGCTGGAATTTGAATATTGCTGCGTGAGCGTGGCGGCGAGAACCAGCCCCCTCACGTCAAGCGCAACATCTGTATGGTTCAAAGGAACCAGGGCATACGCACCTGAAACTGGAGACCGGTATAGCAAAGATCCTTCCCCGACTCGCGGCGGGGCGTTGTCTCGCTGCGCTGACATCGGACGCGACCACAGGATGCTGACCGTCAGGCAGAACAGGAAGAGAAGTCTTGTTGGATTGTCGAGCCATCTGCAGCTGCACTGTGACATTGGACTCTCCTTCAGAGTGCTGTTCTGAAAGAAAGCAAGACATTCGCCAAGAGCCGTTGTTGCAGAACCCTCATGTCTTTTCAAAGACTTGCAGTCAACCAAGATTCGAGCAAACCGGCTTCCGCGTGTTTGCCGGGACACGCTCGGTGTCAAGGTAAACACGCCAAGGCTCTTGTCTAGATCCTCCGCGTAAAGCACAAGATACTTCGATCATCTTGCGGCTCAGGCCTGAGCTCGGCCGTTAGGATCAACAGGGGGCCGACACAGAAAGTCAACGCGCGAGCACGTCGCAGCGCGACGGCATGGTGCCTATTGGGGAGATGTCTCCGGTGCTTTGCGATAGTCAAAGTATGAATCTTCTTCTCCTCTGTGTAGGAAAAGAAGCATGACTCTGGGGTTCGACTTCATCGAGTAAGGCGAAGCCAGCCAGATATTGAACAGCCGGCAGGCGGAATAGGGTTGCTCTCACCGATGCCTCGAAGCAAGCAACAACGCAGCTACCAACATGGTCAAACCTGCCCCGATCCATCGTCGCCCGAGACGGGCACGCACTTCCCAACTGCGCTCATGTGCTTGGCTGTCGAACCTGCCGTGGGCCCCGTGATCGCCTGGTAATGGCTTCCACAAATTGTCCGGCCGGTTTGGGTCTTCTGGTTCAGAGGTCTGTTGGGAGTCGAATCCCGTCTTGCCGAGATAGCGATCGAGCCAGCCGGGTGCGAGTTTGTTGCCCAGAATAGCCTCGACGGTCGGCCAGCCAACGTAGACCTCTCGCTCCGAGTGATGCGCCGCCCAGTAGACGACTTTAGCCCCAACTTCTGGCTGAAAGACAGGAGGCACTGGTTGCGCCTTGTGTTTCAACCGGCTCTTCACCCATCCAAATTGTGGGGTGTTCAGAGCTGGCATCTGAAGCATGGACACCCGAACATTGCTTTTGTCGTGGATTAGTTCGCAACGCAAGGAATCGGTGAATCCTGCGATAGCATGCTTGGCGGCGCAATACGCCGACTGCAGGGGGATGCTTCGATAAGCTAGCGCCGACCCTACTTGAATAATTACACCGCGATCCCTCGGTAGCATACGTCTCAAAGCAGCGAGGGTGCCGTAAACCACCCCAAGGTACGTAACCTCGGTGACCCGTTTGTATTCTTCTGCCTCCATTTCCTTCACGGGGGAAAAGACCGACGCCATTGCGTTATTCACCCAGATATCGATGGGGCCGAATTGGTGCTCGATGGACGCGGCTGCGTTCTCGATTGCATTTGCATCGGCAACATCAAGAGGAACGACCATAGCCGTTCCCCCCGCAGATTCAATCTCACGCTTAGCGGCTTCGAGTCCAGCGATGCCGCGAGCGATTAGACCAACCTTTGCGCCATGGCTGCCGAACTCCCGCGCCACAGCCCGCCCCAGGCCAGCTGATGCCCCGGTAATGACAACAACTTCATTCTTCAAGTCACCACCATCCATTCCCGGCCCTTTTCTCGACTAGATGAGTTCCCGCACCTGATCGGAGATCGTGGTCAGCGCAATTTTCTTGCGGTTTGGCTCCCCCCGTGCCAGAGATTCCGCAAAGTGCAAAGCCTGCTCTGCCTTAACCTTCGCCGGCATGGGTGGTTCGAACGGATCGACTGCCGCTTGCAGAACTGCGGGGCCGGGAGCGGCGAGAAACTCTTCTAAGACTCGCCCGCAATCGGCAGGATCTTCGACGCTGAATCCAATCCCGCCGCAGGCGTGAGCAAAAGCTGCAAAATCTATGGGGTGCAGATCAACGCCATACTCAGGGTTCCCCAAGAAAACCATCTGCTCCCACTTGATTTGCCCAAGCGTGTTGTTCTTGATGATGACAACCTTGATGGGGAGCTTGTACTTGACGGCCGTCACGAAGTCTGCCATCAACATTGAAAACCCACCGTCTCCGACGAACGCTACGCATTGCCGGTTCGGGTATGCAACTTGGGCCGCGATCGCATAGGGAAGCCCCGGCGCCATGGTTGCCAAGTTTCCTGACAAAGTGTGCATCTGGCCGCGACGCGCCACGATGTAGCGGGCCCACCAGGTGGCAATCGTGCCGCTATCGCAGCTGACGATCGCATCGTTCCTTAATTGCTTACCAAGTTCCCACGCCACTACCTGGGGTTTCATGGGCTTGTCTGGCCGCGTGGCGCGCTTTTCCATCAGTTCCCACCAATCTTTCATCCCAGCCTGCGCCGCTTGAAGGAATTTCCGCTCTTCTTTGCGCTTAAGAAGTGGTAAGAGCTCCCGCAAGGTATTTCTGCTGTCGCCTACAAGGCCGATCTCCACCGGATAACGCAGCCCGATGCGCTTCGGGTCGAGCTCGATCTGCACACCCTTGGCTTGACCAGGTCTTGGCATGAACTCGATGTAGGGGAATGACGTCCCCACCATCAGCAGCGTGTCGCAATCTTCTAAGGCCTCTTGGGAAGGTTTAGTTCCGAGAAGTCCAATGCCGCCGGTTGTATATGGACTGTCATCGGGCACTGCGGCTTTTCCCAGCAACGGTTTCACGATTGGTGCGCCCAGGAGCTCAGCGAGTTGTTCAAGCTCTTCGGTTGCGTTCAAGGCGCCTCGGCCGGCGAGAATGGCGACCTTCTTGCCTTGGTTGAGAATGTCAGCCGCGCGTTCAAGATCGGCACGGTCGGGAAGACGAGCTCCACGCGCATAAACATCGGAAGTGTGATGGGCAATGTTGCGGCTCGAAGCCAGTTTCTTCTTGACTTCTTTCTCCTGCAGGTCCACGGGGAAGGTGATGTGCGCCACTCCGTGGTACGCAAGAGCGGTTCGACACGCCAAATCCGCGATGTTTTCTACGTGGGTGGGTCCCATAATGCGTTCGTTAAAAACCGCGACGTCCATGAAGAGCTTGTCGAGTTCTACATCCTGCTGAGTAAAGGTTCCGATGAGATCGTGGAACTGAAGCCCAGTGATCGCCAGCACCGGCTGGTTGTCGAGTTTGGCGTCGTAGAGGCCGTTCAGAAGATGAATCCCGCCTGGCCCTGAGGTGGCGAGGCAGACGCCAAGCCTACCGGTGAATTTCGCATAGCCGCAAGCCATAAATGCGGCCGCTTCTTCATGCCGAACCTGAATGAATCGAATCTTCTCTTGGTGGGTGCGAAGTGCTTCCATGATGCCGTTAATTCCATCACCCGGGAGTCCGAATACAACCTCCACGCCCCAGTCCAATAGGGTTTCCACTAAAACGTCAGCTGCTGTCATAAGAACTCCTCCCTGCCGCAGACAGGTTCGTCGTTGTTGTATTTCTGATGCAATCTAATTCTTGCCAGTCCACCTAGTCCTGAGCGTTTCTCGCGACCACGCGAGCGGGAACACTCGTTGAACATACCCTGCTTCGGGCCCATGAATTACAGGCAAAATTGCGGTGGTGTCAGCCCACCCCTGTACCCAAAACACTCATCTCTACATCACCAGGTTTGAACTTGTGCTGCGGTGAATCCATACGGTATTCACTGCACCGCGGCCCGCATGTCACCGGAAGGAGATCATTGTCACGTTATCGCGCGTAGCGATCGATCGGATCGAGTTATCCACATACACCGTTCCGACGGACCTGCCTGAGTCGGACGGCACTCTGGAGTGGAACTCGACAACGCTCGTTGTGGTGCGTTCTTTTGGTGGAAATAGATACGGGATTGGATACACCTACGCGGATATGTCAACGGCGACGCTCATTCAAGAGCTGTTGTCGGAAGTGGTGAAGGGTCAGGACGTCATGGCTCCCGTGTCGAGTTGGAATGCCATGATCTCGCGCACTCGCAATTTGGGACGGTCCGGAGTTGTTTCTATGGCCATCTCCGCCGTCGACATTGCTCTTTGGGACTTGAAAGCTCGTCTTCTGAATCTTCCCTTGGTCACACTATTAGGAGCTGTGCGGGAGTCGGTGCCCATTTACGGCAGCGGTGGATTCACCTCATATTCGGATCTGCAACTCGAACATCAGTTCCGGGGCTGGGTCAAACAAGGCTTTAAGCGGGTGAAGATGAAGATCGGCCGCGACGCCGCGGCCGACGTAAGAAGAGTCGGGATTGCTCGGGCCGCCATTGGACCGAACGTGGAACTCTTTGTCGATGCGAATGGTGCTTACAGCCGAAAGCAAGCTTTGGAGCAGGCGAAGAGATTTACGGAGATGAATGTTCGTTGGTTTGAAGAACCCGTGTCATCCGATGATCTAGCTGGTCTGCGGCTGCTACGCGACCGCGGTCCCGAAGGGATGGACATTGCGGCCGGCGAATACGGGTACGAAGCAGGGTATTTTCGTCGCATGCTGGCGACGGGGGCCGTCGATGTTTTGCAAGCAGATGCGACCCGATGTGGCGGCATAACTGGGTTTCTTCAGGCAGCGGCCCTCTGTGAGTCCCATCACATTCCGCTTTCTGCGCACACTGCTCCCTCCGTGCACACACACCTCGGCTGCGCTGTGACGCCACTCCGTCACCTGGAGTATTTCCATGACCACGTTCGCATCGAAAACATGTTCTTTGACGGGGCCCTCTCACCTAGGAACGGAGAGCTATCGCCTGACCTCTCAAGGCCCGGCATGGGAATTGAACTAAAGCGCGCTGATGTTCAGCGTTTTGCGTCCTAAGGAGGAATGTGTCTGCGAGTCGTGTTCCACTGGTTGCTCCGGAGGAGCTAAAGCAGTCGTGGAGAAATAGTTTGCAGACGGTTGACGCAGCTGCTTTGGAAAAGATCTTGAGAGAGGCAGTGACCGGCGAAGTCCGTTTCGATGCCGGAAGCAGAGCGCTTTATGCCACCGACGGCTCGAATTACCGGCAAGTTCCGATCGGTGTGGTCCTTCCCAAGACCAAACAGGACGTGGTAGAAACCCTTGCTGCATGTCGACAATTTGGAGCGCCGTTGCTGTCGCGAGGCGGCGGAACAAGTCTGGCTGGTCAATGCTGCAACGTGGCAGTGGTGATCGACTGGTCGAAATACATGCACCAGATCGTCGAACTCAATCCGCAACAAAAATATGCTCGCGTTCAGCCCGGGACGATCTGTGACACGCTTCGCAACGCCGCCACGCCCCACATCTTGACTTGGGGGCCAGACCCCGCCACTCATGACCACTGCACGTTTGGAGGCATGCTCGGCAATAACTCTTGCGGCGTACATGCACAAATGGCGGGCAAGGCGGGAGAGAACGTCCTCTCAATGGATGTTCTTCTTTACGACGGCACACAAATGACAGTCGGATGGATGGACGAGCAGCAACTGGAGGCAAAGATCGCCCAAGGTGGCCGCGAAGGATCCATCTATGCCCAACTGAAATCCCTGCGCGAACGATACTCGCAGCTGATCGAAAAGCGATATCCACGCATTCCGAGGCGAGTTTCGGGCTACAACCTTGATTATTTGCTACCGAATGACGATGGGCGCTTCAACATCGCAAGGGCATTAGTCGGAAGCGAGAGCACTTGCGTCACGATCTTAGAGGCAAAAGTTCAGCTCATCTACAGCTATCCCAAACGGGTGTTGCTGGTTCTCGGCTACCCGAGCATCTATGAAGCCGGGGATCATGTTCCTAAGCTTCTGGAATACAAGCCCATCGGGTTCGAAGGTCTCGACCATTTTTTGATCAACAACGTGAAAAAGAAAGGCATGCCCCAGGTCGACGATCTTTCGATCCTTCCGGAAGGCAAGGGATGGCTAGTGGTGGAGTTTGGGGCGGGTACGATCGACGAAGCCGAGCAACAGGCTCGGGCGGCTATGGCGGTGCTTGAAGGAGCCGGCGGGCCGTCTATGAAACTATTCGTCGATGAAGACGAGCAGAAGAGAGTATGGGACGTTCGCGAGGCGGGGTTGGGCGCAACCGCGTTCGTGCCGGGCGAACCCCTGACGTGGGAAGGATGGGAAGATTCGGCAGTTTCTCCGGACAAAGTCGGAGGCTATCTGCGTGACCTGTGCAAACTCTATGAGAAATATGGGTACCGCTCGGCGCTCTATGGACACTTCGGACAGGGATGCATTCACTGCAGAATCAATTTCGACCTCATGAGCGAGGCGGGAATCCGCAAGTGGCGCTCGTTCATGGAAGAAGCCACCGATCTTGTCACTAGCTATGGCGGCTCAATCTCTGGCGAGCATGGCGACGGACAATCGAAAGCCGAATTCCTCTACAAGATGTTTGGGAATGATCTCATCGGTGCCTTTCGGGAATTCAAGTCCATTTGGGATCCCGATTGGAAGATGAATCCGGGAAAAATCGTCGATCCTTATCTTATCGATGAAAACCTGAGGCTGGGAGCGAATTACCACCCTTGGGAGCCATCTACCTATTTCAAATATCCTGAAGACCATGGCAGCTTTGCCCATGCAGCCTTGCGTTGCGTAGGAGTAGGAAAGTGCCGACGGGAAAATGGCGAGGGCTCACAAGACACGATGTGCCCCAGTTACATGGTTACCCGCGAGGAGATGCACTCAACCCGCGGCCGAACCCACCTGCTATGGGAAATGCTGCACGGCGACGTCATCCGCGACGGCTGGCGAGACGAACATATAAAGGAAGCCCTCGACCTTTGCCTGGCGTGCAAGGGTTGCAAGGGGGACTGCCCAGTCAACGTGGACATGGCTACCTACAAGGCCGAGTTCCTTGCCCACTACTGGAAAGGACGTACTCGTCCCATTCACGCATACGCTTTCGGCTGGATCGACAAGTGGGCGCGCCTTGCCTCGGTGGCACCTGGGCTTGCCAATCTGTCCACGCAACTGCCTGGGTTCCGGGACCTGGCCAAAATGGTGGTGGGGGTGCCGCGAGAGCGACGGGTTCCGGCATTTGCGGCGCAAACGTTTCAATCCTGGTTCCGTCGCCGCAAACCGCGACTAGGCTTGGGGCCAAAGGTGCTCCTGTGGGCCGACACTTTCAACAACTATTTCATGCCCGAAACCGCTCAAGCCGCGGTCGAGGTCTTGGAAGAGGCAGGCTGCAGGGTCGAGGTTCTGGATCAGCATCTCTGCTGCGGCCGGCCCCTCTATGACTACGGTTTTCTCGATATGGCCAAGTCATACCTGCTTCGCAATTTAAAAGCGCTAGGCCCCCATATCTCGGCAAAAACTCCAATGATCGTATTGGAGCCGAGCTGCTGTTCGGTATTTCGCGATGAGATGAGAAACTTGTTTCCTGAATCAGCCGCAGCAAAGCAACTTGCCGAGAGCACGCTTACGCTTTCTGAATTTCTGGAGAAAAAGATTCCGAACTATCGTCCTCCTAAAGTCCACCGGCAAGCGATCGTTCAAGGCCACTGCCATCACAAAGCCGTGATGCGGCTGAAGGAAGAAAAATCGTTGATGAAAGAGATGGAGCTCGACCATCGGGTATTGGAGTCCGGCTGCTGTGGCATGGCCGGAGCGTTTGGATACGAAAAGGACAAGTATCAGGTTTCGGTTGCGTGCGGCGAACGGTCACTGCTGCCTGAGGTGCGCAAAGCTTCGCTGTCAACGATCATCGTGGCCGACGGTTTCAGCTGCAAGGAACAAATTGCGCAGCAGACGAATCGTCACGCGTTGCATTTGGCAGAGGTATTGAGATTGGGTCTCAATGGTGGACAGAAACATCCATCCGCGATGTATCCCGAGGATTATTTCGTGCAGCCTCGCAAACGGGCGCAACATAGGTCCATGGCACGGGCTGCCATCATCAGCAGTCTGGCGTTCTCAATACTAGGCCTCACATGGTTGAAGAAAAGTCGGCGATGAGCGCTCTTGCGATTGGTCGCCACCCTACCCGGCTCATCTGACCAAGCTCTTCTCCTGGCGTGATAAAGTGACACGGCACTGATGTCATGCCGCCTTCGAAAGCGCCGACCGGGCAGCATGATAACCACACATGCCGTGGACTCCTCCTCCAGGAGGAGTGGAGGCAGAGCAAATGTAGACGCTTGCCGCTGATGTCCGATAGCCGCGCCAGCTCGGACGGAACACGAACTGCCGTAGGTCGGCGATTCCGCCCGAAATATCGCCACCTACAAGGTTACTGTCGCGTTGCTCTAAGCCCGCAGGCGACAGCACATGACGAGCCAGGATGCAGTCGCGGAAGCCCGGAGCAAATCGCTCGATCTGACTCTCGATCCGCGGCAGCATCTCATCTGTCGACCCATTCGGGACGTGGCAGTACGCCCAGGCTGTGTGCTTGCCAGCTGGAGCACGCGATTTATCAAATAAACTAGGCTGAACTAGCAAAACAAAAGGCCGATCAGCCAGGCAGCCATTCCGCACCATGTGCTCCGAGCTCGCGATCTCCGCAAAGGTTCCCCCCAGATGCACGGTGGCAGCGCGAGAGCAGTCCGTGGATTTCCAAGGAATGGGAGCGTTGAGTGCGTAATCAACCTTGTAAGCCCCAGGCCCGTATCGGAAACGCTGCAAAATTCTTTTGTAGCTCTCTCTTAGCTCTGCGCCGGCGATTTGAAGAAGCTGTCTCGGAGTCACATCACAAAGAATCCGATCATAGTCCGGGAGCTGACTCAAGCTATCGATCCGCACGGAGCTCCTAACCTTTCCTCCCAATTGCCCCAGGTGACTGCAGAGCGCGTTGGTGATTGACTGAGACCCGCCGCGAGCGATTGGCCATCCCACCGCGTGGGCCGTTACCGCCAACAGTATTCCGAATGCACCGCTCAAACTCTCGTCCAAACTCAAGAACGAATGTGCGGCAAGGCCTGCGAACAGCGCGCGGGTGCGCTCATGGCGGAAGCGATGAGCGATGGAGCGAGCTGACCGAAACGCGTTCCATCCGAAGCGGATCATCAGCAACGGATGATTCGGCAGCCATGGAATTGGACCCAAGACTTCGGCTGCGAATTGTGGCCACCGTTCAACAAATGGCTGCAGCAGGTCTGCCCACGCATTGCCGTCCTCCCCCAGCGAGCACTTTGCATCGTCAAGATTGCGCTCCAGAACGACTGCGGATCCATCGTCAAACGGGTGAGCAACGGGAGCCTCAGGATGCACCCACTCGAGCCCATGCGTCTCAAGGGGCAAAGACGAAAAGAAGGGGGATCCCGCAGCTAGCGGGAACACGGCAGCGCCAAAGTCATGCCAGAAGCCGGGTAGGGTTAGTTCCATGGTGCGCACCGCTCCACCGGGAGTCGACTGGGCTTCGAACACCTCAACGCCGAGGCCGGCGTGTGCGAGAACGATCGCGGCCGCGAGGCCATTCGGTCCCGAGCCGATCACGCAGGCATTATTGGGCATCAGCCAATGCCTTCATCACGATTCTCCTCCAGCTCTTTCCATCCACCATAACTCTACTCGCGAGGTGACACATTGGGCCATTCGGTCACTTGGATGCTTCCGTCAGGTTCACGCTCGAGGGTAGGTGCATACAGACCAAGAAATTCGCGGCGCCACCACACTCCGGTACGACGCTTTTCTGCCACGGTGGTGACCCAGTACTGCCAAAGCATCACCCGAATCTGCTTTGGCGGCTGATTCGCGAACGGGTTGCTGGCAAACAGGCTGAGCACATCTTTCTCATTCGCGAGTAGTCTGACCGAAGTGTTGGGCACGATCGGATATTCTCGCCACTGTCCGAGTGATGCGAACCACAGATTCCAGTCGAACCGTGGCTGGTAGGGTGCATAGATCCCTGGGGGCTTATCGAGATCCTGGGGCTTGTGCCGGAATGGATAAGCGATCCAATTCTGACCGTCAGAAGAACCTTGAAACTCAATTTCGTACCGACCACGGGTCATGACTGCAAACAGTCCGTACTGATTCGCGATCCGGAACGGTTCCAAGGCCATGATGGGAGCAAGGGGAAAGCGAAGACCACGCGAAAACATCAAAATCATTTCTGCCGTGGTTGCGTAGAAGATCCAGCCGAGCATCATTGTACTCAACGAAACCGCCAGCAGCTGTCGAACTTGTCCGCGGACGCCCTTGTTCGTTACCCATGATGCTTCGGGCGGTATGTGCTTGGAGATCGCGTCCGCGAAGCCCGGAGAACATCTTCGTGACACTCCGATTAAGAAGTCGTCATCGAGTAACAACAACCCCATCGCCAGGACCAAGTAGTTGAGAAATGCGTAATTTGCGGTAAGGATCACTGCGATCTGCCATGGCGTAACGATGAAGAACAGAACGATTCTCCACCTTCGCGGCAGAAACAGCATCCACACTAATCCGAGCTCCATTGCCAAAGTGGCATAAACCGTACCGGCATGGAACCAGTGCGGGAGATGTTGTGCGTACCACCCCATCCAGGTGGGTAGCGGCCCATTCTGGTAGTACTCGTCCATGGCAGTAAAGTTTCGCCACTCGGGATCTCCACTCAGCAGCTTCACGACTCCAGACTGGAAGTAAATTCGGAACCACTCCCACTGCAACAAGAACAAACTCCCTCGAGATACAGGTTGATTTTTCGCAAGGCCAGGCCGCAAACCCGCGGGAGCGAAAAACAACGATATAAATCCCGCCTCTAGCAACATGCCATCCGACTGGTAGCCAGAGAAGTCTTGTGCGGCGGCAACGAAAGAGAGAAAACAGACGAAGCAAACGGCGAGGGTGAGTCGTGGCCAGAAATTAACAACCAGAAGCAACGACGCCACTAGGCCTACGCAGCAGATCATCATCAACATCCACGATTCAGGGGAAAACCATAGGACTGTGGGGGCATACCAAAAACGTTGCCAGGGTCCGAGCGCCTTCGTGACTTCGGACAGGTAGCTCTGGGCGGGAAGAATTCCGGTTGGGCCGATTAACCCTCGCACTTGGAAAGTTAGCGAGAAAAAAGCCGAAAAGTAGATGAATCCAAGAGCGCGCAAGAACAGCCAGCGCGGCAAGCAGCGATTCGTTAGTCCATACGCCGGATCAAACGCCGCCCTGATCGCGTTCTGCGGCCGAGGCAACATGAAAGCAATTATAAGATTCGCTTACCGTCCAACGGATGCTGCCTCTTGTTTCCGCGAATGCGTCATCGCTCCACCATGGAGAAGATTTGGTTCGGTTGGAGGAGTTCGACCACTCCTCAAGGGCGCAGTCGAGACCGTCAAGGGGGCGAGTAGGACTAGCCATGAACGGCAACGTCAGAAGGCGAACTTCAGAACCAGCTGTCCAACCCGTGGATTTACCGCTGTGCTGCTGATGACGCCGAACGTTGGAGAGGTGAAGTTCGCATCGGGATTTGCAAACTGAGGATGATTCAGTGCGTTGAAAAACTCGGCCCGAAACAGAATGCTGCTACTTTCATGAACGGTAGTGCTTTTTGAGAATGCGATGTCTAAGTTGGCTTGAGCCGGGCCATCTACGATTCCCGTGCTGCTGTTTCCGAATGCCGTTCCAACCCCGTCGGCGCCCACTATCGGCGGGTTTGTGAAGCAGCCTTGATCGAAGTAGGCGTTCAGTTTCGACTGCATGGATCCGCGTGCAACCAACTGATCCGTCGAGCATGTGCCACTGAGCTGTGCACGATCTTGACTAATGCCAAAGACATTATTTGCATTGGTATTAGCGATGGTGAGGGCAGTGCCAGATTGGATGGTAAGCACGGCGGCGATGCCCCAGCCTCCTAGAAACCGGCCCTTAACACCTCCCGAAGCGGCTGGAATTTCCCATGTTTCGCTCACGACAAAGCGATGACTGCGATCAAAGCTCGCTCGTCCCCAACGCTGCCGGGGAACGTTTTGGTCTCCCAAGGTCAACGTATTCGCAGCCGACGTTCCGTTAATGTTCGCGCCGTCAGTATCGAGCGTCTTTGAGAAGGTGTATGAGGCCAGGAATTGCAATTGATGACTTGCCCTCTTCGTAAGGCTTGCTTCAAAGCTGTTGTACCATGAGCTTCCCCCCGATTCCATTTCCCGCAGCGAGTCAGGAAGTATTCCTGGAATCGGCACTCTCAACGGAATGTTCACCACGGTGTTCGATGTCACCCCGCGAACGGGATTGTTAGGTGACGCGCTTAAAGCCTGGTTAAGCGAACGAAAACGCTGTAAATGAATTCCGTTGGTGCCTACGTAACCCACCTCTAGCAACCAGTTTTCGTTGATCGCGGCTTGCGCGTTTAGCGAAAACTGCTGAACCATCGCAGGTCTGAAATTGGGTGACAACACGTTCATCGAGCCCTGTGTAGCCTGGGAATATGGCAGGAATATCGGGAAGGAACTCGGGTTTGGGAATGGCTGTGCGAAAGGTGCTTCTAATGTCGCGGCCGCGTTGGCAGCGCCGGTACTGGTTCGAGTGAGTCCAAAGGGAGCTGCAAGTACGGAAGCCGTATAGGCTTGGCCTGTCGGACGAGAATAGTACATCCCGTATCCGCCCCGCAGAACCAAACGGGTGGTTCGCTCGAAGATCTTCCATGCAAATCCGACTCTGGGAGCAAGCGTATTTTGGTGCAGGCCATAGGTTCCAAATGCGTTATTCACTCGGGTCACGCCAGGCGGAAGAGAACCTGGGAAATTCGAAGCCACTAAGTATCCAGCAAGACTTCCCGTTGGCGGCGGATTTCTAGCTGCCTTGTCGAAATCAAAACTAGCACTCCTCCCCAACTCGTCTGCGAATTGGCCAGGTCGTTCGTAGCGAATTTCCAGGTTTAGCGTCAAAGAGTTCTTGATCCGATAATCATCCTGTGCAAATCCAGCCACCTCCCAGGCTCTAAGGTCACGATCGAAGAGCCCGAAGCCATCGGCTGATTGATAAACGTTGCTGAACTTCCCGCTTCCGTTGCCTGTCGCATTCAATCCCAGCAAAAAATCCGGCCAGCTCAGGAACTGAATGAACGAGTCGAATCCGGCAAAGTGAAGCGGGTCTCGCAGCCGGGTGAGCGATAGGCCAAGTTGCAAGGTGTGAGCACCAGAAATGGAAGTGAAGACATCATCAGCCACAAAACTGTGTTGTGTATAGGTTCTTGGAAACGCGGCACCCATGCTCAAAGAGCCAAGAATCTGCAAGCTTGGTAGTTCGTTGTTCTTGTTCATTGCACCTTCCAACACGCCAATATCAGACCACGCGAAGGGTGCATTTGCGCGTGTATCGCTTCTCGCGTGAACAAAACCAATCCTGGCTTCATTCAATCTGGTACTACTCAGAATGTAGGTATGTGACAGAGAGAAGACAGAGAAGTCCGTTGAGCCAGGGCTAGTGAAGCCTGCAATATTTTCGAGCGCAATTCTGCCGTTGCCTGGAAAGGTGACTAGCTGGTTGCTAGTGGAATGAAAGAATCGCGCAGCGAATTGGTTGGCCGGCGAAGCCTTATAGTCCAGGTTGGCCAAAAACTGATTTTCATCGAAATGGCAAGGCTGACTGAACACCGAAAGGCCCTGGCGTGCAAATGGCCTGGCCGGGTCAATCATTTGCGGTGTAGGAATCAAGAAGGTTCCGTCGGGTAACTTGAAATTCAAAAGCGCGAGGGCAGCGGGATTAATGTTCGATCCATCGGGTTGGACCGCAATCCCGCCCAGGGCGCCATTCATACCGCCAAAAAGGTATCCAAGGGCAGCCGGTGACCGGTCGTTGGTGAGCGGTGGCTGGCGCAAAGTTGCGCTGCACGCCACGCGTGCCTGACCGGCCGCGACCCCATTGACTTGCCGTGTTCCCTGATAGGAGCCAAACAAATGCAGTCGATCTTTCTGAATCGGCCCTCCGGCGGCGAATCCAAATTGGTTCTGTTTGAGTTCTGGGCGCCGCTGGCCCACTTGGTTCAAGAAAAAATCATTTGCGTTAAAAGCGTCGTTTCGCAAAAATTCGAACACCGTACCGTGGTATTGATTGGTACCACTCTTGGTAACCACACTGACGTTGGAACCTGCGGCACGGCCAAACGCCGCACCATAGATACCGGTTTGGACTTTAAACTCCTCTAGCGCGTCCGGGTTTGGGACGGGGATGCCACCGCTCGCTGTGCCCGTGCTGAGCACGTCATTCACGCTAATTCCATCCTGTTGCCAGCTATTGTCATAAGAACGAGTCCCATGAACGTAGAGACCATCATTCGAAGAGCTAATTTGCGAGAGAGCGGTTCCTCCAATTCCAAGCTCCCCTGCGTTGTAGACCCCGGTCGTTACTCCCGTAGAAAGGCCGGCCAGCTGAGAAAAATTCCGCGTGGGCAGGGGCAGTTCGCGAATCACTTGTTCATCGGTGCTTTTGCCAAGCGTGGCTGTATCAGGTTGAACCATCAATTGGTTCGAATTGACCTGTGTGTGCTCGACGAAGGTTTTGAGTTGAAGATGAAGTTCCAGGCGAATCGTTTCGGTAACATGAATGTGAAGTTGTTGAATGCTTAATTCCCTGAAGTCTGCCTTGTTGGCCACCAATTCATACTTTCCTGGCGGTAAAGAAACAAATCGAAACGAACCATCATCGCTCGACTGAGATGCGCCAATGTAAGACCCACGCTCAGTCGAAAGCCGAACTGCTACGCCAGAGACTACCGAACCTGAGCCGTCAAATACCACGCCACTCACTGCCCCGGTGGAGGAGGTTTGAGCCTGCAAGACGGCAACAGGCAGCAGAAGAATGAGAAGACGCCAGGTTGGATAACAAGAGAACAAGGAGATTCGCCAAAGAGACACAGCAAGCACGCCTCAGCCGTGCTGCCGAGTGGGTGGATCGCCTACCTATGTATGGTGTTGCCCAACATCAGAACAGCGGGTTGACAGTACCTCTATGACCCGAATTTGGGGCACTGTCAAATTTGACAGTAGGGGGAAGTACACGGTGGTTTGAAAATACCTGAGCTGGCTCTCTGCAAAATGACGTGCGTGCGGAGTTCTCGCGATGGCGAGTAGTCCCCCTGTTGGACGCGATCTCGCTTGCCACTCGGCCCCCACCGAGGAGGGTTCAGCATTACACATGCGATTCAGAAGAAGTGGAGCTGCTTGCCTGAGAGCACGGACCGGTTTCATTCTGATCTTGCTGGCCTGTTGTATTCCAAATGTGCTCGCAAAGGAGCCCAACCCTCTCCGTCGAGTTGTCATTCTGAACGAAGTAGACGCCTCGTATCCTCTGATTAACCTCATTGACCAAGGAATTCAAAGTTCACTCAGTACCTCGCCGTATCGCATCGAATTTTACCGAGAATACATGGGGACGGTCCTATTCCCCGAGCCAAAGGATCAGCAGCTGTTTCGGGATTTCTACATCCGCAGATATCGAGCCCGTAGACCGGACGTGATCATCGCGGTCGGGCCAGCTCCGCTGAAATTCATGCTCGAGACGCATCGGGAATTTTTTTCTGGAATTCCCGTTGTATTTTGTCTCCCAAACAGGCGGCCTGGCAATCCCATTACCGAACCCGACTTTGCTGGAATAGAGAGTGATATTGCCCCTGGACGAACAGTCGCGGCGGCATTGCGCCTGCTTCCCGGTACAAAGCACCTAGTGGTTGTCGGCGGTACCGCCCCCTATGATCGCGGACAGCAGGCCGAAATCAAGGATCAACTGCAAAGCTATGAGAACCGTCTCGATATCTCGTACCTCACGGATCTGTCCCTGCCTGTTCTTCTTGAACGCTTGAAGACGTTGCCACATCACACGATCGTGCTACTGACCCCGTTTGGAAAGGATGCAGCGGGGAGGACCTTCACGTCAGGCGAAATCGCTCCGGTGATTGTCTCTGCTACCAATGCACCTATCTTTAGCCTAACCGACAGATACCTCAATCATGGGGAGGTCGGCGGAAACATCTCGAGCGGGATCGAGCAAGGCAAGCTCGCCGGCAGCATAGCTGGACGACTGCTGAACGGAGAGAAGGCAAAGGACATTCCAAGCGTACGTACAGCCACCGCCTACACCTTCGACTGGAAGGCACTTGATCGCTGGGGCTTGAAAGAACGGGATCTTCCACCTGGCAGCATCGTGCTTAACCGTGAGCCGACGGCTTGGGAGTTGTACAAGTGGTACGTCGTGGCCTCTCTGGCTCTGATTGTTGTGGAAACGTTTCTCATTCTTGCTCTTCTCCGCCAACGCAAAGCAAGAAAAAGGAGCGAGACCTACAGCAGAGAACTTGTGCTTCGATCTCCGCTAGCGATGGTTGTCACGTCCGGCCCGAACGACACAGTTCAGATTGCCAACAATAAGTTCACCGAGCTCTTTGGCTACACCATGAAAGACATCCCTGATGAGGCGAGTTGGTGGCCTTTGGCTTACCCCGATGCAGAATATCGAGAAACAATCAAAGGGGAATGGCGACGGCGCGTGAATGAAGCCGTATTGCAAGGGAAAGACATTGAGCCACTGGAGGCCACGGTTCGCTGCAAAGACGGTTCGACGCGGTACATTGAATTTCATTTTGGTTTTCTCGCCGGATCCAAGGTGGTGAATTTTGTAGATTTAACCGATCGCAAGCAAGCGGAAGCCGAGTTTGCCATTGCCAACGACCGCCTTCGCATGGCAATTGAGGCAGGAAGATTTGTAGGCTGGGATACCGACTTACGGTCGGGCAGGAATGAATGGTTCGGCGATCTCGAAGGCATGTTCGGAATCGAATCGGATTCCTACTCCGCACGCCCAGGCGAGTTTCTAACTCGGGTTCATCCCGATGACCTCGACATGGTCACTAAGGCCATAGAAAACGCGAGACGGAACAAACAATCCTACTTTGCCGAATTCCGAATTCCACGGAATGACGGGACGGTTCGTTGGGTAATCGCCAGAGGGGAGTTCTATTACGAACCGTCCGGTGAAGCAATCCGCATGCTTGGTTTGGCGGTCAACATTACAGACCGTAGGCTTGCGGAACAAAAACTCAGAGAGAGTGAACAGCGGTTTCGCTTAGTCGCGAACTCGGCCCCGGTGATGATCTGGATGTCTGGACCGGATAAACTGTGCACGTATTTCAACCAGCCCTGGCTGGAATTCACCGGTCGCCCTCTGGAATTGGAATTGGGAAACGGTTGGGCGGAAGCCGTGCATCCTGCAGATATCGAGACCTGCCTGCAGACTTACATCGAATCCTTCGATCGCAGAGAGCGTTTTGAGATGCGTTATCGGTTGCGTAGACATGACGGGGAATATCGCTGGCTTTTGGACATAGGCGTACCCCGGTTTGATTCAGGCGGGTCGTTTGCTGGCTATATCGGGTCCTGCCTCGACGTCACCGAACGCAAGCGTGCCGAGGAGGCACTTTCCACCATGGGCCAACGCTTGATCGAAGCCCAAGAAGAGGAGCGTAGCCGGATTGGGAGAGAGTTGCATGATCATGTCAATCAACGACTGGCATTGCTTGCAGTGGAGTTGGATCGCTTGAACTACACAGGTTCTACAAAGCATATTCAGCAGCAGATCCAACAAGTTAAGGGGCGGGTTACGGAAATTGCGACAGATGTGCAAGCCCTCTCGCATCAATTACACTCGGCGAAGCTAGAGTACTTAGGACTGGTTGCGGCCGCCAAAAGCTTCTGTAAGGAAGTGTCGGAACTGCAGAGAGTACAGGTTCACTTTGTATACGATGGCGTGCCGCGTTCTTTGCCGAAAGATGTCTCTTTAGCCATGTTTCGTGTTCTGCAGGAAGCATTGCAGAATTCGGTTAAGCATAGTGGTGCTGATCATTTCGAGGTACAGCTGCTCGGGAATCACGGCAAGCTTGAGCTGACCGTGCGCGACCACGGCACAGGGTTTGAGGTCGACAAAGCAATGTACGGGCGAAGCTTGGGTCTGATTAGCATGCGGGAACGAGTCAGCGCTCTGAAAGGCACAATCGCAGTCCGATCGAAGCCTCACAGGGGCACGGAAGTTGTTGCTTGTGTACCGATTTCTGCCGATTACCCGAGGGGTGAAGCGATTTCCGGAGCAGCATAATCACAATATGAAGAAACCAAAAAGGCGTCCCCGAGTTTTGTTAGCCGATGATTTCCCTGCTGTTCTTGAACAAGTGCAAGTGCTGCTAGGTGAAGACTTTGACGTCGTTGCTTCAGCGCCCGACGGCCAGAAGGCTCTTCGCCTTGCTATGAGCCTTGATCCGGACATTCTCGTCCTCGATATCTGCATGCCAATCCTCAGCGGGATTCAGGTTGTTTCCAAGCTTCGAGATTCAGGCTTCAGGGGAAAATGCGTAATTCTCACTGCCCTACAAGACAAGGACTACCAGGACGCGGCATTTGCAAATGGTGCTCTGGGGTTTGTTCTCAAAAGCCGCGTTAATAGCGATCTTATTCCCGCGATTCGTGCCGCCCTGGAAGGGCACAGATTCGCTTTTGCGCTTGCACCCTTGGATTGCTTCGCCTGATATCAAGATGCGGCGGTGCTCAGAAGCTTGGACGTTCCCCCTCAAAGCACTGGCTTTCAGGCCGCAGGCGCCGCTCACCACAATGTTGTGGCCGAGACGCGTAACCCATTGGGCTCATAACGGAAACAGCGGGCAAGTAACCTTCACTTCCCTAACAGACTGATTCCCCAATATTTGGCAAAGCCCCCTTACCATTCGGCTTACGGAAGCACACATAACCACGGACGCCGATTTCACCTCAGTTGGGATTCGACGGCGGAATCACTGGAAGACGGCCCGCAGCAAATAATGACAACTTGGCTTCCATTTCCCTTATCATTGCCGGAACCCGGCTTTCCAATGCCGCGTACTATCCCAAAAACAAATTATGGAACTTACAATATCAGGCCTCTCGAAGACGTATGCCAACGGCGTGAAAGCGCTCGACAACGTTTCCCTCACGATCCCAAACGGCATGTACGGTTTGCTCGGACCAAACGGAGCGGGAAAGAGCACACTCATGCGCACCATCGCCACTCTGCAGGAGGCCGACTCGGGCAGCGCTCAGCTCGGGACCATCGATGTTCTGAAGCAGAAGGACGATGTACGAAAACTTCTCGGCTACCTTCCGCAGGAGTTTGGCGTTTATCCCCGTATCTCTGCACAAGACATGCTAGAGCATCTCGCTCTCCTGAAAGGGATTGGTGGCTCAAGCCAGCGCAAAGAACTCGTCGGCGCGATGCTGAAGCGCTGCAATCTTCACGATGTCAGGAAGAAGTCCTTATCCAGTTACTCGGGGGGCATGCGCCAGCGCTTCGGAATCGCCCAAGCGTTAATCGGGAATCCGAAACTGCTGATCGTAGACGAACCAACTGCCGGACTCGATCCCGGTGAGCGCAACCGTTTTTACAACCTGCTGGCCGAAGTTGGAGAGCAGGTTATCGTCATTCTTTCCACTCACATCGTCGAAGATGTGACGGACCTTTGCACGAAGATGGCCATTATCCACGAAGGTCGCGTGCTTTATGAGGGCAGGCCCGACGACGCCGTCGCCGAATTGAACGGTCGTGTCTGGCAGCGCTCAATCGACAAATCAGAGTTGTCGAACTATGAAGGACGATATCGGGTAATCTCCAACCGGCTGGTGGCCGGTCACCCGCACCTTCATGTCCTAAGTGTGACACCCCCGGAGGACGGATTCTCACCGAGCTCCCCCGATCTCGAGGATGTCTTCTTCACCCGCATCCGAGGATGGAACTAAAGCCATGATTCTTCACATCGCGTGGTTCGAACTCCGTTATTGGCTGCGTTCATGGATGCTCTGGATCTTCACCCTGATCATCGCTGTTCTAATCTTTGGCGCGACCAGCAGTGACCAGGTACAAATTGGCTCGTCGCTCGGCAACACCTACCGAAACGCCCCCTATGTGATCGAGAATTATTACGCCATCGTCAGCTTGCTGACTCTGCTGATGGTCACCGCCTTCATTAATTCGGCAGCTGCCCGTGACTTCAGCTACAACACCTATCAGATCGTGTTTGCCACGCCCATGCGGCGCCGAGATTTCCTGCTTGGCCGCTTTGCGGGAGCAACCACCGCTTCGGTGATCCCGATGCTAGGCATTTCGATTGGGATCCTGCTCGCCAAGTACATGCCGTGGGTGGAACCAGACCGCTGGGAACGAGTGATCTGGGCCGCCCACCTAAATGGAATTCTCGTTTTCGCGATTCCCAACACATTCTTTATGGCCGCGATCCTTTTCACCATCGCGGTATTGGCGCGGAATGAAATCGTCTCGTTTATCGGAGCTCTGCTGCTTCTGACGGCTTACGGGGTATCGGATGCTCTTTTGAGTGACATTGAGCGGGAGAGGATTGCCGCCCTGCTCGATCCTTTCGCGGCCCGGACATTTGCACTAGCCACCAATATTGGACGGTCGCTGAAAAGAACGGGCTCAGCCCGGGCTTCAGCGGACTGCTCCTGTGGAACCGGCTGCTGTGGATTGGCGTTGGCATCGCTTTCTTGATCTTCGCCTGCTATCGCTTCAGCTTCGCCGAGCGCCGCCAGAAAATCCGCAAAGCAAAAGGGGAGGGTGAGGTCGCACCCGCCTCGGTCTCCCTGCCCTCGATAACAGGCAGCTCAAGTCCCTGGGACATGTATCTCTCGTCCTTGAAGATTCACCTTTTCGGAATTCTCAAGAGCACCGTCTTTATTGTCGTGCTCTTGGCGGGGCTGCTGAACTGCGTTCCCGCTGTTGCGCTCAATGCACGAGAAGGTTACGGGAATAGCACGCTGCCTGTCACTTACTGGGTGCTCGACATCATCCGCGGCACTTTGTACATGTTCATCATGGGCCTGATGACGTATTACGCCGGCGTGCTGGTTTGGAAGGACCGCGATACCCGCATGGATGAGATCGCAGATTCCCTTCCCGCCCCGGACTGGATCTCCTACGCCTCGCGACTCACGGCGCTCATCGTAATGGTCACGGCCGTGCAGGCGCTCGCTTTTGCCAGCGGCATCGTCATACAGGGGAGTCTTGGATATCACCGCTTCCAGATTGGTCTTTACCTGTGGGGATTGTTCATCCATGACTTTTCTTGGTTCTTCGTCTTGGCGGTGCTTGCCTTCCTTATTCATGTGCTGTCGCCAAACAAGTATATTGGCTACTTTCTTTACATAACGTTCTTCATCGTGAATGCGTATGTTTGGGGACCGATCAATATCTCCACTCGCTTGGTACAGTTCTCCTCAACGCCGAGAATCACCTACTCCGACCTGTTTGGTAACGCGCCCTATATCACTGCCTGGCGTTGGTTCATGTTGTACTGGATTTTGTGTTGTGGGTTGCTGGCCGTCACAAGCGTGATGTTCTGGCCTCGCGGCAAGCAGCTGCGTATGTCCGAACGCTGGCGCATTGCGCGCCTTAGATTCACCCGTCCCTGGGCCGCTATGGCGGTCACTTCGCTGATTCTATTTGTCGCAACTGGAGGCTGGATCTTCTATAACACGAAAATCCTTAACCGGATGATCGGCCCCAAAGACCAACTCCATCTCCAGGCAGACTACGAAAAGACCTACAAACAATTTGACTACAAGGAATTCCCGCGCATTCGGAGCGACAAGTACGTGGTGGATATTGATCCAGACTCGCGCAATGTGACGATCCGAGTTGAAGAGCTGATCGACAACCCTTGTAAACATCCGCTGGATGAGATCCACTACTCCACCGACGTACAGTACGATACCGAAATTGAGATCCCCGGGGCGACGCTCGCGAAGAACGACACTCGCCTGCAATATCGGATCTACAAGTTCAATCCGCCGCTCCAGCCGGGCGAATCGCGGACGATCGTCTTCAATGTGAAAAGCAAGAATCGCGGATTCGAAAATAACGTCAGCAACGCCCAAATCGTCCAGAACGGTACCTTCTTTAATAATTCGGTCGCACCCGTTGTCGGTTATGACAACGGCCGGGAGATCACAGACCCCAATGACCGCAAGAAGTACGGCCTTGGCGAGCAGTCACTCATGCGCCCGTTGGAACGCGATTGCACAGTCGATTGTCAGGAGAGTTACATCCGCTCGCATGCAGACTGGATTGACATGGAGACGGTTGTCAGTACCACTCCCGACCAGATCGCGATCGCTCCCGGATCCCTTCTGCGCCAATGGGATGCTAACGGCCGCCGTTATTTTGATTACAAGCTCGACCATCCCGCCCTCCGCTTCTGCTCATTCTTGTCTGCTCGTTATGAGGTCCAGCGGGAAGACTGGAACGGCATCAAGCTCGAGATCTATTACGACAAAGACCATCCATGGAACGTACCGCGGATGATGCGGTCGCTGAAGAAATCGCTCGAGTACTACACCAGCAACTTTGGCCCCTATACCAACAAAGAAGCTCGTATCATTGAGTTCCCGCGCGTGGCGCAATTCGCACAAGCGTTTGCTGGGACCATGCCTTACTCCGAATCAATCGGCTTCATCGCCAACCTGAACCATCCAGACGACATTGATATGGTGTATTACATCGTTGCCCACGAGATGGGGCACCAATGGTGGGCGCACCAGGTGGTCGGCGCCGACATGCAGGGGGCGACGCTGCTTTCAGAGTCACTGGCGCAATATTCAGCCCTTATGGTCATGGAGAAAGAATATGGTCGTGACATGATGCGGAAGTTCCTGAAGTATGAGATGGACAACTATCTCCGCGCGCGCGGCCGCGAGCGTCAGAAGGAGCGACCGCTATTGACCGTGGAGGCGGAGCAGGGATACATCCATTACCGCAAAGCTAGCGTTGTTCTCTATTACCTGAAGGAGATGATTGGCGAAGATGCCATCAACCGCGCCTTGCGCAAGCTGGTCTCTGAGCACGCGTACCACGCCCCGCCATATCCGACCTCCTATGCGCTGCTGGATGCCCTGCGGGAGCAAACTCCGCCCCAGTACCAATACCTGATCAAGGACCTGTTCGAAGACATCACCCTGTTCTCGAATCGCACCACCGAGGCAACGGCAGCCAAACGCACCGACGGGAAGTACGACGTTACTATCCATGTCGAAGCCCATAAGTACAAGGCGGATGCCAAAGGAAACGAATCCGAAGTTCCTCTCGACGACTGGATTGATATCGGTGCCTTTGCCAAGCCCGAGAAGGGCCACAAGTACGGAAAGACGCTCTACCGTGATCGGGTGCATGTCACCACCAAAGACGCGTCTTATACATTCACAACCGCTGAATTACCAGACCGGGCCGGAATCGATCCATTCCTGTTGCTCATAGATCGCATTCCTGACGACAATACAAAGAAAGTGGATACAGTAACCCAGACCGCACAGCGCCAATAGACGACGCCGCCATTGCTTACCGATTGACCGCTTGGCCTGCACGGACAGTGCCGTTTTGTGCGGGCAAGAAATTTACAGAACCAGTTTCCCCGTCAAGCTCTGGGGAATTGAAGCCCCCGGCTGAATAGCGCTGCCGCCTGCGTAGCAGTGCTCCAGCTTGGTGAATTTCTCGAGCAGGGGAAATGCCGCTGCCGTCACCCCTGTACCGTACAGGTTTAGGGTCCGGAGTTGGGCCAGGTTAGGAAGGGCCCTTAGCATTTGGTCAGTGATCTTCGTCTCGGCTAACCGCAGTACACGAAGGTGGATCATCGTGGCCATCGCAGAAGCACCGCGGTCGGTGATTGCAGTGCGTGAAAAGTCGGCGACCACGATGTGTTCGGCCACCGGAGCAAACGCTTGTACGTCGGCGTCGCCAAACTTGAGGCCCAGGAGCGAAGCATTCAGCACCAATTCCGTTGAACTTCGCGATTCGTAGGTAAGGATGTTGGGAAAGCGATCCTGCAGTTTCCTGACTGCAGGCTCAATCTCCTGTCGAGCCTTGACGGCGGAGGCCTCATCGATTTGCGGAAAGGAGACTTCTGCCGTGGTCGCCCTCACCGGACCGCCTGCCGGCAGACCCTTGATGGCGTCCAGAGGAATAGTGCCGGAAGCGCCTGCGCTGATCCACAGCTCGATTACTTTTAGTTGATCCGGAGTTAGAGGCTGCCGCGTTTCTTTTGGCATGAAATCGTCATGGTCTGGCGCAAGCGTGATTCGCCGAAACAGATCGCTGCCTTGCGCGTTTCCGGACTTGATGACTGCACCGTGCTTGCCGCCTCTCATCAACCATCCGTAGGAGTCAAGCCGCAGCCTGCTTTTTTGCTTTTTGGAACCGTGACAGCTTACACAGCGCTCCGCGAAGATCGGTTGCACGCGTACTTCGTAAAAGCCGCCAGCCGCGGCTTCAAGGAGAGGCCCTCCAGGGGAAATACCAAGCACGCGACGCAGAATCGAAGGCATGTACTCAGTCAGATGATCTTCGCCTTGAGAAACCTGACCTCCACGGTATCCGGTCCAGGAGACAACAAGAACACCGACCGTGAGTGTGGCCGCGTACACTTTGTCCGCGCGAAGGCCGCCCGTCCCCCCACGCAATACCCAACAGAGCCAGCAGATTCCCGCCAGCGAAACTCCGCCCCACATATGTTGACTGATCAATGCGCCAGAGTAGCTCCCGCTGCGTGCCAAACACCATCCGAGGAACGCTGCGAACGCGGCGGCCGCCGTGGCAAGGCCGAGAACAAAGCGCGAGGCGAGGCGCAGGTGGGAAAATCTCTCCCAGCGCCCCGCCACTTCCAGAACTGGAACCAAGAGCATCAGCGCGATTGGCAGGTGGACTGCCAGGGGATGAAATCTCCCGATGAATTGGGCCCACTCGGCGCGCTGTCTGCCGTCGGGTGGAAAGAATAGCACCAACAAGAGCAGCAGGAGAATCGGCAAAAATGCGACGAGTGCCGAGCGATAGCGCCCCCCAAAGGAGTATGCCCATCGGACCATTAGAAAGGACAACTCCGAGAAGAATCGCCCCACCTATTCGAGGAGCACATCATGCCAGGATTTCCCCAATCACACGCGCCGGCTTCACGCTTGTCAACTTCTGTTCCAATCCCTGGAATGAATACGTCACCTTGTGATAGTCGAATCCCAACATGTAGAGCATGGAGGCGTGCAGATCGCGGATGTCCACCGGGTCCTTTACGATCTCATATCCCATCTCGTCGGTCTGCCCG
>Ga0157374_10000544_pt1 | contig 33636 bp, 22 predicted proteins | sample M25metaG_FD_115308 | JGI IMG/M metagenome (GOLD analysis project Ga0157374, IMG submission 115308) | Miscanthus rhizosphere microbial communities from Kellogg Biological Station, Michigan, USA - M2-5 metaG | ecosystem: Host-associated > Plants > Roots > Rhizosphere > Soil | place: USA: Michigan...
CCAAGACACACATCTCGGTGTGCCTTCTTCAGCCGCCACATATGATACGCCCGAAACCCCAAAAGGTTGCAAAGAATTTCCGCTACAACATTGGTGTTAAGCGACGTTTGTTGCTGAAAGAGTTACAAATTGAATTCTCTTCAAAACCCATCAAGTTTCTCTTCAGTGCTTATCAAGTTTTTCTATCAGCTGACGGACATGCGCTTTGATCGAATCCCGCGCCATGGCAAAGTCCTCGCTCGGCCGAGGTACATCATTCCATTGCTCGATCCCTAGGCCAGCCGTCTTCTGGACCTCCGTTGGCAGGGTCGCGCCAATAGTCACCACCCGTTGAGAAGCGGTTACATCCGACGCCTTGACCGCCGCCGGGTGGAATCCGCTGACGTCGATGCCGTCGGCGCCCAGTCCCTCCACAATCGGCTGCGGCACCGTAGTCGAGTCCGGAGCAACCCCGCGAGAGATCGCTCGGTACGGCAGACCCAGCTTCGCTGCCTCCTGGTTGAAGTACGAGGCGGCCATCAGGCTCCGAATGCCATGCGGACAGACGAAGAGCACTTTTGCCTTCGCATCGGGAGCCGTCGAGATCTGCGCCATTGAATAGCCTGTTGCCACGCCGGCAACCGCAATCACCGCAGCAACAAGCAACAGAAAACGTCGCATTGGCCACCTCCAGATTAAGCAGCCCGGGCCCCTAAAGCCTACATATTGGTATGACCGGCGCGCATGTCCTCGTTGAAGCTCGGCTTGATGAACTGCAGCGCCGCTGCCAGTTCCTGCCCGTAGGCCTCGCGATGCCCCATCAGGGCCTCGGTCGCGGTCGCAAACTCCGTATCCGCAGCCAACCGGATGATGCCCTCGCCCGCAACCGCCGACGCCGTCTTTTTCAGCTCCTCGACAGTCGTATTCAAGTACTGCGCATCCCGCGGATCCGCCAGCCAGACAGGCTCGCCCCCGCCCAGCACGCCCGACAGCCAGAAGACCTTCGCCGCCAGGAACTCCTGCCGCTGCTCCTCCGTCGTGTCGTTGAAAATAAACCGCTTCTGCTTCGAGCTGTAGTACCGCGTCGTCACCGGAACCGGCTGACGATTGCCGCTCTTCACCAGCTCCAGCTGCCCCTGGTCCATCGTCTTGCGCACCGCGTTGTAGATAAAGCTCTCAGCAAACGGCTGCTCCAGAGCCGCCACCACCTCGGCAAAGGTCACCGTCATCGAGGCCGCAACCTTCGCGTGCAATACGCTCTCCTGGCCGTCCTCCAGCCGAGCCTCGCCGTGCACGATGTACGTGTCTGCACCAGAGGTCGACGCATGGAACGGCCACTCAAACTTCCGAAAGCTGAGCGGCAGCCCGTGCAGCGTCATATAACAGTCCGCGCGAGGATTCTTCAGCCGGGTGGCCGACTCCTGCAGGTAGCTCTCGACGACGTTCTTCAGCGGTCCCTGGCTGAAATCGAACGCCGCGCTCAGCTCCAGCGTCTGCGTCTTCGCAGGATTCGAAGGCAGCCCCAGCGTAAACCGGGCCGTCGGGCCACCAGAGAAGTCCTTGCCCTCCGCCGTCGCCACCACTACCAGCCCGGCCGCCTTAGCCGCCGCCTCAACCTGTCCCGCCAAAACCGTCTGTGACACTGTGCTCATCTGCCTGCCGTCCTGATTCAAATTTTCCGCAACCAATCCATTTTATCGCGTTCAGAGCGACTTTTCCGGCGAAAACACAGCGAAACACTCAATGGACATGTGCTACACCGTCATTCATCGAGAAGATATCCGTCAGCTTCTCCCCATATGGAAAGACATGGATCACCATGGAAAGACATGGATCACCCAGTTGAACATCACTGGGAAGAAGGTCCCTCCCTCCGCCTCGCACGCCTCTTTTCGTATGGATTGACCCAAACATCCCGAACTTGGGCTTGTCCCCGTGATACTCCTTCACCTTGTCCGCCGGAGCGGCGCAGAAGTTCATGTGCTGATGCCACCTCACAGCGCTCAGCGGAATCCGCTCGTTCAGCTCATCCTCCGGCGCATCCACACAATCCGTAAACATTACGCCCTCGAGCTTGTACCGTTGCGTCGGCGTCCCTCCGGTACAGCAGCGACGACGGCCGCGTCGGATCGAAACGCGTCTCTGCCAGCTTCACATTCTCCTGGTTGTTGAAGTGATACTGCGGCTGCTCCAGCTTCGGATTTGCAATACGTACCCATCCGCGAGCGCCTTTTTGTAGTCTTTGTACTTCGCAATCGTCTCCCGCCCCTGAGCGACGATGGCCTTCACCTTCTCCTCGTACCCTGGCTGCCTCGGCCGCAGCGGAGTCACGCACATATGGTTCATCATCGCTATCACGCTCTCGCCCATCACGCTCATCTCACCCATGCCGCTCATGTCATCGCACGCATGGTTGACAGGTTTGCTGCTCGTACCCGGCATGCCGGCCATTCCGCCGAGGTGGTCCTCGTGCTGAAAGGCGCGCCCGAACTCCGGAGCAGCAGCTCGATACCAAGCACGAGTGCAATGACATCAGTCGACAAAGAGACGCACTGTGCATCGACACCCTGTCTCTCAAGCCTCGTTTCTTGAGCGAAGACATCCTACACCGCGACAAACGCCTTCCCGAACCCAGCCACATCTTCACGCGCAAGCGCCATCCCGAATGGAAATCTTATTCGGCAACTTTGTTCCCCAAGCCCCGTCCAATCCTCATCATGATGAAACTTCTCATCTGTCTCTGCCTATTGGCCTTCCCGGCCACCGCACCAGTGCTAGCCCAGTACCCCGAAGATCAGCCGCGACATAACCTCGCACTCAACCTACCGCCCGTTATGATCTCCGGGCTCGACGGCTACAAGACTAAGGGTGCTGAGGAGGCAGTCCGACTCTGGGTGAAGGACTCACCCCTCGAGGGCAGCAACGACGCTGCGACCCAGGTCACCGTGCTCCGTCAGGCCGAGCAGTCCTATGGCGCCTATCAGTGGTACGAACTCCTCAGCACCCGCGAGATCTCCCCACGCACCATGGTGATCTACCTGGTACTGGACTACGAGCGCGGCCCTCTCTTCGCCCGCTTCACGCTCTACCACTCCAACCACCGCTGGATCATGACCTACTTCGACCTCAACTCGCGCGAAGAAAACATCTTCCCACCCGTCTACATTCCCATGATCACCAGAAGAGATTAGTGACGAGGCGACTGCCGGTATCAACCACGTTCACTTCTTCTGCGGAATCGCCGCCACCAGCGCGTCTAGTGCCGAACTCTGCGTCCCCGCATCCGGGGTCGTTAGCGGTCCCGACCACACCGTTCCAAAGGTGTCCTCCGAAGTGCGGTTCTTCGTCCAGATCGAATCTGCATTCACCGCAAACGCCCTCGCATATCGCTCCTCCGGAGCGACGTCGTTCAGCGTCCGCAGGTTCCTCACAAAGATTCCCTTGAACTGAAGCCCATCTGCCCCGCACTTAGGCTCGCACTTGTCATGCAGCACGCCGTCGGCGTCCGTAAGCTTGCTCAGCGCGCCATCCGCGATGCGCTTCGCCTCCGCAATCGCATCCGCGTGTCCTGCCTTCGACCACTCCGCGAGTCCGCCCAGCACTACGCCCTGGTTATACGTCCACACCGTCTTGCCATTGTTTGTACACGCCCCCGTTGTCGCATCGATGCGCAGGCCGTCGTTGATCACGTTCTCCTCATTGATCATCCCCGATCCCTTGAACCAAGCCCACTCCTTCGCCGTCCACTCCCCATACTTCGCATCCTTCAGGCGATTCGCCAGGTGCGCCGCCACTGAAAGAAACAACTCATTCGCAATCGCGTTCTTATACTTCCTGTCCTTGCTCCACCAGATCCCGCCGCTGCACGTCTCGTCCCATCCACGAGCCATGTCCTCAAAGATCGATCGCGCCAGCGCGAGATACTTCGCATCATGCGTCAGGTCATACGCATCGATCCACGCCAGCGCCCACCATCCCTCATCGTCGTAGTACTTGTTCAGAAAGCCGAGGAAGCCCGTCATCTCCTTCCCCTCAACCGTCGCCTGTTCCTTCGGCACCGCAATCTGCGCCTGCGCAAACGTGTTCTTCAGCACGCCGGTGTACTTCTTCTTCTTGCCTGTCACCCGCATGTAGTCCGTAATTGTCGTGATCGCATTCGCCGAGTTCCACCACCCCGTCGTGCGATACAACCCCGTGCGCGGTACATACCATTGCTGCAACGCAGCAACACCAACTTCAGCGCGCTTCCGCGCCTCTTTCAGCGAAGTCTGTGCACAACATGCAGAGGCAAACACAGCACACGAAAGCAGCAAAAGAAGTCGGCGATAGATCATCTGAACGTTCTACCAGCAAAATCAATCAACCGCCTCTTCAATCCAATCCGATGGACCATCTGAGCAGGTTGAAGGTAATTTCGCCCAGGAAGGCTGAACATGACCATTTGGAAATTGATCGGCCTCATCCCACTCTTGATAGTGGGTGTTTGGTTTAGAAGTTTTGGCCCACGCTACAGACAACAGCGTGGAGACGATGAAACGATTACCCTTTTTTCAAAGCAGGAGAGCGACAGATAGGCGCTCCGAATAAAAAATCTGTAGACAAATGACGAGAGAGCGATCTTCAGATATGACCTGACAAGTTGCCGGTCAAAAAAATGATCCTTTTGCGCCACATGGTCACCGCATACTAAACTTGAGATAGGAAGAGTGGCCGAGTGGTTGATGGCTCCAGTCTTGAAAACTGGCGTACCTGAAAGGGTATCGGGGGTTCGAATCCCTCCTCTTCCGCCATTTAGTCATCAGCGTTGCTCCATCTCCGCCGACACAGGCAGAAAACAGCTGAAATTCCCCAAAACCAGGCTTATCCATAGGCATTCTCCACTGTTAGAGAACCTTGTTTTTGTGGAAACCACCCGGTGGCTATTCGCAATTCTCTCGGTTTCCCGACTCTGGATGAGATCGGTAGAGGCGACACCTTATCCACCGGCGCGGCTATATATCAGGTGCCTGCTGGTCACCGACTCTGCTCCGCCTGCCTCAAGCTGCTCGATGACGTTGGCCGCGATCACTTCATTAGCGGTTTGCGCCTTGGGGGGGGTGAGAGGTAAGGGTTGCGACGTTGTTGGTGGTGGTAGTGACGTTGCTGCTCATGGGGAGGGTTCCTCCGTTTTTGATGGCCCACGCCAGCAGGGGCGGCAGGTGCAGGAGGCGGGCTTCTCCCCCGTGAAACGGAGCGATAGCGGAGTGGAGAGGGCGGAGCGCCGCAGAGGTCTCTGCACAAGCGCAGACAAGCGGAGCGCGGAAGATTGGGGTGCCTCTTGCGCGCGCCAGGGACGGAGTCCCTCAGGAAGGCTTGGTTTTCTTGCTTTGCGCGGAGCGCAGAAAAAGGTGTTTTGGTAATTGTTCTTGGGGTGGGCGTTGCGGGAGGGAAAGGCCCGCAGAGGTGGATTCCTCACCGCCTCGACAGGGTCAGCCTGTCCGAGGCGTCTTCTGCGAGGAACTGAACCTTTTCTCCATCAAAGAAGAAGAGGTCAGAGACAGCGATTGGGATCAGCTCTTGGATAAAATCCTGCCAATGAATCGCATCCACGTCCGTGATTGCGGCTCCATCGCACGACAACTGGAAGAGCTCGCCCACGCCCCCCGGTTGATCGACGCTCCCAAGAGCGTATCACGTCGATATTCTGATGGACCCCGAAGATAATCGTGCGTTCATCGCTTGCCCGCCTGACAACTACGTCGCCGTACTGGACCTGAAAACGTTGGCCGTCACGGGTCACATCGATGTTGGCGGCGAACCGGACGGTTTAGCCTGGGCAATCCGACCCTAACTCGTTCTCAGCAGGTCTTAGCACCGCGATTACAAGTTCGGGAGCCTCTCAATCGACTTATTCGATTGTCCCTTCCTACATGCTGTCAATTGACGAAATCGCCGATGCACTCAATGTGTGCAATGTCCCTTTCTCACCAACTGTGACTCGGTTTCGGTTAGCCCATCACTCGGGCGCGAATTACATGCACTGGAAGAAGCTCTCCTACAAAAGTGAAAGCCAAGCGACAAGCGCGGCGAACTTTTCGTCTTGTGACCACGGGTGGCCGAGACGAGATTGGTGAGGTGACGGCGGAGTTCACTGGGTTGCAGGTGAAGAGCGTTCACGGCCCTTTCGAGTAGTTCGCTCTCTTTAGCAGTGAACGACTCGATGCCGCAGTGCTTGCTTGCGTGGAGGAGTGCTTCGCGGAAAAGTTCCCTGTCAGCAGCGTGAATCAGTGCATGAGATGCGAGAATCTGCAACAGATCCGGAAGCGGCTTTCCGGAAGCAAGAAGAAGACCGCAGCACTTGAGTTCATACCCTTGCTTGTGAAGATTCGCCTGAGCAGAGTGGATGATTCGATATGAGAGACGTCTTGCTTCGGCACGAACCCTCAAAAATGAAGCCATGGGCTTCGGGTAGAGGTATTTTTCCCGCGGTGTGATAAGGCTGACGAAATTCGAAAGTGAAGGTTTTTACGAGGCGAGGACGCTCACGCAAAATGACTATCGGGAGGTCCCCTTCAAGCAATATCGCAACGAGAGCAGTCCAGCCGGAATGGGCGCGAAAACCAAGGGCAGCATGCTTCATAAGCTCCAGTCGAACAACCCGTGTACGTCGCGAAAGTAACACCAAGGACTCATATCAGCAAAGGACAGAAGTCAATTGATAAGCGAACTTAGATCAGGGGCTTTGCACGACTTTTAGCGTCCATTTACTGCCGCTTACTGACAGCGGCCTACTCAGCTTCCGACCGACTCTAAGGTTCTCTTGAGATGGGTCCGCGTCAACATCTAACGTAAGCAGTAAATCAGGCTGCGACATTCCGTGCTGAGGGGTGCCACATACCGATGTCCATGTCCAGGTTCCCCGCAGCAGGGCACGCAGCGTGCTTTAGTCTCGGCGCAATTCGCGAGATTCTTAGACAATTCCTTTTTCGATTGCCTTGAGGACCGCCCGGGTGCGATCCCGGACACCCAGTTTGGCGAGGATATTGGAGACGTGGTTTTTGACCGTCCCCTCAGAGAGATAAAGAGCGTCAGCGATTTCGCGATTGCTGTACCCGCCAGTCATCAGGCGAATGATTTCAGCTTCGCGGCCCGTCAGGGCCTCGCTCTCATATCCACTGTCGGGCGGCAGAGGAGCGTCTTGTAATCCATGAAGCAGCCGTTCCGTGACGACGGGACTTATCATGCTCCGCCCTGCCGCTACAAACCGGATGGCTTCTGTGAGCTTTGCCAGGGAGACATCCTTCAGCAGATAACCCTTTGCGCCGAGCCGGATTCCTTCGAGCAGCGCCGCATCATCATCAAACGTGGTCAGCAGAATGACCGGGACCATGAGTGCTTGCGCTTTCATCTCGCGAAGGACTTCGATACCGTTCATCTTCGGCATGCGAACATCCAGGAGAACTAGATCGGGAGCCTCTTCCTGCATAGAACGCAGAGCTTCGACTCCGTCTGCCGCTCGTCCTGCAACGCGGATGTCTTCCACCACGCTCAGCAGCATCTCGAGACCCTCGCACACCAGTGTCTGGTCTTCGACAATCAGCACCCGGATCACCGCAGCTCCATGCCATCGCTGAGAGGGAGCCATGCCTTCAGATGAAACCCGCTCCGCTGGCCAGTATCAATTGCCAGGCCACCACCGAGCTGCTCCAGACGATTCCGCATCCCGGCGATTCCTAGTCCAGGCTCGGTTTGTCGGGCTTTGGGGCCATCGTCATGCGCTTCAATTTCAATGGCTCCATCCTGCGCGTAGACGCGTACCCAAAGATTCTTTGCATCGGAATGCTTCAGAGTGTTTGTTGTTATCTCCTGGACGCAGCGCAACGTCGCATGTGCTCGTGCGGAGTCGGTAATCGCTAAATCGTCGGGAAGCTCTAAGTGCAACGCGATTCTCGGCACGTTCTGCTGCAGCATCTCAAAGGCGCTGCGCAAATCGATGCAATCCCTCTCATGGAATCCCGTGACAACCTCCCGCACCTCTTCAAGCAAATGTCTGGCAACGGAAAGCGCTTTATGCTGAATCGCATGCGCTTGATCGGGAGGGTGGTGTGCGGCAGCTTCCAGATGCAGGCATAGCGCGGTTAGGTTATGTCCAACGACATCGTGGAACTCTCTCGCGATGCGAATGCGCTCGCCCGCCTTGCTGCTCTCGCGCAACAGTTCACGGGTGGAGACCAGCTCTGCGTTCACCCGGGCCTGCTCCTCTCGCCCAACGGCCTCGCTTCTGGCAATGGCTGCCGTAACAATGGCGAAGGCCTGTAATCCGAGAAACGCTCCGGTCGCGCTCCAGCGCCAGCCCAGGTGGTAGTGCGGCTCCTGATAGAAGATCCAGAGTCCGGAAGCGGCTGCAGCCCAGAGAATCGCCGTGCTCACCGGACAAATCAGCGCCACCTGCCAGGAGATGATGACCAGCAGACACCCGATGAGATACCCCTGATAAATCGCCGTCATCCCCAACACGCACCCTGTCTGCACGGCGAGAGCAGAGATCCTCACCCACTGATCACGAGGCTTTGGACTGGAGCTGATCCAGAATGCCGGGGCAAATAGAAAGAAGAGCGCCAACCAGGCAATCCACTGAGAACCGGAAAGAGCCTCTCCTTTCCGGGTGGAGCTGCTGAAGACAGGTAGCGAAAGGAACACCCACATAAACAAGCCCGTCGCGCGAAGGGCGACGTGGTATCGGGCGGCGGATGATACTGCCCTCTGCATGGCCGGAATTATCGCAGTTTCGCAGGCAAAGCGTATGTGCCGGAAGTCATGAAAAAGCGCATAAGCCGGAATAACGACTCATGCGCTCTGTTGAATGCTATTGGGAGACGACTTCGATCTTATCGATAGCGATGGCGCGCGCTCCGTTGTACTCGAACACCCGGCCCGTAGCCTTCACGGTCTTTGCGACATAGGGGAGCAGGCGCGAACGCTCATCCGTCTCAGGCATAGTGTGCGAGATGACGTTGTAGATCATCCCGTCCGAGGTAATGATGCCCAAAGGCGCCCCAGCCCTGGCACATGCCTTGACGCAGCTGTCATCCGAAGGATGAGCCGATTCTTTGCTGTGGTTTCGAAGCGGGCAGGCAATGTCTCTTACGTACCCGGTAACAGAAGCTGCTGTGCCGTTGAGCGCAGCAGGCATGTTGGAACGACCCAGATGCGGTGCTGCCGATTGGGAATAACAAGCTGCCCCAAAGCACACACACGCTGCTCCAAAGTAAACACTCAAAAGTGCACTCCACAACTTCAACCGATTCTTTTCCATAGTTCCTCCTTTAAGAACTCAAAGAAACCTTAGGTTGTGGTTGAGAACGAGTGCCAGTGCAGGAAGTCATGATCTCAGGTCTATCCGTCTAGCTCCTTGTTTTGGAATGGGATGGAGTCTCATTTTCGGATTGTCAGTATTTGGCCATTCCCGTATCGTCGGCTAACCGGAAGTCGAGATCACTTCCGGTTAGCCCGTCAACGAGAGGGACTCCTTTTCATGTTGCCGGGTAGGAGCTGCGGAGGGAATGAAACGCAGCCAAACGCAGGAGCAATAGAACGCCCTTCTGAATCTAAGTAGAGTATGGAAACGAGCCATTCGCTGGTATCTCGCGAAGACATCTCCCAACTGTGGGCAGCGGTCGCGGATCGCACTTCTGACTCACGCAGCGGCATTTTCGGACCATCCTCGATCAGCTGGAAGATCAATCGGGAATCGGCGTTGTTTCTCGGCGCTGGGCGGGCAGCATTGCTCCAGCTGGCGCATCCCTGGGTTGCGGCAGCGCTTGATCAACACTCAAACCTCAGGGCAGATCCACTTAGAAGATTTCACAGCACCTTCCGTGTTGTGTTCACCATGATATTTGGCACTCTCGAGCAGGCACTCGCGGCTTCCCGCCACCTCTATCAACTGCATACAAGTATCCAGGGGCAGATTCCCGAATCCGTCGCCGCTTACAGGCGTGGTTCGCATTATGAAGCAAACGAAGTCGACGCACTTCGGTGGGTCTACGCGACGCTGGTAGAGAGCGCGTTGCTCGCGTATGAAAGCGTTCTGCCACCGCTCTCACCAGCTGAGCGGAAGGCGTATTACGACGAAAGCAAGACATTGGCGATGCTGTTCGGGATACCGGCGAGTGCCTTGCCTTCGGATTGGCCTGCCTTCGAGACCTACATTCGAGCGATGTGGACGTCGAACACGCTTGGTGTGAATACTCTCTCGCTAGAGATGGCGCACCGCATACTCCACGGCCGCGGTTCCTGGGTACCGGTTCCACATTGGTACCGTGCGCTCACGGCTGCATGGATGCCTGATGAACTCCGCGTAGCGTTTGCGCTGCCGTACAGCGAACGCGAGGAACGTGCCGTGGCTTGTGCCTTACGCTGGCTGCCAAGCGTTTACCGAACGATACCCGGTGCTCTCCGGTATGTCGGACCATATCAAGAGGCGCGTGCGCGCCTTCAGGCCCGCAGCGTTGGCCTTCTCACTCGCGCGAGCAATCGCTTCTGGATGGGGAAGCCGAGGATGCTACTCCCCAAACCCAAATGCTAGTAACCTGGCGGACTGCAGACATTGGAGTAGGACTCACTAAGACCTAGCTGATGCGGCACAGAGGTGGATCATTCGCCCAACAGGTGACCGCCTTTCAATCTCTCAATAGAGCAAGCGGCAGTGCGCTCACCAGCGAAGCTGGTGGAGGTGCGACGTTGGCTCCTCAGAACGGGACAGGGAAATCATATCCGAGGGTGATTTCTCTCAACGAGTAGAGGTGCCCCGTAAAGGGGAACTCCCTTCCTCTAACTTTCTCATTTGCCTCATGAGCGATGCACCTTTGTGCGAAAAGACGCAAATTCAAGTACGGTAACCTTAAGAAACTCCTTGGTGACGAACTCGGTCTGGGCTATAAAAAGCCATGAGAGCCGTCTTGATCGTAGATGACGACGTCAAGCTTTGTACGATGCTGCGCGAATATCTTGGCCGTCATGAGATCGATCTTGAGATGCGCCACTATGGCAGATCTGGCCTCGAAGCAGCTTCTTCGAATACATTCGATCTCATTTTGCTCGACGTCATGCTCCCCGACATGGACGGCTTCGAGTTGCTTCAGCGACTACGTCAGACATCCCAGGGTTTCGTTCTGCTGCTCACAGCTCGCGGTGAAGCGGCCGATCGAATTCGCGGTCTTCAGCTTGGAGCAGACGATTATTTGCCTAAACCGTTCGATCCAGATGAACTGGTTGCTCGAATACGAGCGATATTGCGTAGGTCGGGCTCGACTAATATCCCTTCTGCGATGGTGTCTGAGAGCGCGCCCGCGCGAGCAGGTTTCACCATTAATATGATTTCGCGAAGTGCTGCATTTGAAGGGAAACCGCTTGATCTCACTGACGTTGAATTTTCGTTGCTCGACCTCTTCATTCGGTCGACGGGTTCTGTGCTCACGCGTGAAGAATTGGTTAGCCGCGTCTTCAATCGTGCTTTTCATCCCCTGGATCGAAGTCTAGATATGCATATCTGTCGCCTGCGCAAAAAGTTGAGCACCACAGCACCATATGCTGGCCGAATCAAGACTATCCGTAGCTCGGGATACCTATTTTCACCTGCCACCGGTCCTGAGCAATAAAAGCAATCTGTAAGTAGCCTTTTTATGATCAGACTCGTATTCAAGATTTTCTTAGCCTATTGGTTTGCCGCCGGTGTGGTGATAGCCATCTCGGACTTCGAGCCTCATCGCCACATTCATAACCCGGAGTTGACGGACGCACTTGACGGCTCGCTTGCAATCAATGGCCGCGCGATTCTGGAAGCCTACGAAAATGGACGCTGTCTTGAGTTTGAACACTCCGTTGGAACGACGGGCGATGCACTCTATCTCGTATCGCCTAATGGAACGCTCTTGTGTGGAGATCCGGGTATTGATGACATTAAGCCTCTGATACTTGCTGCTGCCGCAAAGCAGAAACGAATAACGAGCAACTACGCCCTATTTCAATTGATTGCGTACCCAGTCAAATCCGAAAAGGGCCCGACCTACATCGTTCTGTTGAAGAACAGATACAGTACAGCACTTCAAGTGTATGGATTGTTGCCTGGCTACACGACGATCGCCATCTCTGGTGTCGTAACACTCTTTCTTGCAATTTTGGTTGCACTGCCCATCCGTCGCCTTCGAAGGGCAGCTCGTGCCTTAGCGTCCGGGAATCTTGAAGCGCGCGTTCAATGGGGGAAGTTCTCGTCGCGGGTGCACGGGCTAAAAGGAGGCGATGATATTGATCGGCTGGTACGCGATTTCAACCATATGGCAGAGAAACTACAATCCCTAGCAGAAGCACAACGCGTCCTTCTACGAGACGTATCTCACGAATTACGTTCTCCACTTGCCCGTATGAACCTGGGGTTGGCACTCGCACGCTCCGGACCGCTGGGTAATATTCCTGAACACCTTGAACGCATTGAATCTGAAACGAAGAGGCTGGATCACTTGATTGGGCAGATTCTATCCCTGTCATACATGGAGACGGTTCGGGAAGTGACACTTCTCTCGCGGGTTTCCTTAAGTGAGCTCGTCGTCGATCTGCTACCTGATATGCAGTATGAAGCTTCGAAGGCGAATGCGAGCATCACGACCTCTATTGCGGACGAATGCTCTCTTCGATGCGATCCAGAGATGGTTAGAGCTTCAATTGAGAATGTTATTCGCAATGCAATCCGATATACGCCATCAAACGGTTTCATCCACGTGGAGACAGTTACCGAGACTATCGCGGATCAACAATTAGCGATCGTTAGGATCTCGGACAATGGTCCTGGAATTCCCGAAGAGGAAATCAAATCTGTGCTTGAGCCTTTTTATCGGGCCGATAAAGCCAAACACTGGCGACAGGATGGATTTGGAATTGGATTAGCGATCGCAGATCGAGCTGCGCAGATCCACGGCGGAAGGGTCGCTATTTGGAATAAGTCAACCGGGGGGCTAACGGTCGAAATAAGCTTTCCAATCGCTCAAGATATATCTGGCCGCCACAGACAAGATGTAAGTATCGTGGCGACCTGAATATTCAATGCTGTGTTAATAGCCACAGATTATCGTTTGACTCTTGATGCAGATTGTTTCGGCCCGTAGCCACGATCCACAGGTGACAATTTGTTACAAAACTCTTCTTTGATCGCGATGGTTTCTTCTGGCATAGTCGCCATATACAGAAATTTGATTTAGGTCAGCGATCGACTACCCCGCCGCAAGGGGACATGTCTATCTCGACCAGCCGCCTCTCTCTTCAAGAAAACTGCGCTGAAGTCTCGTGTCTACGATGATTCGGGATTCGCCCAGTTGTCCCCAATAGAAAAATTCTTTTCCGAGGGCTTTCCCTATGCGAATCATCGCTTGCATGATCGTACTATTTTTGTTGATCAGTGTTGCAAACGCACAGAGCACCTTTCGCGGCGGTATTTCAGGAACAGTAGCTGATCCTCAGGGCGCGATCATTGCGGGGGCGATCATTCAAGCGAAGAATGCTGCCACTGGCCTTACGTATTCGACCGTTTCTTCAGGTGCTGGAAGTTATTCCATACAGGACTTGCCGCTCGGTGATTATTCTGTCTCGGCGACCTTTACAGGATTCGCAAAGGTCAAGATTGACGGTTTGCGTATATCTGCCGGAGTGATCTTCGATCTTCCCATCACAATGCCTCTAGCCGAGACCACCACCATCGTTGAAGTGGATGCAGCCGCGCTATCGTTGGACACAACCTCGCAGGTTCAGACCTATACTCTGCCACGAGAAGAAGTTCAGAACATTCCTCTTAACGGTCGAAGCTTTACGACGATCGTCAACTTCTTGCCAGGAGCTACGGGCACTGGGTCGGTCAATGGACGTGCCGGCATCAATTACATGGTGGACGGCGTAGATAACAACGATCCCGCCAATAATGGATCAGCCGCGAATCAAGGAGGTGTCGGCGGGATACCGGGAACGCTAATTCCCATCGATGCGATCGAAGAGTTCTCTGCCCAAACAGAGTCCGGTGCGGAAGTGGGCAAGTTCGCTGGCGCGGCTGTGAATCTCGTCATCAAGTCCGGTACAAATCATTTGCATGGCAGCCTCTATTACTACAATCGAAACGAATTCTTTGCAGCTATGAGTCCATTCCTGAAAGCGCAGAATGCTATCAGACAAGGACAGGGGCTGACTCCTTACGGTAAATCAAAGATTCGTTTCGAGGAATACGGAGGATCGCTAGGCGGTCCAATCATTCGGGATAAAACCTTCTACTTTCTTACGTATGAGCGCCAGTCCTACATCCTCTCTCAAGCGACCAATGCCCAGACCGAGCCATCGAACGCGTATGTCGCCGAAGCTAAAGCTCTGTTGGCCACCAAAGGAATTGCGGCGAGCTCAATCGCCACTGGCCTGATTAGCACATTGTGGCAACCGTTCATGCTTACGGGTCCGGCTACCGCAGGGAACTATCTGCCCGCCACTTCAAGCCAGGTCGGTTACAGCAATAATATGATGGCAAAGTTTGACCACAGCCTAAGCGCAAAGCATAAGCTCTCGGCCCGATGGTATTGGGGACAGGGAAGCCAGACGGCTCCCAAGCAAAGCCTAAATCCCTGGTATTTCCAAGTTGCAGGAATGCACATTCACAACATTGGACTCACCCTAAATTCTCAGGTCAATCCAAAGATCACGAATCAAATTCTGGCTGGAGTCGACTACTTCAATCAGCCATTTAGCGATGCGAACCCGAACATAAATGCAGCATCAACAGGCTTCATTGTCGGGCTGGGTCCAGGCAATGTTCAAGGCGCTCCTACAGTGAGTATTTCAGGATTCGACAGCACGGGGCAGAGTCCATTTTCGTCGCGTCATGACTATAGCGGTCATCTATCCGACATCATGTCCTTTACGATCGGCAAACACCAGATAAGGGCAGGCGGAGAGTATCGAAGGACTCAAATTTATGAAGTTGGCAATGGTGCCGGAGGCAATGGAGGGACGCGAGGAAACTTTAGCTTTAGTGGCAATCGAGGCTTCGCAGCAGCTAACGGTCAAAATACTGGAACTGCGTACCCCAGCACATTTGTGTACAACGGGGCTACGGTCGCAGTGGACAACAATCTCAAGGCGCTCGCCGATTTTCTCCAAATGCAGTCAAGCGCGTCAACGTTAGTCAACGGAATTCTCGATCGAATTGCGAGTGTAAATAATTTCAATATCTATGCCCAGGATGCTTATCAGGTCACCAAGACTCTGAATTTGAATTTTGGACTGCGTTGGGACTATCTATCCCCGATTGGAACGGATCAAAGAGACCTCACCGTCTTCAGTCCGTCAGTAGCTCCGAATCCGTTAGCGCCAACGGGCGGATTGGCTGTAGTTGGGCAAGATATATCAGAACCCTATAAGTCATCAGCTCTCCAGCTAGCGCCGCGCTTGGGTTTGTCATGGCAGCCGCCACATTTTGCGGGCACTGTAGTACGGGCAAGTTTTGGTCTCTATTACGACACTCCTTCTACGAATACGTGGTTGTCCACCACGGGGTTGCTCGGCAACCCCGCTGGGACTAAGCCTACTTACAATCAGTCTTTGACAAATCCAAATCTGGCACTCTTGATCCAGACGAATGGTTCAATCTTCCCAACGAATCCGAGTTTGCCGGGGAAGTGTACCGGTGTAACGAGTGCCACATGTCCCGTCGCGTCGATCGCTGCCGTGAATAACAACTTCACCACAGCGAATACCGCGAACTACTCGGTGAATATCGAAAAATCGCTCGGGACAAGTATCATTGCGCAAGTCGGTTATGTTGGAACACAGGGTAAGCATCTGCTGAACACCTACGACTTAAACCAGACTGCATTTGGTGCTGGATTAGCGTCGACGCCCATTCAGAGCGGCTTTCTTCCTCTGCAGTACAAGCGCCCTTACGCATCGCAATATCCAAACTTTGGACAGATCCGTCAGATCAATAGTGCTGGCGGCGAGAATTTCAACAGCCTGCAAGCTTTGATCAAGACCAGAAACTGGCACAATCTCATCTCGGAGTTTTCGTACACCTGGTCTCATAATCTGGGGAGTCAGACGGGCCTTCCCACAGACAACAATCTCCCGAGGCTAGACTACGGCAACCTCGCGAATGATATCCGGAATCAGTTCAAGGGATTCTTTACGTATGATGTCCCTGGCTTGAAAAGCGGCCCCAAGTGGATTACGCATAATTGGCAAGTCACGAGCACTATCTGGCTTCATGGCGGTAAACCGATCACTGCGACCAGCACCTCAGCGGCGGGAGGTGTTGGCCTTGGTGAAGGCGGCGATCGCGCGAATCTCAGCGGCAATCCGCTCCACTGCTCGTCGGCCGTCAGCGGAACATGCAAGCCGACGAGTCAATCCATCGATTCCGCGATTGCGAATGGAACGACCTACATTCAATGGTTCAATCCAGCAGCGATCATATCGCCGCCTGCGTTGACTTACGCAACCACGCGTGTCGGCCAGTTTTATGGCCCAGGCTATGCAGATCTTGACCTATCGATCTTCAAGAACATTGCTCTGTATGAAGGATATCGACTTCAGTTCCGGGGAGAGATGTTTAACGTCTTCAATCGGTATAACTTTTCCAACCCCACGTTCAGCACAAACTCTCTGACCCCTTCCACGAGCATAGCGACCGGTCAGGTGACATCGACTGCTGGAGGTTCAAGCGCACCGGGAATCGGCGCGGGAGAGCCATTCAACGTCCAACTCGCATTGAAGCTTCTTTTCTGATGCTGGGAATCTCCATGAATTTAATTGGTTACTCACAGTAGTTGCAGTTATTACCGAATAGCGGAGTCAATGTACATGTTTAGCGTGCGATTCTATCAATTCGCGTTTATGGCCCTCTTGATCACACTTGGCGGTCCGTGCTCTGCACAGGATCTGTCAGGGGAGTGGGTAGGGCAGCTGACGGGTCCTTTCGACTCTCAGTACACCGCGCAATACGATCACGTGAGTTTGAAGGGTAACGGAACGAGATTGTCCGGTACATGGGGACGCTATGTCATAGATGGCAACCAGACCGGTGCCATGATTCAAATGTCCTTGTTGGATCAAAATGGCAAAGCAGCAGGCTCTTTGTCAGGAAATGTCACGGAAGGTGTTGCATCCGGATCGGGAAGGGTCGCTTCACAACGGCGTTTCGGTGGTCCGGCCCTACCGCCGACCGACATTACTTGGAAGCTTACTCGAGTGGTTCAAGCTCCTGCGACTTCTAAAACCTATGTGTTTGAGCCCACCTCGTTTTATGCGACGTATTCAGCTGCAGAGCCGCCGGTTCTACACATCTTTCCCGGCGATTTAGTGAATACCAGGACCATCGATACAGCCGGTCGCGATGCGAAAGTTCAGCGTCGAGGGGGGGATGCCAATACTGGTCCCTTCTATGTCGAAGGTGCTTTGCCCGGAGACACACTGGTCGTAAAGATTCTCAAACTTCGGACCAACAAGTCGACGGCACGTCAAGGCAGCCGATTTAATCAACACGCGATCACAACAGCTTATGCGGTTGCCGCGAAGTACGACCCCGCCTTTAGTGGTGAGTGGATGCTGGATCCCGATAAAGGGATCGCCACACTCAATCCTTCCGAGGGGTTGCCGCATCTTACAGTTCCCATTAAGACGATGCTGGGATGCATCTCGGTAGCGCCGCCGGGCGAAGAACAGTACCGCGCAACCGATCTCGGTGCGTTCGGTGGAAATCTCGACTATAACGACAATGTCCAGGGAACGACTCTCTATTTTCCGGTGTTCCATCCTGGGGCATTACTTGGATTTGGTGATGTTCATGCCGCGATGGGAGACGGTGAGGTGGTTGGGACAGGTCTTGAAACGTCAGCAGATGTGAGCTTCACCGTAGACGTAATCAAGGGTTACGCGACGCCGCAAGTTCGAGCTGAGACGAAGGACTATCTGATTTCGTTCGGTGTATCAGGATCGGTTCCTGAATCGATTCAACTCGCAACAGCTCAACTCGCAGATTGGATTAAGAAGGATTACAAACTCAACGATAGCGAAATTGCTCTCGTGTTCGGGGATGTTCTCAAGTATGACATTGCTGAGCTAGTCGATCCGCACTTTGACGTCGTCGCCAAAATACCGAAGAGCGCTTTGGCCACTCTGAAGTAATAGTGAGAAATGAGAGCGCGTGGGGGAATCATGATCAGGACAAGATTGAAGTTTAGGCTGATAGTGGCAATGCTGTGTTTCGTGGGTCACTCTTGCTTCGCTGCGGACGTGACAGGTAATTGGATTGCCGAAATCGTCGCCTCTGGGGAATCTCAGTACGCTCGTGTCAATCTGACCGCTGATGGCGGAAAACTCAGTGGTAAATGGGGTGAAAACACAGTCACGGGAACTGTCTCTCAAGACAACATCGAACTTGTGCTTACCGACGCCCAAGGCAAACAAATGGGGAGTCTGACGGGCCGCCGTGACGGCGAGAAGATTGTCGGTACTGGCACGTTGAGCGGGGGGAGAGGGGGACGGGGCGGAAGAATTGGCGGTGCTGCGCCCGGCTTTGCATCCGGCCCGGTGCAGATCGGCTGGAATTTGAAGCGTGCAGCTCTGTCTCCAGCAAAGCCGCAACTCCATCAGTTCAATCCAACCGATCTGTACGGAACGTATTCGGGATCTCTGAAACCGGCCCTAACCATTTTTCCTGGAGATACGGTTCGCACTTGGACTGCAGATGCGGGAGGGGTTGACGCGAAGGGGGTTCGGCATCGCGGAGGGGACTCCGCAGTCGGACCTTTCTACATAGAGGGTGCCCTGCCAGGGGACACCCTCGTAGTCCACTTCCTTAAAATCAAAACTAATCGTTCTTCGGCTCGTCAGGGCACTCGGGTTAACCCACACGCGATTACCACAGCTTATCTTGTCGCCGCGAAGTATGATCCCGAATTTAGTGGTGAGTGGAATTTGGCTCCGGAGAAAGGCGTGGCAACTCTCGTACATCCTTCAGAACATTTGAAAAGCTATTCGGTGCCTTTGAAACCAATGTTGGGCTGTATCTCTGTTGCTCCTCCTGGAGCGGAGCAATATCGAGGCGGAGATTTGGGCCCGTTCGGCGGGAACTTGGACTATAACGACAACGTTGAGGGCACGACAATTTATCTTCCGGTCTACCACCCTGGCGCACTCTTTGGTATCGGGGATGGTCATGCTGCAATGGGTGATGGCGAAGTTACAGGTAGTGCCTTAGAGACTTCTATGGACGTCGAATTCTCAGTGGACATCATTAAGGATGATGCGAGTGTTCAACCACGAGCTGAGACGAAAGATTACTTGATCTCCTTCGGGGTGAGCGGTTCGGTTCCAGAGTCTATTCAAATTGCGACCTCTCAGTTGGCAACATGGATCAAGCGAGATTACAAACTGAACGATAGCGAGGTAGCAATTCTCTTTGGGGCGGCGCTGAAATACGACATCACAGAACTTGTTGATGCAAAGTATGACGTCGTTGCGAAAATTCCGAAGAGCATTCTTGCTTCAATGAAGTAGACTCTCGTCTTGTTGCCGATTGCCGGTTCCATATCAAAGACAAGATACGGCCGAGCAGATATTCGAAACTACCGCTGAATACATCCGAAGCCCGTGCAGGCTTCCGCCCGCGCGTATCAGGGAGTGCCATTCCCTGATACGTGATTAATAATTCCCTGTTTTATAGAGATGAACCGGGAATCCAGCTCTGCTAAGTCTCTTGCCATTAAGCAGATCGATTACGTTTTCGCTGGAGCATACGGTCCAAAGCCCACGGAATTCCCTGTATTTTTCCCTGTTAGTAGGAAATAACCGCCGAGAGCAGTTCGCAGCAGACTGCGTCCACCGCCATCTCGTCTTCTGACCCGTCTTCACTGCGTCAGCAATTCCGAATTCTCCTATTCTTAGTCCACGCTTTGGCCTGTAGAGAAGTGCCGTGCCCACGTGTCGTCCGAACGATGTCGCCGCTACGGCCAGAGAGGTCAATATGAGCTGTATTTAGGTGCCGTACTTCGACGCGCAGGCATTCCCGTTCGGCTGGGTGCCAGATCGGTCCTGGCAAGTACTTTGGATTAGGATCCAGATGACTCCAATCTAGTGAAGTCAATGATTCCCTGTACCATCTCCCGGCATGCTATTCGGTCTCAGTGCGAGCGGCGTAACTTGCCAGAACTTCGGCGACCGTATCAAAAAGGAGTTCTGGGCCTCCAACCTTGCTAATAAACCTGTCAGCAAAGATTGCGTCCGGCGGAATCTCGTTTACACCAGAAATCAGAATCACGGGCATGCCCGGTTTGGTTGATTTCACCAATTTCGTCAGCTCAGTGCCCACCATGCCAGGCATCAATTGATCAGTAAGCACTAGGTGGATACCGCCTCGATCGAGCAACCTTAGTGCCTCCTCTCCAGAAGTAGCCGTGATCACCTGATAACCTTGCTTCTCCAATATCAGTTTCCGAAGTGTCCTAGGAAGGTCCTCATCATCGACACAGAGAATTGTGACGCCTGTACTGTCAGCGGCCATCCAATCCTCCTGCCAAGACTTGAATAGGATCAGCTTGAGGAAACGCCTGGGCTGGCTCTTCTATGCAGCGAAAATCGGCGTTCGGTAATAGGACCTGAAAGCACGTTACATGGCCACTTGCGACGGGCATGCTTCGAAATCGGATCGATCCGCCATATTTTTGGATGATACCCTTGCTGATCCAAAGTCCAAGCCCCGTTCCCTTGGTCGACTTCGTAGTAAAAAAGGGCTCAAACAAATGCTTGGCGTGTTCAGGATCAATTCCAGAGCCCGTATCACAGATCGAGATACAAACTAACGACTGCTGAATGTTGCGAGGCCAAGGCTCAAACACATGCAGACGTAATCTACCGCCCTCAGGCATTGCCTGAACTGCGTTTCCTATGAGATTCAAAAATACCTGTTTCAATTCGACGGGGAATCCTTGAATCGTACCTTTGTCGCGGTACTTCTTTTCTACCGTTATGTTTTCGAACTCTAGACGGCGCAATCGCAATTCGAGAATCTCATCAAGGAGAGAAGCAATCGAGACTTCAACGGGACGCTCGGACTCACGATAAAAGCCGAGGGTCTGGCGGGTTATATGAGCAACACGATGCAACTCCTGCTCGCCAAGCTGGGCATAATAGCGCGCCTCTTCATCAAGAGATGGATGATCGCGAAGCAGATAAAACGTATTCGTAATACTCTCCAGAGGGTTGTTGATCTCATGCGCGATGATTCCGGCCACTCTGCCCATCGCTGCCCATCGTTCATTCTTGCGAAGAGCGTCTTCCGCTTTTAGTTGAGCGGTGATGTCTCTATTTATCTCGAGAATCGCGCTTCCTCCCGCTTTGAACGCTTTTCGACATGCTACGACTACCTCTCTACCGTCACGGGTAATCTGGGTAAGATTTCCATCCCACGTCCCGGTCTCTGTAAGCGCAGCTTGCGCACTCTCATATCCGCCAGGAAACTTCGTCTGCAGGACTTCGTGAAGCGGCTTTCCCAGAACCTCATCGCGCCGCCAGCCGTAAAGCGATTCGGCGCCGGAGTTCCAAAATTGGATGATGCCTTTCAAATCGCGAACCATGATCGCTTCGCTAGCTAGTTCAAGCAAATCCGCTCGTTCGCGAAGGAGCTCTTCGCTCTCTCGCAGCTGCTGCGTCCGCTCTTCGACCCGGCGCTCCAAATCGCTGTTGAGCCGCTCAAGCTGCCGATTGGTGCGATGAAGCTCGACAAACACACTTACCTTGGCTCGGAGTAATTCAGGAATCACGGGGACGGAGATATAGTCGACAGCCCCGCTTTCATAACCCTTAATGCGGTCTAAATCTGACAAGTGGACCCCTGAGATGAAGATGATTGCCGTCTTTTGAAATCTTGGATGCTGACGCATCATATCGGCCAGTTCGAATCCGTCAATTTCCGGCATGCTTACATCCATGAGAACGACCGCGAAGTCGTGGCGCAGCAACTGGTCTAGGGCTTCCCTGGCAGTGCGCGCCTTGATTAGGTTCTCGCCCAACGGGGCAAGAATTACCTCATAGCTCAAGAGCTTACCCGGTTGATCATCTACCATGAGAATGTTGGCGCGATCATGATCGATCATTTTTTACCTTTTCCACGACATTCTGTACTTGAGCCATTCATCTGCCTACCCTGGTTTGCTACCGATGCAGCCACATGCGAAGCGCTGATAGAAGCTGTTCTGTGTTGACAGGTTTTGCCAAATATTCTGAAGCGCCGGCTTCGAGACACTTTTCGCGATCCCCCTTCATTGCCTTGGCCGTCAACGCGATGATCGGCAAGCGACGGAACACGGGGTTTTGTCTGATCACTTGCATTGTCTCGTAGCCATCCATCTCGGGCATCATAATGTCCATGAGGACAATGCCTAGATCGGCAGTCGATTCGACGGTTTCAATTGCTTCGCGCCCGGTGCCGGCAGTGAGAACAGTCATGCCTCGGCGTTCCAAGACGCTACTGAGGGCAAATATGTTTCGAACGTCGTCGTCGACTACCAGGACTTTTTTTCCCACCAGTGCTTCGTCGGAACGGTGGAGGCGATCCAACATCTTCTGCTTTTCAATAGGAAGGTCAGTTACTACGCGATGGAGGAAGAGGGCAGTCTCATCGAGCAGTCGCTCCGGTGATTCGACATCTTTCACGATGACGCTTCGCGCGAGCATGTGAAGCCGAGCGTCCTCTTCCGCGGTTAAATCTTTTCCTGTGAAGACAACGACGGGAAGCTCATTTCCTCGGTCCGTTTCGCGCAGTTCTTGTAACAGATCAAACCCGGTCATGTCGGGCAGTCGCAAGTCCAGAACGGCGCAATCATATTGCGATCTTTCTACCTCAGCGAGAGCGTCTCGTCCCGTAGCGACTACAGTGACGTCAATATCATCGTGGCCGAGAAGTGCCTGAATACTGAGTTGTTGTGCTGGTTCATCCTCTACCACTAAAAGGCGTTTGCGACGAGGACTTGAGTACTCTCGAATACGGCTGATGGCTGCGTCAAGGCCTTCGGTCGTTGTAGGTTTCGTTACAAATGCGAACGCTCCATGCGAGAGTCCGTGATGCCAGTCCTCGTCTATCGTCAGCATTTGTACTGGAATATGGCGCGTCGCAGGGTCTTGTTTCAGGTGATTCAGAACGGTCCACCCGAGCATGTCGGGAAGCGCAACATCGAGCGATATTGCCGTCGGATGAAATTCCCGTGCTAATGTAAGCGCTTCGGCTCCGCGGAGTGCTATGAGAACTTTGAAACCCTTCTCCCTCGATAGGTCACAGAGAATACGGGCATAGTGGACGTCATCCTCGACGATAAGCAGAATTGCATCCCCCGGCTGGATTTCGCCCCGGTCATCTTCAATCAACTCGACCGGCGCCTCGATTGCTGTAATGACCGCGGATGGGAGTTCTAGACGTGTTCCGTGTTTGACATCGCCGGCAACCGCGAGATGCTGCGTTGATGGTCCGACGTAAGTTTGTGGCAAATACAACGTGAAGGTACTGCCTTTGCCCGGCGTGCTTCTTAGTTGAATCTCGCCTCCAAGGAGGCTTGCGAGTTCGCGGCTGATTGCAAGACCGAGACCTGTACCGCCATATTTGCGGCTGGTACCAGCATCCGCCTGTTGAAAGGCTTCGAAGATTATCCTTTGCTTCTCGGAAGGAATGCCAATGCCGGTGTCAGAGACCTCGAAAGCAACGACCGAACCAGCATTGCTTAAAATCTGATGGCGCTCGGTCCAGCCGCTCGTCGCGGTCGAGATCGACAACCGAACGCCACCCTGTTCGGTAAACTTGAACGCATTCGACAGAAGATTCTTCAGAACCTGCTGCAACCGCTTTGAGTCGGTCACAAGACTTCGAGATAGATGGGCATCCGTATCCACTTCGAAGGTCAGTCTTCTATTCTCCGCCTCATGTCGGAAGGGACGCGCAACCATTTCAATCAGAGATCCGAAGAATACCTCTTCTGCTTCAACGGACACGGTACCTGACTCAATCTTGGACAGGTCAAGAATGTCGCTAATGAGATTGAGGAGGTCAGTGCCGGCGCCATGGATCGTGCGGGCAAACTCAACCTGCTTCCCACTCAGATTGCTGTCTGGGTTGTCAGCCAGTTGCTGGCCAAGAACAAGAATACTGTTGAGCGGTGTTCGCAGTTCGTGCGACATGTTGGCCAGAAATTCAGACTTGTATTTTGAAGTAAGTGCAAGTTCCTTGGCCTTTTCTTCCAATGCGCCGCGAGCCTGTTCAATCTCCTGGTTCTTGCGTTCAACTTCTGCGTTCTGCTCGGCAAGCTGTTTGGCCTTCTGAGCAAGCTGTTCGTTGGTCTGCTGAAGTTCCTTCTGCTGCGTTTGTAGTTCAACTGCCAACTGTTGAGACTGTTTGAGCAAGCCTTCTGTCTGCATCGTAGCTTCGATACTGTTTAGAACAATGCCGATGCTGGCAGTTAATTGTTCGAGAAACGCCAGATGTGAAGTAGTAAATGCATTGAGGCTGGCGAGCTCAATGACAGCTTTCACTCTGTCCTCGAACAAAACTGGAAGGACGATTACATTTCGCGGCACTGCCTCAAAGAGGCCAGACCGAATAGGAGTAGTGTGATTTGGGAGATCGGAGATGAGCATCCGCCGTTTCTCCAATGCGCACTGTCCAACTAGTCCTTCTCCCATCCTTACTCTTTGAGGATGTCCATCCAGGGAATCCGCGAAGGCTGATAGGAGAGTCATACTGCTTGAATCCTCAGACTCCATCTGATAAAGAACACCCTGCTGCGCGTTTACCAGAGGTGCCAATTCCGAGAGGAGCATACTGCCGACGGTGGTCAATTCACGCTGCCCCTGCAACATGCCTGTAAACCGCGCCAGATTCGTCTTCAGCCAGTCTTGTTCCGTATTGCGATCCGTGGTCAGGCGAAGATTATCGATCATCGTATTGATGTTGTCTTTTAGTTCGGCTACTTCGCCACTGGCGTCCACTTGAATAGATCGCGTCAGGTCACCCTTTGTCACCGCAGTTGCGACTTCAGCGATTGCACGCACCTGATTCGTCAGGTTGTCCGCCAGAAGGTTTACGTTACCCGTAAGGTCTTTCCATGTTCCGGCCGCGCCAGGTACATTTGCTTGTCCTCCAAGGCGTCCTTCGACTCCAACTTCGCGGGCGACAGTAGTCACCTGATCGGCGAAGGTGGCGAGTGTGTTTGTCATGTTGTTGATGGTCTCGGCCAAAGCCGCTACTTCGCCCTTCGCGTTTACAGTAAGCTTCTGGGTCAGCTCACCGTTCGCCACCGCCGTCACGACCTTCACAATGCCGCGAACTTGCTCGGTCAGATTAACAGCCATCACGTTAACGTTGGCAGTCAGGTCTTTCCATGTACCAGCGACGTCCGGGACCTGCGCTTGACCACCAAGCTTTCCTTCCGTTCCTACTTCGCGGGCTACACGCGTCACTTCGGCTGCGAAGGCGTTCAACTGGTCAACCATGGTGTTAATGGTGTTTTTCAGTTCGAGAATCTCGCCCTTAACGTCTACCGTAATCTTGCGCGATAGATCGCCTCGGGCAACGGCAGTTGTAACTTCAGCGATGTTACGAACTTGACCAGTCAAGTTCCCAGCCATCGAATTGACCGAGTCTGTCAGATCCTTCCATGTACCCGCCACACCCGGGACATTCGCCTGCCCACCCAGCCGTCCTTCCGTGCCCACTTCACGGGCAACGCGGGTTACTTCGCCGGCGAAGGCGTTAAGTTGATCCACCATCGTGTTGATGGTTTCTTTGAGCAGCAAGATTTCGCCGCTGACATTAACTGTGATCTTCTTCGATAGGTCGCCGCTTGCGATCGCGGTTGCAACCTCTGCGATATTTCGAACCTGGGCCGTCAGGTTTCCTGCCATGAAGTTGACATTGTCTGTGAGGTCCTTCCACGTTCCGGCGACACCAGGTACCTGCGCCTGACCACCCAGTTTTCCGTCCGTACCAACTTCGCGGGCGACACGCGTCACTTCTCCTGCAAAGGATCGAAGTTGATCAACCATCGTGTTGATGGTGTCTTTCAATTCCAGAATCTCTCCTCGCACATCTACAGTGATTTTGCGCGACAGGTCACCACGGGCTACAGCAGTCGCGACTTCAGCGATATTACGGACCTGGGCCGTTAGATTACCGGCCATGAAGTTGACCGAATCCGTTAGATCCTTCCACGTTCCCGCAACACCAGATACCTGTGCCTGGCCACCGAGCTTGCCTTCGGTTCCCACTTCGCGGGCAACGCGCGTCACTTCACCGGCGAACGCGTTCAGCTGATCGACCATTGTATTGATGGTGTTTTTTAATTCCAGAATCTCGCCTTTTACGTCTACCGTAATCTTGCGCGAGAGGTCGCCACGCGCGACGGCAGTTGTTACTTCGGCGATATTGCGAACCTGGCCGGTCAAGTTCCCTGCCATGGAATTCACGGAATCCGTCAGGTCTTTCCACGTTCCGGCGACACCAGGAACGTTCGCTTGTCCACCCAGGCGCCCCTCAGTTCCGACTTCGCGAGCGACACGAGTCACTTCGCCAGCGAAACGATTAAGCTGGTCCACCATCGTGTTCAGGGTCTCTTTTAGCTGCAGGATCTCACCGCGAACGTCGACCGTGATCTTGCGGGAAAGATCGCCATTTGCGATTGCGGTAGCAACCTCTGCGATGTTTCTCACCTGGCCGGTGAGATTACTGGCCATAAAATTGACGTTGTCAGTAAGGTCCTTCCACGTGCCTCCTACACCTAACACCTGAGCTTGGCCGCCGAGCTTTCCTTCGGTTCCCACTTCACGAGCGACACGCGTCACTTCTCCCGCAAAAGCATTAAGTTGGTCCACCATCGTATTAATGGTGTCCTTCAATTCGAGGATTTCTCCTTTGACGTCTACCGTGATCTTGCGCGAGAGGTCGCCGCGTGCAACAGCCGTGGTGACCTCGGCGATATTACGCACCTGCGCAGTTAAGTTGCCGGCCATTGCGTTTACGGAATCGGTGAGATCTTTCCACGTGCCGGCGACCCCTGGCACAACCGCTTGGCCGCCCAGTTTGCCGTCGGTGCCTACTTCTCGCGCCACGCGAGTTACCTCGGACGCAAACGACCGCAGCTGGTCGACCATCGTGTTGATGGCCTCCTTCAACTGGAGAATCTCACCGCGAACGTCAACCGTGATCTTGCGGGAGAGATCACCGCTCGCTACCGCTGTCGCAACCTCAGCGATGTTTCTCACCTGACCAGTAAGATTGCTGGCCATCGAGTTCACCGAGTCCGTTAGATCCTTCCATGTGCCCGCAACGCCGGGCACCTGCGCCTGCCCACCGAGTTTTCCGTCGGTGCCTACCTCACGTGCCACACGGGTCACTTCGGCCGTAAAAACACCGAGTTGCTGAATCATCGTATTGACGATTGTGGCGGAACGGAGGAATTCGCCCTCAAGCGGCCTTCCGCCCACGTCTAAACGCACAGTCTGCGCCAGATTGCCCTGAGCAACGGCGGCAATGGCTCTGGTCACCTCAGTCGTAGGCCGTAATAAATCCTCAACGAGTGTGTTAACAGAGACTTCCATCCTGCCCCAGGCACCCCGCGACTGCTGGAAGCGGGTGCGCTCGCGAGTCTTTCCCTCCTTGCCTACGGCTTGGCCCACCCGATTGAGTTCACTGGCCATCTGTTCGTTCGCCGCCGCAATGTCGTTGAAGGTGTCGGCTATCTTTCCTTCCAGCCCAACCCACTCGACCGGGAGTCTGACAGAAAAATCACCATCTCGCATGGTTTGCAGACTGGCCAGGATGAGAGATAAATCTCCCTGAGCTGATCCGGCTTCCGACCCTTTTGTAGCGTTTGCGCGGGAGGGACGCCCGCTTCTCTTCTCGTTCGCAGTGCCGCTGGCGAGGCTAACCATAGATGACTCCCAAAGCAGATCTGTCTGAATCGAAACCTCAACGCAGGATACGAGAAGGTATTCAGAAACGGTGGTTATTTTAGAAAGAATGAGGTAACAAGTAAATTACTCTTCGAAGGGATTCTAATCACACATGCCGGTATGGTCTCGCTGATGATTGGCGCACCCTCATAGCGCGCTGCAAATTGAATCAGCTCTTCCAGTTCGGCACGTTTCGGCGCTTCGGGGAAATTTGATCCTCACCGCATATCACTTGGCCATGTTGGCTCCTTCACGCACTATTCGGCAGCCACTCGCTGTCGACCCCACAGGATTTGGGCCGGATCCTCTAGAGATCGCTATGAGACCGGGGTTAGGATCAAATCAGATCGTAAAGTTCCTTTCAAGAAAATCGCTCAGCCATCGCACCTCGGAATTAGGCGAAATCACTCTGCCGTTCAAAGATACCTGCCTAATATCGGAATTGGACCGTCATCACGCTGGCGAATATGAATCCCACGCGGCGATCAAAACAGTTCTGCCGTGCATAGCGACTTTCAATGATGTAACGAACACCAACGCATAGAAGCTCGTAAAGGCACTACAGGCTACCAAGTTGATAAGCGCATGCCGGCTAATCTAAGCCGAATTTGAACTCAACCCAAAGGTCACTGATTGCTCAGTGCGTTTGCGGATGCAACAACTTCCTTCTCTATTCCGTCACCTCGTTTCGCAATGCCCGGCAAGGTTACCGGCAGCTTTCCGTGGATTGAGATCTCGCCGAAGAGAGCCTTGACCGCTGATCTTTCGGAAGTGGGTACCCAGCCGTAGGTGCAGAGATAGCTGCGGATGGATGGAAAGTTGAGGATGGAGTAAGGACTGCCGAGCGCGAGCACAACCGTTCTGTCTCCGGCAGCATCCAGAATATTTCTGAGAATTCCGGCGGAGCCCTGCGCCGCGAGGCCACTCGCGCTGGTCGCGTCAATCTCTGCCGGCCCGGGCTGCGACACACTATAGACTGCAGCGATGACATGTTGTGCCCTCGACGCCAGCGCCGCAATGCCCTCAGCTTCAATTGCAGCCGAGCGGCGATCGACATAGATGACCGTAGTTCCCTGGATTCGCGAGCGGATCTCACGCTCGAGCACGCGGCCGTCATCACCGTGCGCGTCGCTCACAAAGATCACGACCAGGGTCGGCGTAGGTTCACCACGGTGCAAAGGAAGCATGTGATTGTCGTCTCGGACCAGTGTCACCGCGTGATCGGCGACCTCCTGGGCTAGTGCGTAACTGGAGGGCTTGCCCACGCTGTATTGAATCTTGTTCAGGTCCACGAGGTGCCGGCCGCGAGCATCGAGGCCTACCCTGGCCTTCACCAGCAGAAGGCGACGCACGCTGGCATCGATCTGCGCGCGCGAAATCTCTCCGGACTTCACTGCCTGCAGCAGACCGCTAAAGGTCCCCTCCAAATCGGAGGGCAGCTCGAGCAGGTCTTGCCCGGCCTTCACCGTATCGACGGCGGCGCGGCCTGCTGCATTGCCGTTGCCTTCAGGATAAACCTTTGTAAGACCCTTCATCTCCATAGCGTCGGAGACGATGACGCCTTTGAATCCGAGCTGCTCCCGCAGCAGTCCGCTGACGACTTGTCGCGAGGTGGTGGCGATCTTCGTGGGGTCGGGCTCAAGCGCGGGGAATGCTACGTGCGCGATCATCACCGCGTCGGAGCCGGCCTGAATGCCAGCTTTGAAGGGCGGAAGCTCAACGGCGTTGAGACGCTCGAGGGGAGCGTTCACACGGGCTAGATTGAGGTGCGAGTCGGTGTCCGTGTCGCCATGGCCGGGGAAGTGTTTAAGTGTAGTGAGCATTCCGCCTTCGTGCGAACCGCGGATGTAGGCCGTCACCATGGTGGAGACCTCTTGAGGATCTTCGCCGAACGATCGCGTGTTGATGATGGGGTTCTGAGGGTTAATCTGCACGTCCGAGATGGGATAGAAGTTCCAGTCGATGCCGAGAGCCCGCGACTCCTCCGCAACGATCTTCGCGAACTGCTCGACATAGGCAGGGGTGTGCGTAGCGCCGAAGGCCATCGCTGGAGGGAAGGCTTCGATGGAGGTGAGGCGCATGGACGGGCCACGTTCAAAGTCAACCGAGAATATGAGAGGAACCTTTGAGTGCGACTCCTGTTGAAGCAGGTTGGTTGTCATCGCCGCTTCGTAGGGCTCTGTGCGGAGAAGCAAGGGGCCGTCGGTGTTAACCGAAAGATGCACTGCCCCGAGGTGATACTTGCGGATGTCGGTGATGAGCTGCTGGAAGGCAGGATCATCGGCGTTGTAATAGCCCATGATGCCGCGCACCTCGATCATCTGACCGACCTTCTCTTCGAGTGTCAGGCGCTTCAGCGTTCGGTCGGCCCAGCGCTCTTGAGCGCGAGTCGTAGCCCCGATGGGCGGTGGATGCAAGGACTGTGTCTTTCCTGATTGAGCGATCGCAAACGAGAAGCCAACAAAGAACAAGGCAAATGCTATCGTGCCGCACTTTACAGAGGACATGAGACTGACTCTAGCTGAACATGACAGTCTCGACCAAATCGAAATCGATAAGGAAAACTCGGATTTGAAAAATAGCAGGGAAATCGAGGGGCTGACTATAGTGCTGTGTGCACGGGCCTACCGGAAGTTTGCATCCAGCTGCGCGTAATTTTCCGGTTAGCCGACGAACCGGAAAGTTTCGGCTCCCTGCGCTTATCGATATCAACCCCACGCAGTGATCTGAACCGAATTTCCCACTCTGGCATAGCGCGTTTCAAGCCTGTATCAGAGAATGCAACGCCCTGATACACGATTTTTGATTCCCTGTTCTTTCCAGCCAAATTGATGGCTAAAGTGGCAAGTAGATGTCCCTCGTACAGAGGGATAGAGAGGCATTTCCCTCGGAGCCGACTGAATCAAAGTTGAGAAATTTCCCTGTATTTTTCTTGTAACCGGAATTGATCGCAGAGAGCCGTTCGCTGCAGACTGCACCCTCCGCCATTTCAACTTTTGAGCTGTGCGCTTTGCCGCGAAAGCCAACTTTTCGATACTAATAAGCCTGTCGACCAAAATGCTAAACATATTTGAATAGGCGCATGAATCCATAATCCATGTGCAGCTGCTGGTGGCAGTGAAATAGAGTGTCTCCGGGATTGTTCGCCACGACATCCACTTCCATCGTGGTGTTCGGCGGGATGTTAACGATGTCCTTCATCAGTCCAGATCCGCGTTGTTTGCCAATACTGACCAGCTCAAAGCTGTGGCGGTGGAGATGGAGCGGATGTGGCTCGGCGCTCGCATTCACAAACACCAGGCGATGTCTCTTGCCGTCGTGAAACTCGAGCGGAGAGGACTTGCTGTATTCTGCGCCGTTTACCTTCCAGTGCTGCATGCCCTTCTCATCCGCGGGCATGGGGGCAAAGGTCATCGGTACGCTGAGGTCCGGCTTGGGGGCTTCGGCCGTGCTTGCGAATCGGAAGTAATCGAAGTTCGTGTCGTCCGGATCGGCCCAGATTGGCTTGCCCGTACGACCGACGTACTCGATGGTGCGCCCAAGTCCTCGCACGCGATCATGTTCGTCGATGCCGCCCAGCAACCACACCCCGGGAGTATTCATCTCCACAATGGCGTCAATCCGCTCGCCTACAGCCAGCGCCAGTGTCTCCACCGATCGCGGCTGCGGCACAACATTGCCATCCATCGCGACTACGGTGAAGAGGTGCCCTGGTAGCGCAAGCCGAACAGCCTCGGTTGCACTGGCGTTGAGCAGACGAAAGAGCACGCGTTGGCCAAACTTTACCCGTATCGGTTCAGCAGCGGAGTGTAGCTTATCGTTGAAGCTCGCATACTTGTAGTGCACGTCCAGCGCATTCATCGGCTCGCCCATTTTGAAAAATGAAGGCCCCCAGTGATGAACGGCAAGGAAAATCTCCTGATCGTATTGGCCGGGTTCATGCTTGGGTTCGATATATAGAAAACCAAATTGGCCGGTGTAACCTGCGCGAGAGAGGTCTGCTCCGGCCATCGCATGGGTGTGATACCAGCGCGTGCCGGAGGGCTTCGGCGTAAAGGAGTAGCGCAGATGTCTATGGGCCGGCACCATAGGCGAACCCTCTTCCATCGCGCCGTCATTCCGCGAATCGATCGCCAGTCCATGCCAGTGCACCAGCTCATCAACATCGGTGTCGTTGTAAACGTCAATCTTGACCGGCTCACCTTCTTTGAAGCGAAGCAGCGGTCCGGGCGCGGTACCGTTGTAGCCCACCGTCCGGATGTTAACGCCCTTCGCCAGCTCCAGGTTTACCGGCGCAATTCGCAAGGATGTGTTCGAGGGTGTAAGGGCATGCATGCCCGGTGTCACAGGACGTTTCATCCCTGCAATGCCCGTCTGCGCCACACTCCACACCTTTGACAGTGTAGGAAACACGAGACCCGTACCGGCGAGCGTGATAAAGTTTCTGCGGTTCATCGCCTTCCCGCCGGAAGCGCAAAGGTGAAGAGATCGTTGCCCGCGGCGATGGCAAAGTATTGCCTACCGTTGACCGCATAACTCATCGGCGACGCATGTGCCGGTTGGCCCATGTTGAAGTGGTACAGCGGATCTCCTGTACGCGCGTCGATCACCTCGAACTCTTCGGAGTCATCGCCGTACGCAACGATGCCGGACGCCGTGGACATCACGCCGCCGGCCGAACGTCCCGTCCCGGCCTGTGGCTGAATCCAAACGAAATCATTCTTCACCGGGTCGTACGCCATCAGGAACTTGCGTGCATTTTCATCCGGCATATGTGCGGCGCCCGTCGAGTAATACGTCTTGCCCTCCTCAAACTCCTGCGTCTCCGTCTTGAAGATGGAACAATCGTCAAGAGAGAGAAAATAGAAGAGGTGCGTCACTTCGTTCCACGTGGGAGAGTACCAGTTAGTGCCACCGGCGTAGCTGGGACACATGCGGGTTCCCTCCTTGGAGGGCTGTAAATCGGTACGAATAGGGCGTCCATTTTCATCTATGCCCTTCGCCCAGTTCTGCGTCAGTGCAAACTGCTTCGACTGTATGTACTTTCCTGTCGTGCGATCCAAAACATACATGAAGCCGTTGCGGTTGGCCTGCAGAAGGAGTTTGCGCGGCTCACCCTTGAAGGTCATAGTCACTAACACCGGCGTCTCGGTCGCGTCGTAGTCATTTACATCGTGCGGCGTAAATTGGAAGTGCCACTTCAGCTTACCCGTATCCGGATTCAGCGCAAGCACGCTGGCGGTGTACAGATTGTCTCCGAGCCGAGCCGTTCCATCGAAGTCCGGTGACGGATTGCTCGTCGTCCAATAGATGGTGTTTAGGTCGGGATCAAAGCTACCGGGCATCCATGTGGTACCGCCCCCGTTCTTCCAAGCGTTTTTGTACTTGTCGTCACTGGGCCATGTCTCGCTACCTGGCTGGCGGGGCTCGGGAACTGTCCAGAATCGCCACACTTCCTTGCCCGTCTGCGCATCGAAGGCGGCGACAAATCCACGGACACCATCGTCTCCTCCCGAAGTCCCCACCAAGATCTTGTCCTTGATCGCCATCGGCGCGCTCGTCGCGCCATAGTTGCGATTGTCGAAGGCGTACGGAACATCCCATATCTGGTTTCCGCTGCGCGCATCCAGGCATATTAGATGAGCATTGTCCGTTTCCATATAG
>Ga0157374_10000545_pt1 | contig 33590 bp, 20 predicted proteins | sample M25metaG_FD_115308 | JGI IMG/M metagenome (GOLD analysis project Ga0157374, IMG submission 115308) | Miscanthus rhizosphere microbial communities from Kellogg Biological Station, Michigan, USA - M2-5 metaG | ecosystem: Host-associated > Plants > Roots > Rhizosphere > Soil | place: USA: Michigan...
CGATCGACGGCGGCCCATAACACCGTCACCATCGGCAATAGCGACTCATCGGAAGTATGGGGCGGCTTTCGAGTGGCACGACGCGCGCGGCCCGTATCGGTAGAAAGTGGTATTCGCAATGGCGAGCCATATATCACTGCAAGCCATGACGGTTATCGGCGACTAGCAGGGCAGCCTATGCACGAAAGAGATATTTGTGTCGGCGATAACGTTGTCCGATGGACGGACCGCATTTCAAGCGGTGCGAACCATTTCATTGTGGGACGTCTACCGTTGCATCCGGACATCGGCTTACAAATGATCGAGCCGCATCGATGGCAGCTTTCTCTGCCGAACGGCATGCACCTTGAACTACACCGCGAAAATGGAGCGCCGTTGGAAGTTGAAGAAGGCTGGTACGCCTCGGAATTCGGCAAGCGGCAACAGCGGTCTGTGTTAACGTGGCGAGTAACGGGAACAAATGTAGAAGAAAGATTTAGCATCAGCGCGAACTAGTGGGTTGTCATATTGATTGTTGTGGATTAGACAAAGCTTCTGCATGAACTCCCTTCTCCCGCAGGCGGGAGAAGGGCCGGGGATGAGGGTGATAGATAAGTCGATGACGTGATGAATAAGCCACGCAATTCTATCAATCTCCCTCACCCATAACCCTCTCCCACCTGCAGGGAGAGCATAGCGAGGGGGCGAAGCCGTGTTGACCATAACCGAAGATACCTAAGAGCATCTAACAAAATGACCTGGCTAGGCGCGTCGACGCAGACAGCGCAAGTAGGCGTAGCAGGGGTTTCGGGAAGCATGCTTCCCGCCTGCGAAGCGGTCTGCTTGTGCAAACGCAGACGCGCCCTGCAAGGGCGGCAAGGAGACGCAACAACGCCAGGGGCATTTTGTTAGACGCTCTAAATATTCAACGTGGCAAACCACTAGCCATAATCATCATTGTGCGATTTATACAAACTTCGAGACGGTATATCTACTAATGCATATCCTCTTCCTGACCGACAACTTCCCTCCGGAAATGAACGCACCAGCCTCTCGAACATTCGAACATGCGAAGCGCTGGGTTGCAGCGGGCGCGCGCGTAACGGTAGTGACCTGTTTTCCAAACTTCCCCGCCGGAAAAATATTCCCGGGCTATCGCAATCGTTTTTATCAGCGCGAGGTCATGGATGGCATCGAAGTCGTTCGCGTATGGAGTTATGTCACCGCCAACGAAGGTTTCATCAAGCGCACGCTGGATTACCTAAGCTTCCTGCCGCCCGCTGTCATTGCTTCTCTATTTATATCGCGACCGAATGTGGTGGTCGCCACTTCGCCGCAATTTTTCTGCGCAGTCGCAGGTTTTTTTGTATCGCGCTTAAAGCGGCGTCCCTTCGTGTTCGAGCTGCGCGATTTGTGGCCCGACTCCATCGTGGCCGTCGGCGCGATGAAAGAATCATTCCCGCTTAAGATGCTGCGGCGCTTGGAGTATTACCTTTATCGAAAAGCCACACGCATTGTCAGCCTTACCCATTCGTTCAAAACCGTGTTGACCAATAACGGCATCCCCGCGGATAAAATCGTCGTCGTTCCCAACGGTGCGGATCTCGATGCTTATCAGCCGGGCGAACGCCCTGATGCATTAGCAACGAAGATCGGTATAGAAAATAAATTCGTCGCCGCTTATGTGGGCACTATCGGCATGGCCCATGGTTTGGAGACATTACTTAAAACAGCGGCGCAATTACGCCATCGTTCCGATATCGCATTCGTGCTCGTCGGGCCCGGTGCGCAAAAGGACGAATTAGAACAACTCGCCAAAGAACAAAAGCTCGACAACATTTTCTTCGTTGGCCCCGTCACCAAAACGGAAGTGAAAGCCTATTGGCGACTCGCCGATGTGGCCCTCGTTTTGCTCAAAGACGTACCGCTTTTCCAGCATGTGATTCCATCAAAAATGTTCGAAGCCATGAGCACTGAGAAGCCGATCATTCTCGGCGTGCGCGGAGAAAGCCAAGGGATTCTCGAAAAGAGTCGCGCTGGTATCGTCATTCCACCGGAAGATGATGTGGCGCTTAGCGAAGCGATACTCAAATTAGCGGATGATCGCGAGATGCGGGAAACAATGGGAAAAGCAGGCCGGCAATTTGTGACTACGCATTTCGATAGAGATCAGCTTGCAAAAGAAATGTTATTCCATATGGCAAATGCGTGCGGGATTAGCCCACAGACAGGGGAAATTAATTTCCGGTCCGTACGGTTATCCGGTAACCGGGAATGAGTCTTCGGTAAAAGTCATTACTCGCGACAACATCGTATCCGCTTGGCGGAGGCATCTCATACCCAACAACGCGGCACTGGGTGGATTGTTTGCAAGCCGCATTAATACGAACTTGCGCGAAGATAAAGGTTATACCTACGTCGCCAGTTCGAGTTTTGTTTATCAACGGAACTGAATATATTAAATATACAAAGAACACAGGCCTTAAACCTTGCAACCTCGAATTGAAACGTTATAGCCAAAAACAAAACACACTACTTTTCAATAACTTAAAAAAAAATAAATTGCTATTTTTGGGTATCTTTTTTGCTTTACTCCCTTCATAACGCTAACGATACCCCACTAATAAGGAGTAAAAGATGGCAACCCCCGAGTCCCCAGACAACCCCGAATCTTCTCAAGTCAATGCCAGCGGTGAGCCCGCTTCTCCTCCTGCATACGCTAGTACGAGGCGATCGGTAATCGAGGACGAACGGGGAGATGCATTTAAACAAGTTGTTCCTGATTCAGGTCTCCAAGTGGCGGAGCCTGAAATCGGAATAGAGACTGCAAGTCAGGACCCCGGGCCTAGTACGCCTAGGTTTGTTGAATATTTCTCTCAGGACGGAATGAAGGAGATGGCGTCGCTCCATCCTATCGCCTCTGCCTTTGGGGATCTTAAAAAAGCAATTGTTGATTTTTCGAAGGGTCCTGACTTCGATCATATTGATAAGAAGCTTAATGATGTAATAACCGGGCTACTCAAAATTACTGGGGGTGTAGATAAAGACGATTGCCAGATTACTGAATTTATGGATGTTATGAAGATGCTACAGCGTGAATTAGCACTTTACTCACAAACTCGGGAAAGTACGCTGACAGCACCTGACGTATATGGATATGGAGCAGTTCAAGGTGATAACGAAGCGCTAAACAAACTAAAACATGAAAAAGAACAAAGTGGCCAAACGCACAAAACGGTCAGTAAAGCTATTACGCTATATGAAAACTTTATGCGTCATGCAGCGCTCTCGGAAAAATTACATGAGTTATATAGCTTGTTTAGAACGGAACCTTCACAGAGTATATCGAGAAATCCAAGCGTCATAGCGCCTGTTACGGACCGCCCTGACGGCCCCTCTTCTCCTCGGCATCACCTGCCCGATGACACGCCTGTTATTCATGTTTCAGACGATCGTCTTGTGCCGCACTCTCCGGATGAGGTAGGTAGACTTGTTATACCGAATCTGAGTATTGATGTTCAGGTAGCAATAGAGGCGCGCGATAATAATTTATCGCCCCTCTCCCCAAACCTTCTTACCACCCCAACAGCTACGAGACCTAATCGTTCAACCTCTTTCACACACAGTATTCATAGTGTTACAAGCCAAACGTCCAGCGCTGGAACACCGTCAACTATTGGCGCTCCCTCAATTAGCCTGCAGATCCTTGATAATACCGACAGTAAACTGAATGAAAATGCCGATATTGCTAAATGTAGAATGGGGCTTGATAGAATAAGAGGCGATATACAATTCAGAAAAGATTGGGCCGTGACTCAAATTCAGGGCTCAGGCGAAAGTACTAACACCAATCAACTTTTTGCCACTTTTCTACGGCGCTTGAAACCTTTTGAACAGCAAGTGGAACGCGTCGAAAAAATTATTCAGTTTCTCGAGGAACTCGCAAACACAAGGGAAGCCAATAAGGATCAAGCTATTAAAGATTACCTAGCAAAAAAATTTAAACCTAATACACCTTATGTAAGTGAAGCACCTGGCAGTCGGGACAGTTTTAGTGGCGTCTGCATCTATTCCTCCGACGCCATCCCGGACTATAAAGGCCCAAGAGAGGCTATTATTATGGTCGATGGCAGCATGAAGCCGCCTATCGATGTCGTTACCTTCGATGAAGAATCTCTTAAATCATTGGGTGAAGATACCGTGAAACTTCTAGGCTACTATCGGGTTAAGGCTTCTAAATTGCCAGGTCAGCCCCCTAAGGTCAATCTAGAGTTTAGGGGGCATAAAAATGACAAAGGGAATATGATGGAAAGAAAAACAAAGAACTTGCTAGGTGCTCTTAAACCAAGTGGTGGTAGGAAATTGTGAGAGAAAATAATCGACTTGCCTAAAGCGGCAAGCTCATTCTCTAGCCGAGAATAAGCTTAGCCGCTTTGCTTTGCTTTTCCTCTAAGGCTTGTCACCGTGCGAGTAATTTCAACAGCATTTTTGAACCAATCTCACGCGCGGTCCATCCTTGCAATAGTTAAACGTTGGCCTACGCACGTCAATCTTCTTTAGACAATCGCTTGAAGCAGGCCTTCAATACACTGAATGGCGTTCTCAGGAACTGTTCATGCTGATGCTCTTCTTCAAACAAACGCAGCGATGGCTTAACCAAATCGCTTCGGCTGACAATGCCGACAAGCTGTCGAGATTGCGCATCGGTCACCACAGGCAACCTTTCAAGTTCATGTACCGCCAGTCGCGTCGCGACAGTTCGGCAGGATTCATCCGGCAAAACCATAATCGGTACGTTGGCACCGAAGAGACTTGCCACTGTCTCGCCGCGTGGATTATTTTTTTGCGCAAGGAGTATTTCACGATCGATCATGCCAATGAATGCGCTGTTCCGCACTACCGGAAAAGCGCGATGTGTCTGCGTTAATCCAAAATAGGTATCCAGCGCATCCGCAATCGGCATATCGCTTTCTATCGTTTGCACATTACGAGACATTAGCTCTTCAACATTGTGGCGCTCCAGCGGGTCGACCCCATACTCGCGATAGATGTGATAGCCACGCCGCGCAATTTTTTCCGTAAGAATGGAACGCGGCATCGTTAAAACCGTAAATCCATATGCCACCGCTGAAGCCGCCAACGTCGGCAATAACGCATTCGCGTCATGAGTCAGTTCAAATGCAAACATCACCGACATGACAGGCGCGCGCATCATGCCGCCCAGCGTAGCCGCCATGAAGACCAATGGCCATAAGGCCGGATGTCCGCCAGGCATCAAAGGGCCGAGAACAACGCCAAGCCCAGCTCCCATCATCAGAAGCGGTGCAAGGACACCACCCGACGTACCTGAACCAAGGGCAATCACCCACATGATCGCTTTGCAAACTAGAATGGCAAGGACAGCTTCCATTGCCAAATGATTTTGCAACAAATCACCGATCACGTCGTAACCCACACCGAGTGCGCGTGGTTGCAAATAGCCACCGATGCCCACCACCAATCCACCCAGTGCCGGCCACCACATCCAATGAATACGCAGCTTGCCGAACATATCTTCGACTTTATACAGCGAAGTCGATAGCAACCAAGAAAGCGCTCCACAGGCCACGCCGGCCAATAGACACGACACGAGATCGAGCGAGCCGACCGGGAGTGTCTGTAGCGGAAATAACGGTCCATCATCTACCAACAGCGGGCGCGCGAAACCGGCGACCGCACATGCGATGGCAACCGGCAGCAAACTGCGCGGACGGAGTTCAAACAACAGCAATTCGATGGCCAAAAGCACTGCTGCAATTGGCGTTCCAAATACCGCCGTCATGCCTGCGACCGCGCCGGCCACTAACAATGTTTTTCGCTCGGCGCCGGTGATACGAAAGAACTGGCCGATCATCGAACCAACCGCACCACCCGTCATGATGATTGGACCTTCGGCACCGAAAGGGCCACCGCTGCCAATCGCAATACCGGACGACAACGGTTTAAGGACCGCGACCTTCGGCGACATTTTGCTTTTTCCGAATAGGATCGCTTCGATCGCTTCCGGTATGCCATGGCCACGTATTTGCGCCGAGCCGAAACGGGCCATGAGTCCAATGATCAATCCGCCGAAGACCGGAACGACAATAACCCACAGTCCCAATGTATTAGCGGCAGGCGAACGTGCGGCATCCGAGAATGTTTGAAAGAAAAAAATATTGGTGAAGAACCGAATGAGATGAAGCAAAAGGGATGCGGTAACGGTACTTATCGCCCCAATGACCGCGGCTATTGCAACAATGCGCAACAGTTGTGAATCGGCCGAGAAATCGCTGCGGCCATCGTCTTTCTGCATTTCTACCTCTAAAAATTGATAAGCGGAATCGGGAAAATATTTTTGAGGGACTGCAGCTCAGCCCGATGCAATGCCGCCAACCGAGTCAACATGCGCTCCCCTTTTTCCAATAGCCGCACCTCAACTTGTCGCTTATCGTTTTTACTCTGCCGTCGTCGAACAAAACCGCTTGCCTCGCAACGTGAGATCAAGGCAACGACGCCGTGCTGCTTTGCTTGCAGTCGCTCAGCCAACTCGCCGACTGTCGCAAACTCGCGTCCCGGATACCCTTTAATGTGCAGCAATAGCAAGTACTGCAACGGCGTTATGCCATAGGTCTGTACGACATCTTCCGAGAACCGTTCGAAGCGACGCAACTGAAAGCGAAATTCCGATAAAGCCTCAAATTCCATTTTGGTAAGGACATCCAGATCGGCGGGACTCATGAAAGGATTTGAAGTGTTGGCATTGAAAATGGCGAGGCGCAATTATATCACGTTGTGATATAAATTCCCGTCAGGCTTATTGGAGAGTCTGCATGCAGCGTTTATTTTTGTTCTTTAACGGTGCGCGCAATCATGCTCTCGCTCTAATCCAGTGCATATCGCTTGCAGTTTGACCTGCAATAGTAAGCATGTGGGCTACAGACAAAACAAAAATACCACTCGTATTACGACGTGTTCCCTATACCCGCGATGAGACGCCGTAAACACGGCATTCTATTTGCTTTAGAGAGAATACAAATATCAAGGAGCGATATGTGATGTTCACAAAGTAGGATTCCGAAAGGAGATCTAGCGATATAAAGAATAGGAACACTGAATCATCGAAGCGCAATAGAGAACCGGAATCGACCCACGACTCAGAGCCTTTGTTTCCAGTTAATTTCAATACGTTTTAAAAAAGGGAAATCAAAATGAAAACCTATTCAAGTTTACGAAACACTCTGTCTGCTGCGCTTACAATCGGTGCATTGTCCATTGCATCTACGGCAATGGCTGCACCCGCTTGCAGTAGCAAAGCCATCGACGATGTGAGCCAATCCGGTGTACGTGGCGTAGCCACTGTGTGCTCGGTGTCGGAAGGTATTGCATCGAGTATCACTATTCAAGGGCTTATACCGGGTAACGCCTACACCTCCTGGTTTATATACTTCGACAATCCGGCAGCATGCACTACGCCTTATCAATGCTTCTTTGCTGATCTAATTGGTCCCAACCCAGCGGACCCGGTCGGGGTTATAGGCCGTATGGATGGGGTTGTCGCCGACCGGTCTGGATACGCTTCGTTTCAAGGCAGAATCCGCAGCTTCCGGCCTTCTTCTGGATCACAGGTGCATGTCGTCATCTTTAATCATGGCCATTATGCTGCCGGCGACACCAAGGCTCTCGCTCGCCAACTGCTAACCCCGGAAACGCCAGCCCTTGGCGCTCCAGGCATGGGTGTAGGCTCGCAAAACGCAATGCCGCTCGGCGGATCATATTTCACTATGCCGTAATGTAACGTTAGTGCCGGTAATACAACGTTCGAAGGGAAAGACGGTTTATTAGGGGCCAAGCAATCGGTTAAACCGATGCTTCGCTCCTAATCTTGTTAATCCATTTGCAGTAGACCATGTCCGCAAGCGTTCTTCAATGGGGCTCATAACAGGCTCTAGCTGCGAGTAAACACGCGCGCAATACGACGCATCCGCGATACCTCCAAATGGTCACCATCCGCCGGAACCGCTATTGAAGATGTACCCCCCCGAACCTTCGGCAATCGGGGCGATTCTAGATTTACATAATTGTCGTGCTTTTTTATATCCGCTTCCCACTTTCCCCAAATCTTTGCGGCGATGGCTTGACGTTTGACGCCTATAGTATAGACATGATCCTCATTGTCCTTATGATGAGTAGCAAACTGCTTTACACCCAGCTTGCTTTCCCAAATACCTTTGCAAAAACCTAATGTACTCGCTGGCGCCTGCCATCCATCATCTACTCGGTATTCAATTCTCATTGGCTCATCACCATATACATGGTTGTGGCGTGCCCGAATGTGAAACTCTGTAACAGCGGTAAAGACACGTTGGGCAAGTACGTCCTGCAAACTTCGGGCGCCGGCGTCGATTCTTTTAATTTGTGCTGCATTCACAGCGGAATGGCGAGCGATTGCCGCGAGGAGAACTGCTCGGTCGCCAGCAAAAATGTTTTGCGGAGTAAGGCGTGCGAGGACGGCATCGAGATGTGCGTTAGTGATCTGCGGATTATTGATGACGGTATGAAGAACCTTCGCTTGCTGCGTTGGATTCAGCGAGCCCGCCTGTTCAATAATATTACTGAGCATTGCACTCGTAACATGAGCGCTGTTGAAAATAACGGCAAAGCCGTCATCGGAGATATTTTTGTTTCGAACCGCTTCAATAAGAACTTCCGCTTTGTCCGCTGTGGTGGGCAACTTATCGAGTTGGTTAAGAACAGCGGAGATAATGATGTTAAAAACATTTGCGTTCCCAGCGGCCCAGGTATTGCTCGCACATTCGATTGCTTTGATAAATTGAGGCTTCGCAGCATGCCGGCAATCGATGACAGACTTTAGGATGTTCGCTTGCTGCTCGGCATTGTTGCTTAAACCATCGGCACGCAATAGAACTACGTCGAGAACGGCTTTGGCACATTCCGCATCCGGCATTTCATCGGCGGATCGGATCATTTTAACAAGTGCTTTAGGAGATACGATTGGGCTATTGGCAATCGCGACGAGGTGCTCTCGTTGTTCTTGCGGGTCTGTTAGATGATTAATCTGCCATATCATCCAACTAAAGATATTGTCCTTCCCGGTAGGGTGAATTAGAGCATTAAGCCCTTGTAGCAGTATGTCACGCAAATTTCTACGCTCATCCGGCGCCGGTTGAGCGTATGCATTAAAGTGTTTCGCCACTATCTGAAAGAGACAGAAATAATCTCCCGCCCTGGTCTCTACAACAAACGCAATGGTGTCTCTCCGTTCCTGTGGACCTCTCATGGCGCCGATGTGGTCAAACAAGCCTTGTATCGCTTTTTCTCTGTCCGATAGCTCTTCCGAATTAGCGCCAACCCTAGCGGATAGCACGTTAATAGCCCCCAATCCGTTTCCGATCTGCGCTTTGGTAAGTTGCTTGCTTCGAAACACGGTGGCGAAAATATGCGTCGGCCAAATACCATAATGCCAATTTCCTGTGCTTGCCCGCTCCAGGAGAGCATCGATAGGCGCATTCGGCGTATTTACGTTTTTTTCAAATAGCTTTTCCTTTTCATCCCAAGTGAGATTTGAATTCTCGAGATGCTGCAAAAAAACGATAGATTGCTCCGCCGTAAGATTTGGATTATCGGCAAGCTCTTTGCATACGGCACCGCGCGACTCATTATTGAGCCCATTCATCAGCGCTAAAACCGTATCGAGTTGTTCAACTGTCAGATGCTTACTCCGGCATAGATGCGCTAAAGCCGCTTCCGGCGGTAAGCCATAGGGTTTAGTAGTATCGGGGGCTTGATTTTCGTCGTGGTTATCAAATGCCGCCTGGATACGCTGCAGCATGATGTCGAGCGGTGCTTCTCCGCTGCGAGTAACGGCATTCAAAACTTGTTTACTTTGCTCTTCACTCAGGTTGTGCTCGCCCGCCTTGTCGAGTCGATCAAGGATTTTGATAAATTGTTCCTTACGGCAGACGGAGTTCAATGCGGCGGCAACCAAGACCCCTGCGGGGTTCTCTGGAAAAATCGCAATGCGCTTTAAGACGGCGTTGAGAACAGACTCTCTATCCTTGGGCTCTTGCAAATCGTCAATATGCCGGATCACCTTAAAAAGGTTTGCCTCTGTGATGACAGGTGATAGCACGGCAACCGCGCAAAGCACCATTCGCTTGCTACCCGAATCCGGCAACTCATGGATTCGCTCGAGCAACGCATCGACGACTTGTCTTTGATCTTTTGCATTCGGTAAAGCGCGAATCTGCAAAATAACTTTGGGGATAAGCAGCTCTGCCAAAGGTTCAAAGCCTCGGGCCGCCGCGAGAAGAAGCGCTCCTTGACCTGCCGGCGATAAATGCGGCATATGCTTTAGAAGCCCAATAATCTGTTGCGTGCTTGCGTTTTTGTTGCCGGCAACGGCAACAAAAACTGCTCTCCGGTATACCGGATCAAGCTGCCCGATCGCGGAATCGATCACTCGCTGCAACAGCGGTGTAGATGCATTAGGATTTGCCCCGATCGCAGCAAGAAGAGCGCCACGATCTTCCGGCAGAGTAAATCTGTCAACGTATTCGAAATATTGAACGAGCTGCCGATGGGCTACATGCTCATTACCCGCAGCGGCGATTAACACTGCCGGCTGGTCTTCGGGCATAAGCTCGTTGACCCGTTTAAGCAGAATGTCGAACAGCGGTGCAGTCATGTTCCGATTGAGGGCGGCCGCGACTAATAGCTCCCTTCGATCCCCCGAATTAGGCAGATTACCCTCATCGACTTGCTCTAGAACCTTGCCAAGCTGCGCCTCTCTAATTGTGGCACTGCGAGCAGCCGCATGCAGAATGATTCTCAAAGACGCGTCATCGAATATGTCGATACGTTCTAGAACACGCTCCCACTGAGAGCCGCCGAGATGCGAGTTTTCCGCAACGGCGGCCATAATGGCGCACTTATCATCCATATTGAATTCTTTATCATCGAGCCGATCGATGATGGCGCCCAATTGTTTCTCGCCGGCATTTCTATTTCGTGCAATAACAATAAGCAAATCTCTTCGATCTTCAGCACTCGGAAGATCACCAACCCGTTCGAGAAACGTATCAATCTGGTTAGCGCTGATATGGGCGCTTTTGCCGAGGGCAAGTAGAACGTTTTTTCTATCGACCGGGTTCGAGAGGCTGCCGACTCTATTGAGAACCACGGTAAGAACGGCTTGCCGTTCTGTTCGAATATAGGCTTTATTAATAACGTGACCGGCAACAGGCATTTTATCGACGCGCTCGATGACGGCAACAAAATGCTCAGCGGTCGCACTCGAACTTTCGGTAATTGACGTAAGGATGTCTCTCCAACTGTCTGAACGTATATCGTCAAGGAGCGCCAATACTCTATCAAGGTGACGACTAAGAACATATGGATTACGAGCGACATATACCGGAACTGTTTCCCATTTCCATGGAGAAACGCCGTTGAGATACTGCAAAACCATATCGAGCATCCTAGGTGTATTTGCCGTTACGTCATTCACCTGATTTGCCCTAAATGCTACGGAAGACAATACGTTTCCCCAAGAATTTCTAAACCCGGATGAATCAATTTGGTGAAGGCGCGCGAGGATAGAATACTGCTGCCGCTCTAGAATTTTTCCGCTAGAGGCAATATCGGCATAGGTTTCATGAACGGTAGGGTAAGCAGATGTATTACGGTCCGGGAGAAAATCAGTGTAGCGATCAAGAATGTTGTCCACCAATGTCTTATCGTTATTCAGCTTCTTATCGGCAAAGTTGCTGTTGGCAAGTTCGCGTAAAACGCCTCTCCTGTCATCCGCCGCATCAAGAGCATCCAATGCGGTAATAATCGGCTCAACCAGTTGCTCCGTAAGACCGGGACTCTTTGCGATCGCCCTAAGAACGCGGGCTCTGGGCCACCCGGTGGGCAGATCATTAATATGAGAGAGTATCCCATTGAGCAACGGCTCGCTAACTACTGAACTTTTAGCGATTGCTTCTAAAACATTCGCTATAAATCGATTTCGAAAAACATTTTCTGCAGGCGGTCTACTTTCAATGAATGACAGAATGTCATGAAGCATTGGTTCTGTTGTTAGAGAATTGCCGGCGACTGCCGCAAGGGCTTCAGTTTTATCCTCCTCCCATGATGGAATTTCTTTAATCCGGTCAAGAACCGTGGATAGCTGTCCTATCGTGATATCGGTTCTCTGGGCTAAGCTACGAAGAACAGGCGCCCGGTCTTTGATATTGCAATACCACAAATAGGTATCGAGGATTTCGTCTACAACCGTAAGCTCGCAACGCCACGCCATTGCAGATAAAATTTCCCGCCGCGCAGACTTCTCGAAACAGTGGAGGCGCTCCAACGCTTTTTGATGATGCCTAATCGTCGATTGCGGACTGCTGCAGACTGCAATCAGAATATCTTTCCAATCCGCAGGAGGAAGTGTGTCGAGTTGCTGAAGAATAGCGTCGAGTCTTTCGCTGGTAATCCTCTCGCAGCCAGCCATGCTAACAAGAGCGGTTTTGCGTGATAACCCGTATGGCGCATATTCCGTAACAATCCGCGCCCAAATGTCGTCAAGGGGGGCGTTTTCGTGGTCGAGAATCGCCGAGAATCTATATCCATGCGAACTGGGAGAAATGTTGTGCAACCATTCGAGACAGGACATGAGCTGTCTTGCCGTCGCGCGTTTATTTACGGTGACGACAAAGAGCAAATACGTTTCTCTTGATGGACGGACATAACCCATATGATCGAGAATCGAATCAATCCATTCCGACGGCACATATGGGCCAATAGCGCGAAAAATTCTCACCCTATCGGCTACAGGAATCCGGCTGACATACCTCCAAGCAATATCCCTTTGCCGCTCAGTAGCTTCCGAACTAAGCAAGATAGCTTTTAAGGTATTTTTCCAATACGTTGGATCAAGTCGATCAAGCTGCTCAATGATGACATCTAACAGTGGGGCGCTAACATTTGAGCGGGACGCGACCACTGCAAGAACCTCCCCTCTGTCGGAAGGATCGAAATCATAGGAGCGTTCGAGGATTTGATAGGCGAGTTCCTCCGCTATATTGGATCGCCGAGCAATATTGGTAAGAAACTCTTTTCGAGTATGTGAGTATGGCCAATGATCCACATCATAACGCGCAAAGAGCGCATCAATGGGTGTGCGAGAATACCCAATTGCATCCCACAAAAGTTCTTCGTCGCCATAGTCAAGGATGGTCTTAATTTGATCGGTCGTGACAGCACCGCTGCGCATCACTGCTTTTAGCACGCCCTTATACTCGTTCAAGATTTCCGCTTGCTCGTTGGAATCAACCACGTCAAAGGGAAGTTGTGAAAGCGAAGCGCGCGTTACAAGGGGGCGCAGTTGAGTCAAGATAATGTCGAGCTGTTCTTTATTAACGAATGGGCTGCTCGCGGCCTCTTTAAGGACGGTACACGGCGATAATCCATAGGGACGCTGCTTGATGTCGCAATTCTCCAGAACCTCATCCAGTAATCGCGCGCCGCCATGGGGAGAAAGCAGGAGCGAATGGAGGACCTGCTGACGCTCGCTTTGCAACAGCGTGAATAGATACGGTGGACGTTCTTCGTGAGGGTTTTCGTTATAGACTGCCTGAAGCGTTCCGAGTATGAGGCGAAGTTCGTGGGCAGTGACACCGTGAATGGATGTAAAAAGCGATAGCCGCTTCGCTCGGTCGGCGGACGGCATTTTCCTCAATGAATCGGCTAGAATTTTCGCGGAGGCACCACTGCCGTCACCAAGAATGCGCGCTACTTTGTTATGCGGGAAAGCAATCGAAAGGTTCAAAATGTCATCGAAGGCTAACTTCTCAAGCACCAATAACGCTAATTCAGTAGGTAAATTAACGAGTAACTCGCCAGCATTTTTAATATTCATATCATTCCGAGCAATTCATATCTTCAATACATCGCTGCTTAGGCATAACAGAAGCATTAGGCAAAATACTCCGCATGCACTCCCTTCTCCCGCCTGCGGGAGAGGGGAATGTGCAAATCCTGCATGACTGACCACTGGCTACGCTGAAATGAAAAATAATGATTGCCCGTCTAAGCGAAGAATTTGCTTTTCGCAATATTCAGCTCGTGAATCAACGATGGAGAAAAGCAGATTCTTCGGAACTCAGTTCGTCAGTATGACCTTTCCGCGTTATTTATCATCTCTTTAAATCTATATATCAGCAGCGGACACTGCTTGTCTAGGCATCCGCAACGCCGTCGTCAAAGCGGCCTTCCGCAAAAACGTGGTCGCGTACTCGGGCACGGAAATTTATGAAATGAGTTCTAGAAAAATAAGGGCGGGATTTCTAAGCTCGAACTGGATCGAACCGCTAACCGCCGCTTGAGATGCAGGCAAAGAAATACACTCCAGTATTCCTGTAGCCCACCGTAGACTAAGTTTTACTTAATGGAATAACCCCGTCCTTCCATACAGGCCGCGTAAGCGCGGTTAAAGGTATCGATGGAGCCTTGCGTTTGCGCTTGCGCCGATTCCTGTTGTGCGCGCTGGTTTTCACGCGCACGATGTCCGCCCGCCATCGTTCCCGTCACTGCGCCTACAGCGGCGCCCTTTCCTGCGTCGCCGGCAATAGCGCCGATCGCCGCGCCACCAACGGCTCCCCGTGTGGCTCCGCGCATTCGCTCCCCTCCACCTGTGGCGGGTCCCGACGACGGCGGCGGCGCAGCAGTGTTCGCGGTTGGATCGACGCCGGTATTATTCTTCGCCCAGACATAACATTGCCCATCATCTTTATCCTGCTGCGTCTGACTCTGCCCTTTGGCTGGATAAGCGATGGGTTTTGCTTGCGCGTAATCGACAAATGCATTGATAGCAACAATGGCGGCTACCAAGCATTTCCATTGATTTACTTTACTCATGCGAACTCTCCATCGCTTTTAAACCGGTACGCCGGCATGCGCATGGAAAGCGCATGCCATAAAACGCGTTTTCACCGCATGGACGTTCCCGGCACACAAACGTTATTGCCAGGCATAACCAAGGGCGACACCGTAGATCCATTGATTTTTATCCCCTCGTTCCGAAACGATAGGACTATCGGATACATCACCCCTTAATTTTTGATAACGAACACCGGTGAAAAGATGCCATTGGGGTTGGAGATGCGCGATGATGCCTATGTTGGCGCGGTAATCATTCACGCCGCCCTTCGGCACGTACGCATTTCCGCCCAAACTCGGAAACAAATTTACATCGGTGCCGCTAACGCCGAAATAATTACGCGCCCACTTGTCGTTCGAGAAGCCGATTCCGCCTCCCAAATTCAGCACAATAGTCGATGACAACGGCCGGAAATAATTCATCGTTATGGTGCCTTCCTCGCCATCGGAACTGCCTTGCCAGTCGGCGCGAATGCCGAAGCGGTGCCGATTATCGCCGTTTATTTTCCAAACGGCTGCTGCGAATATTCCACCCTCCACATTCTCATCGACTGTACGCATTTGCTTAACGACCTCATCATCGACATCGCTATCTCGCTTCGCTCGAAAAAGCACCTGCGGGCCAAACTGGAACACATCGTCATTAATAAGATTCAACGAGAGTTGCGGTCCTAGTAATTGGACATAGCGTTTCCCTGAAAAATAGGCACGAGCGACAATCGCCGGCACCGCTTTCGTATCATCGGAGCCAATATAGTCCGGTGCGCTTGCGACTCCCAGTGCGAAGACATTGACGCCTTCCTCCGGGTCGAATGCTGACTGCGAAAACGCAACGCCAGGCAAAGCCGACAGCAACAATACGCAACCGCTTGACGCGACCAACTTAGCTAATTTTTCTTGACTTACTTGCATCATCTCTCCTATTCATCACCTGTTGAACAGCATTACTTACTAATCTTGGTAATCTTCGATCCCTGCAATCCGATTCCGGCCATTAGTCCCTTTTGATTGAAGATCATTGCGTACACATCGGCTTTACCCGTAAGCGTATTGACGTCCTTAGCCATTCCGGCATCGACGATTACAATGTTCGGTCCAACGCCGATCTGGAAATTCTTGCTTTGCAAGAATTCACTCAATGCAGAATCGGTCATGAAGAACAACACATAACCGAAGGATTGACCGCCGGCTTGCATTCCGACCGAAACCGCGGATGTGTTGTAATGGCCAACGAGCTTATCGTCTACCAACAGCACGCCGTCACCGCCTTGCGCCCCAACAACGAGCCCAGCTTTGAGTACATTCGGGAAAACCAAAATACCTTTTGCTTGAGCGCCGAGCGATCTTGCGCCCGGCGATGTGTTGTACAACGACTGCAACGCATGCCTTGAATCTCCCTCGATCGAAGAATCGGCGGAAGCACCCATATTGGAGCAACCCGTCATTGCAACGAATGCGATAAGTAGAAGGAAAAATGCTCTTACAGAAGAATATGGGCTAGTCACGGTTTATTGCTCCTTCCATTGAGAATGTTTCTATTGATGCTGATGCAGTACGTTTTCGCATCGCCCCAACTAGGCGATAGATTGATTTGCACCATGCGCGCTACGCAGCCGAACACCTGCCGTTAACGCAATATGTGCATATGATTTCTTCACTAATTTGCTTTGGTACTTAAGTAATAGTATCGATCCTGCTTTCGCGATAGGGCGATGAGTATTGGCCTTTGGTCTAATATTCAATAGACACCTTTCGAAACCTACGGCGCGGGTCCGGCTTGAGGCTTCGACGCTCACCGCATTATTTGTAAGGTGGCGCTTCTCTACTCAAATTAAACCCGCTACGGTTTCGAAAGGTGTCCAATGCAACCGCGGAAACATCGGAAAGTTATCTATAGTTAAATGGAATCGGCTTCCAACCAAGTGTGTATGAAGAGAAATATGTCCGGCCTGCGTCAGGACGAGCGGCGCCGAAGCGAGCGGCGCGTCAATCAAGCCTCCGAAGCCGCTCAGCTTGGAACCCTGGAATGGAACATTGATAGAAATGAATTCTGGATTACTGGCCGGGGCCGCGAGTTGTATGGGTTTTCTCCGAAAGAGAGAATCGATTTCAACCGCTTCTTGACCGCGCTGCATCCGGAGGACTGTGATGCCGTACGCGATGCGTTGACCCGATCGCGCGACGAAGTAGATGGTAACTATGAGCAAGAATACCGAGTCGTGCTGCCGAACGGACGAGTGCGTTGGATTGCTACTCGTGGGCAAATCGGTACATCCACCGATAACAACGCAACGCTTCTGCGCAGCATCTCGTTCGACATTACCGAGCGCAAACAAACGGAAGAATGTTTTCGCTTGGTAGTTGAATCCACACCGAATGGAATGGCCATGCTGAATTCCGACGGAAGGATTAGTCTCATCAATAGCCGGATGGAGAAGGACTTCGGTTATTCGCGAAAGGAGCTTATCGGTCAATCTATCGAGATGCTGATTCACGGATTTTTGCGCATGGTTGAAGTCGTCGATAGCGATGGCGGTTTCGTAGATGTGTCGGCGGACATAGTAGAAAAAAAAAGAGAAGTTATTGGGCTGCGTAAAGACGGTAGTGAAATTCCGTTGGAAATCAGTTTGAGTTCGATTCCTAGCCTTGATGGAGAAGTGCTTGCAATGATTACCGATATCAGCGCCCGCAAGCGAACGGAACGCGAACTAGAGCGACAGCGCAACGAACTCGCTCATCTTTCGCGGATGGCGGTACTGAGCGAATTATCCGGTTCGCTCGCGCACGAACTCAATCAGCCGCTGGCGGCAATTCTTAGCAATGCCCAGGCGGGGCTGCGTTTGCTCGCACATGAAAACCCCAGCCTCGACGAAGTACGCGATATTCTGGCTGACATCGCAAACGACGACAGGCGTGCCGGCGAAGTCATACAGGGATTGCATCTATTACTTAAGAATGGCGAGCTACGATATGAACCATTCAGCATGAATGATGTAGTGCAAAGCATTGCCCGCCTCGTGCATAGCGAACTGCTGAACGCAGGCGTTGATTTGCAAACAACACTTGCACTCGATTTACCGATGGTCAACGGCGACCGGGTTCAGTTGCAACAGGTATTGCTCAATTTAGTTGTTAACGGTTGCGAAGCGATGGCCAGCATCACGCAGAAAAAACGCCAAGTCAGTGTGACCACCGAGCTTAGGAACGACGATTGCATTCTGGTTTGCGTAACCGATCGAGGCCGGGGCATTCCGGCTAACGACCTGGAGCGTGTATTTGAACCATTCTTCACGACGAAAGCGGATGGCCTTGGCCTAGGGCTGGCGGTTTGCCGCAGAATCATCGCCGCCCATGGAGGGCGTTTGTGGGCCGCGAACAACGACGAGGGCGGTGCTAGCTTTAACTTTACGGTGGCCGCCGATTCGGGAGATGCTATTGAACGATAAGGCACCCACCGTATTCGTAATCGACGATGAACCATCGATACGAAAAGCGATCGCACGTTCACTTGGCGCAGCCGGACTAACCGTCACGACATTTTCGTCTGCGCAGGAGTACCTTGAACACTACGAGCCGGACGCGCCTGGATGTCTGATCCTAGACCTCGCAATGCCGGGATGCAGTGGGCTTGATCTCCAACAGGCGCTCGCTGACAGAGGCGGTGAACCGCCGATCATATTTCTAAGCGGCCATGCTCATGTATTCGAGAGCGTGCAAGCGATGAAGCATGGCGCCGTCGAATTTCTCACTAAACCGATAGAAGACGTTGTGTTGATTGATGCCGTGCGGAAAGCGTTCGAAAAAGATCGCGTGGATCGACTGACACGCGCCGAGCTCGCCGGGATTAAAAAACGCCTCATGATATTGACCCCTCGTGAGACGCAAGTCTTAGGCTATGTTATCGCCGGAAAACTGAACAAGCAGATTGCCGCAGACCTCGGCACCGTTGAAAAAACCATTAAGGTACATCGCGCGCGCGTCATGGAAAAAATGCAGGTGAAATCCGTGGCCGAGCTGGTGCGGCTTACCGTGCAAGTCGGCGTAAGGTTCTAGAACCGGTTATGAACTATATCGCGGTTGCGTTGGCCGCTTAGCTAATTAAGGCTTCCGGCTCACATGAGAACTAGACCTTTTTACCGGTTGTGAAGAAAGTTCCTTTCCTTTTTGGAAGACGATGCTTCTTTCCTTAGCCTCTTCCTTGGTTACTGCTACGTAAACACCTTTGCGTTGAGAAATTAAGATTACGCCGGTAGGTTCGTCCTTAGCTACCATCGTATATTTATTGAGAGTCTCGTCGCCTTTTAATGCTCTTATTTTTTCTATTTTCGGAAAGAACTCACGGAGTTGCTCTTTAGTAACCGGATCTAGCAGCTTAAGAAATCTCATTGACACGACGTTTGGTTTTTCGTTTTCTAGGGTAGCGGAAACACTTTTTGATTCTTCATCGTCACTATGTGTAGAAAGCACGTCAGCTATTGACCTAATCGATTGATTATCCTCAATAGGAATCTCCTTGATTGACGAATCCGCCGATCTTACATTCGTATTATCAGGAAGCGTTTCCAGGATTGACGCACGATCCGATTTCGATTTTATGCTCTCGGCATCAAAAGGCCTCTCAAAGATTGCTGCACGATCCGATCCCAATGGTTCGCGTTTCGAGCGGAATTGCTCCCATTTATCGGATACCTGTTTTCTACTTTGTTCAACTTGCAACTTATTAGCAACGTAAATTCGCCGTTGACCGCGCGAAAGATAGAACGTCATCTCATTCCCATCTATAGTAGAAGTCATTAGCTTTTTCATATCGTGAAGCGGTATGTTGTCTGGCGCCGTTACTAAAAGAGGGAATGCGTCACTTGTTGAAGTTCCTAACGCCTTATGAACTTCCGCTTCCAACTGCCTTCTAACCTCATCTGGTAATTTTTGTAATAGTTCATCTGACTTCTGACGCGGTGTCTTTATATATGGCTGCGATTTCTCTATTTTCTTCGCATTTATCGTCTCTGCTTTTCTAGCAAACGTTTGCTCGGCAACATCAAGGGAGGCATCTGCGGTTTTTGCCGTGAGAACTTGAATCCGATTTAAAAGCTCCCCAACATCTTCGGGACTCTTAAATGTCAAAGATTCGTTCATAATGTCGCCCAACTCTTTAGATAAACTACTCTCGGTTGGATCGCTTGTGCGAGCTTGTAGAGCATCCTCTATCGGATGCTGGTCTTTACCGGAAACTAATTTCTCCGCATAGATATTTTGAGTAGCAATGGCAATGATCGCAGCAGCTTCGGCCATCGGTGCTTGATCCAATTGAAGCTTCACTGCCGGCCGGTTGCGCTTCAATAATTCCGCTTCTAGATGGCTATTCAAAGCATCTACATCTAAAGCGGTTATATGTGGTTTGATGATCTCCATAATTCGCTTGGCGCCAGATGGCCCATCAAGCGGTTTCATGGCGTCGAAAATTAGGCCATGCGTTGAAGTTAAGTCTGAGCTGGCTTGAAAACCAATTTTTTTGGTGCGCAAAAAATCGACGAGCCTGTCACCGGAAAGCGCGATATCATCTTTAGCCACTTCAAGATGAGGACGCAAAACCTCAATGGCGGTGTTTACAGCATCAGGTTTCGCTACGGCAGCCTTAAGCGTTTGAAAAAGCTTATTGAGATCCGTATTTTCTCGCAATCGCAGATTATTCTCTTGCAATAGCTCGGTAAACCGCTTGAAGTCGATCGACTTTATGGTCTTTGCTTCATGAATCAAAGCTATGCGAAGGTGATTTAGGTGAACGTTTTGCGTACCAGTGTAGGGATTATCCACTTTGTACAGATCCATCCCCAGATGGTCTCGCATACCCTGTACTGCCTCTTTGATACTAGGGTCGTTCTCGACTAGTGTATCTAGTATCGCAATCAATTTTTGCGCTTTTGGTCGCTGCGTCTTATTTCCCGCGACAACGATATATTGACTTATATGAGGAAGCTCTTGAGTAAAATAAGCAGAAACCTTCGAGCGAATTTTCTTATCGTCGATCCATTTAAGGTTCACTTGAATTAGTACTCTTGCTTGAGTCAATGTATGAGGAAATCCTCGCAGCCTTCCATTCACTCTGTCTTCTACCGCGCGGTCTTGAGGTGTTACGCTTGCTACCATTGTCTCGTAAGCTCGGGGATACAATCGTGCTATCGGATTAAGATAGTTTCTAATTTCCCTCAAAACATCATTACGATTCGCCCTTGCATCGAGGTGCGGCTGAAGTATATTGAATAGGCGGTCTTCCACCGGTGTGTCGATTGCGCTAGTTATCGCAGCGACCAAAGCAGCATACGAGTCTCGGTGCGCACCAGTTTTTTCTTGATACTTAGGATTTACTAAAATTTGTGATAGCGTAAAGGGAGTGTCCTCCTCTAGCATTTGCGATATGTTATGTCGTAGCCGAGCAAAAGCTACGGCCTCCGGCTTATCCGGTTTTGCCAATATCGCATTGAGATTACCCAAACGAAACAGGTAAGAGTTTGTTTCCAACTGCTGAGATGTCGTCACAGATTCACTTTGATCATCTGCTTTTCTAAGTGCGGCCATCGTGAAGTGGTGTATCGGGTTATATGCCGTAATAAGGGACACCGTATCGTGATTAAGCGGAAAGAGCTCCACATGATTAGGTCTGCTATGACCGCGCCTATTCTCCCTCAGGTGCGAAACATATACATAGCCGCCAGCATATGAAACGATCAGTAGGCCGGGGGTATTGTAGGTATATCCACCTGCGGCCCATTCACGTGCGGCCCAATTGAAAGGCGTAATCGCCATAGACGACCAAAAAGACTTCGTAGGATCGTTTTCGATTGTCCCTCCTGAATACAAAGGGCGGCCAAGCGCTTTTTCTGCAGTTTTTACATCGCGTCCGGAGATACCCCTATATACCGGCCCATCGTATTGGAAGTCGGTTGCCATGAACCGAAGTCCGCCGTCCATCTGTTGAATTTTCTGAAGCGCCGACTGTTTACCTGCGCGAGCATCTTGGTTGTTTGGAAGTCTTATGTTGTCCATAAGAAGGAACTCGCCGTTGGCATCGCCGGGATATGCTTTCGCACCGTCCATCGCGGCAATGCCTTGGACATAAGCCCTCCCTTGTTCCGTCGTCGCTAGCAGTGACCAATCGGGAAGCCGATGGGTCGTCGACTGTAGTTGACTGCGATTTACATACTCGTCCAAATCGATGACTTGTACGATAGGACCCCCGAGCGATTGAAAATCGTCAGGCGTTACATCGCCAACCTTCAACGCCCCTTTGTACAAAGCCGATTCAGTTTTATGCAACTGAATGACGCCGTTATCGTCGACCGATGCCAAGAAAGTGTTGCTACTCGGATCTATCTTCGCAACTAAGCGATTCGGTAAAGCCATATCCTTATCTGCTGATAGCGTTGGAAAGCGAGAATCGATAGCATCTTCGGTCAATTTCTCTAAGTTAACTGATAAGGCTTGCTTCAGTGCCGCTACATCCTCGTTTGTAGGCGTATAGTCAGCAACGTCAAGATATACCAACTTAGCGGTAATCCATTTATCGCGCAGCGTCTCCGGAGAATCAACCTCCTGCATCTCTATCCCCGCCGCCCCTTCCGTAGCGACCGATGGGTCCGCTTTGCGTATGGAAATCGATTGGATTCCATGTTGCTTAACGTACAATAATTCCAACACCTTTAGATCGTGTATTAGACCATCGCGCGCGTGATCGGGAACGCCGGACAAGTCCAGTTTGTCGGGTTGGGCGGTAAATGGATGCCATTGATACGAGTCGCCTTTGCTCAGAGACTTCAACTTATCGCTAACGAGATTATTGAATTGCTCGTATTTCTTTATGATCTCAATGGATTTCCCATTGGAAATCACAGTGGCATTCCGGACTTGAGTTTGGAGAGCATCGATTTGCTCTTTTAATCGCTCCTCATTTTCAAGCCGCTCGCGATATTCTTTCCCTTTTTCAGATGCCTTCCAAGTCTGAAATTCTCTATGCGTTGATAGCCATGTTTTCCAAGTTTTGAAATAACCGGTGTAGTACTCCTTTGCTGCGGCAAAGTCATCGGGTTTCAGGTTTCCAATTTCCGATTTCGCTCGCTCATATTGGGCGGCTTTTATCTCAGCGTCATTACTGCTCCCAGTATCGGCAATAGGAGGCTTTGCTTCACGCGATTCAAATGCTGCGTCAATATGCTCCTTCGCTGCGGCGATAACTGCATCCAATACCTGGTCGTCTTTCACCGCTGTTCGGAAAGCACCCAATACAGCCCTCGATATTGCAAATTTGGTTTTCTCGAGGGGATCTTGTGACTTAGCCATATACACATTGGGGCTAACGCCAGGAGCCGCGGGTGTTGCTTCTGAACCGCCCGCGACATATATATCGTTGAGTTCCTTTTGCTTATCCGTAAGCAAAGGCATAAGAGCGGCTCGCGCGGCGCTAGCTTCTTGTTGCAATGTCGGAAACGTCATTGCTAAAGATTTACTTAGAGCACTGTCGTTTAAATAGAATTTATACAAGCCGTCCAGCTTGATGCGCTCTACAGAGGCTATCTTGGCATTTAGGGTCTTTGAATCATTTTCCAGCTTCGTCTTATTTTTTTCGTAATTTGCGTCGGCTGACTTCAACTTATCAATATCAGCCTGAACTTTCCGTTTCCGTTTCGACAACTCATCTATTACGGTTTTTTTCAATTCATCCAGCATTTCGTTTGCACTAACGATGTTGCCGGCCAATAGCTCATTAATAATTTTGGTTGCGGCTTCTATTTCTTCTGCGGAGAGCAAGTAATCGAAGCGCTTGGCATTATCTGGAGTATCAACGGTTAAATCCAAATGAAATTTATCTATACCTACCCGTTGGAAATATCTATCTATTACGTGAACTTGGCCACCGTCATACACTATCTGATTTTTTATTTCAGAGATTCTTTCTAAGGCACGCCGGATAAATTCCGTTCTCTTTATGTCGATCGCTTGTCCCAGCGTAATAACGCCATCTTCAATTCTCACCTGGTAATACAATGATTGCGTATCGCCAAAAGCGGCAGCATATGCGCCATGACATTCTGCCAGTGCCTTCAAGCCGGAACCGGCCTTCAGAATAAAGCCGACATTCTTTGACGCCACCCTTAACGCGTCTCCAAACCATTGGGCAAATTTAACCGGGTCTTTTGAGTAATTTTCAAGACCCCACTGCAAGTTTCCCCGATCGTTATTTCTTTTAATCTTCGTCAATGCGGTACGAAAGGCTATTACGCTTGTATAGTTATCCTTTGCTTCATCGCAACGCTGACTTTTCTTTTCATTGCCGGGATTTGCCTCGCTTTCCCGTACAGCCCATGCTGCGATCTCTAGCGCTTGTCTGTCGAACTTTCTAAAATTATCCAGGGAAACATCGGGCGGCAACATTTCGGTTTCAGTTATTGCTCTTGCTAACAGGCCACGTCTGAGCATTTCGGTGCGTTCGAGGTCATTTCTCGCGGGTAGAAGCCTTTCGTCAAAATTCCAAAGTGCATTGAGGTTGCCACTAGGCAGCCCCAACGGCCCGTCATGCATAGTCGGCAATGGCACCGTTGAGCGTAGAGCCGTCGAAGCCGGCGCAGTCTTCAAATCGGGGGGAGTCGGTCCAGGGTCTACCCACCTAGCACGGTAGTAAATCGGAACGTTAGCAGCCCACTTAACATACTGTGGCGTCTTAACTACCCACTTTATTAAGGGTTGTCCGGCCGGCGGAGTAAATCGACGAACAAGTTCCCCACTTAGGGTCTTACTGTATCCAGCCTCATGCGCGCGCCAAAAATAGCGTCTTTCATTACCTATCCATAGAACTGATTTACCTTTGCTACCGCGTTTACCCGGTCCTGTGAATAACACATCTTTTAGTGCGGTAGTAAAAGGGGTGGATAAGAGAGACGCCCCGATCATTTGGCCCAGATCGCCCAAGTCGCCGCGATGACTAAGCAAAGTCATCATACCGGGCGCGCCAAGCGGCATATTCAAAAGCATTGGAACGGTCTTATTAAGATATTGCGATAGCACCGTAGAAATCAAAGCCGACGTAGCAGCGTTGCTCGTATTTCCCCAAGGGCCTAAAATCGCTCCGTAAACTGCACCGGCGGCTGTTTCTAAACCCAACTCAGCCACATACTCGTGAATTTTCCGTGCCCATTTCTCAGTCCCGGTCCGCCGATCTTCCCTAGACCTCATGCGCATCAGACCGGCAATGATGGGCATCACCATAAACATTCGGAACAAATCATAGCCGACACGAGCACGTAAGAATGCTTGCGCCTTCGAATACTTTCCTTGCGCGTATTCATCTTTCATACCGGGAAGAAGCTTATCTAACCAATATTCTCCTTCGTTTAATAAATAATCCTTGAATTGCTCATCGGGCTCCCGGTCGGTTGCGTTTGGTGCAGTGAGACCAGCACTAATAAATTGTTCGAGCCGCGTCCATCCCGTCAGGTTCCCATATACCATCGAAGGAAGTTGTTCATAGGCAAGCCGCGCAATGTTAATCTCCGTATCGGGGCTGCCCATGCCCTGCGGAATAATAATCGAGCGCCCCAATTGAGAGGTGCCATCGAATTCTTTTGCAGGATCATATAAAGGCGACAGGCCGGAACCAACCATATGAGCGTCACCAGCCGCGTTAACATTAAGAGCTAGTCGTAAAAGCTGTTCCGGAAGGGAATGGCCAAAATCGGTATACAGCGACTTAATTTTTTCGTCCGCTACGTTTGGAAATAATATTCTCGCCAACTCATTGACCACGAGTTGTGCAGATGTTTTAACACCATCTTTTAAAAGTAGGGCTAGATATCCTCCCCACGCCCCGGGAAGAGATTTAAGAATTTCCATTCGCGCATCTGCCAACGATCTATCCAATCCTCCGGTGATCGTTGGGATTTCATTATCTTGATTAAACGTTAGGGAAGCAGGATATTGGAACTTGTTGTCGATAGAGCCCTGGACAAAGCGCATGCTAGAGTTAAACAAGTAAACAGCGTCATAATCTGAGCGATATGCCTCAGGCACATCACTGTTATAAAGCAGCTTTGGTTGAAGGTAAGGTGATGTCGCGTTTAATTGCCATGCAAGGAAATCGAAGCCATCTGGTAGCGTACGATAAAGTGCATCTGTTTTATTTCGATAAAGATTGTTTACCCTCATTTGCCATTGATCACTTGGAGTACGCCCCCCTCCAGGCCCGCCATAATCGTAGACGTAATTGTATGTCCCAGTCGTATCATTGTATGTACTTGAAATCGCGTTCTGGTAATCTTGCTTGCCAGTAGTATCGTTTACTCCAACCGTTAAACTTTTCTGTTCGTAATATAAATTGATAAAAGAACCGTCGCTTGGCGGCAAAAAGGAATTACCTCTTACGTTATCAATGTAATTTTTTCTAATGCCAGCGATAAAGTCATCGGCCAAGGTACCGAGATTGGCCCTTATTTCATGTTTCTTTTCCTCATCGAATGGCGCAGGACTCGTGCTGAAGTAAGCCTTAAAAAAAGCTGAATCGTAATTACCGTCCACATAAGGCAACGGGTCCACTTTACGGACACCGTGCTCGTCTTTACTGGAATCTTTAGTGTAAACATTGCGGTATGATGTGCTGCTTGATGAATCAAGACCTACATACACACTATTTGGATTACCCGTATGTCCTGGATAGAGCGGGTCACTGTAATAAGCTATGGCTCCGTTTTCGTAGGGAGTAGCGGTGGTGCTATTGGCGGGCACAGTTGTTTGATTGCCATCACGCCTCTGCAAGATCGGAAAGCCATATGCATAGCTGATCGTTAAGGTCAGAGCGGGAAAAAGTTTTTTTATATCCATGGCATTCTCTTTATTTCATGTAAAAGAACGAAATTAGACAAGCAACTAATATGCCATTCATCCCCGCCCGTATATAGCTGAATAAAATAGATATTTTTTATTACCATTTTAAAAAAAACTCAAAAAAGCAAATAAAAAATATTAAAAACCACTAAAAGTAAAAGATGGTGCCATTAATTGTTACTACGTCACCTTGCGCAATACACCCTCCTGCCGTGCAGACATTATTCGTTATGGGTTGAAACTATCGCCCTAGTTTGAATACCGTTAGCAGTAGTACCGCAGATTGATATTGCGTTGGCCAGGATCTTGAACGCTTGGTGCTCGCTTTACTCAGAACGACAATAAAAACAAACAGAACATCGACCAACAACTCCCTTCAATTTTGCGAATGATGGCCCAAAGGCCAATAGCTGCTTGCACTCGCGTCGGTTAAATTTCGTTTATGAGATCAATACGATTGCAAGTGGCGGTAGTTGATGACGAAACCTCGGTCCGCAAAGCGCTTCAACGGCTATTGCGTTTGGCCGGAATGGATGTTGAGACGTTTCCATCCGGCAGAGAATTCCTTGATGCCATTCCCATGACCCATCTCGATTGTGTCGTGCTCGATTTGCATATGCCGGGAATAAATGGCTTCGACATTTTATCCAAGCTATCACAATCGCCTGTGCGGCTGCCGGTGGTCGCCATCACCGGCCACGATCCCCCCGAAGCCCGCAAACGCACGCTTGCTTGCGGCGGAGCTGCATATTTGGTCAAGCCTGTAGACGACCGCATTTTGCTCGGCGCCATCGCCGACGCAACATCGCATTGACGTTTCATGCGATTTCAATATCGGCAAGTCAGCGTCTGCCATCACCACCGCAAGCGCCGCCGTGTGATGTATAGGAGTTTTGATAATGGCCTCTGAAGCTCAACACGCCCCTGCTAATGCGACGGAATATATTCAGCATCACCTCACCTTTCTCACGAGTCGCCATGATGGCGGCTTTTGGACGTTCAACCTGGATACCTTCACCGTCTCATTGCTACTCGGCTTTCTATTCGTATTCATTTTTGCCCGCGTAGGAAATCGCGCTACCGCCGGCGTTCCGGGGCGCCTGCAATGCTTTATCGAATGGATCGTCGAGATGGTGCAAGGCCAAGTGAAAGATGCATTTCATGCTGAAAGCAAATTAATTGCGCCATTGGCATTGACCATCTTTTGTTGGGTATGGCTGCTTAACGCCATGGACTTTCTGCCCGTAGATTTATTGCCAAAAGTGTTCGGTTTCTTTGGTGTCCGCAATTTACGTGTCGTGCCTACTGCCGATGTGAATCACACCTTTGCGATGTCGTTGAGCGTGCTCTTTCTCATTATCGCTTTCAGCATCAAGGCCAAAGGTATTGGCGGTTGGATGCATGAACTATTTACTGCGCCTTTCGGCGCCAAGCTGGGTCCGATCAATTTTATTTTTCAAATGATCGAGTTGTTGGCCAAGCCTATTTCTTTGTCACTGCGCTTGTTCGGCAATATGTATGCAGGAGAACTCATCTTTATTTTGATCGCGCTCTTGCCATGGTTCATACAACCATTACTAGGCGTGCCATGGGCGATTTTTCATATTCTGATTGTGACGCTGCAGGCTTTCGTTTTTATGGTGTTGACCGTCGTTTACTTAGGTCTCGCCGTTGAACAGCATTAAAAAATTCATGGGCGCTTTATTCGACCTTAACGCACCTCGATAATTTAGGAGATAACAATGCAAGAACTTATCGCGCAAGTCCAAGGTATGACTGCAATCGCAGCAGCCATCATCATCGGCCTCGGCGCTATCGGTACCGCTATCGGTTTCGGCTTGCTCGGCGGCAAGTTTCTGGAAAGCTCTGCCCGCCAGCCGGAGTTGATGTCTGCGTTGCAAACCAAACTTTTTATCATCGCCGGTCTATTGGATGCAATCTCCATGATCGGCGTCGGCGTGGCCTTGCTCTATACGTTCAACAATCCCTTTCTCGCCGCGATTCGTGCTGCCGCCGGCGGTTAAGAGCGCAGTTAAAAATAGGGTCTCAAGGAAATAGAGAACACTGTTATGGAAATCAACGCCTCCTTGATAGGACAAGCGATCACCTTCGCGATCCTCATATGGTTCACCATGAAAGTGGTATGGCCGCCGTTGGTTCGAGCGCTCGATGAACGATCGAAAACCATCGCAGATGGATTAGCCGCCGCAGAACAGGGCCGACAAGACATGCTGAAAGCAGAACAGGCCGCCGCTACGGAATTGGAAGGAGCAAAACAGCAATCCGCTGAAATTGTTTCTCAAGGCGAGAAACGCTATGCCGCTTTGATTGAAGAAGCCAAAGCGGCGAGCAAAATCGATGCCGATCGCATCATCGCAAATGCAAAAGTGGAAGCAGAGCGGGAGATACAACGGGCCAAAGCAGAGCTGCGCGATCAAGTCGCCGCGCTAGCGGTTCTCGGCGCGGAAAAAATATTAAAGCGAGAAATCGATCAAACCATTCATAGCGATATTCTTCGCGACCTTCAAGTGCGGCTTTAATCATCATGGCTGAAATCATCACCATCGCAAGACCCTACGCAAAAGCGGTATTCGAGCTTGCCGTCGAAAAAAACGAATTAGGCAAATGGGCCGACCGGCTCGCGGAAATGGCAGCAATCGCCGAAAACGCCGATATGCGCGCGGTGATGATTAATCCAACGATGAACGACAATTCGCTCGCCGAACTTTTTTTATCTATGGTGAAATCGCCCATCGACGACAGCGCGAAAAATTTCATCCATGTGCTGATCCACAATGGCCGCCTCGGACTACTGCCGCAAATCCATTCGATGTTCGTTGAATTGAAAGATGCCTATGAAGGCATTGCTGAAGCGGACGTCGTGAGTGCTTTTCCTATCAGCGATGCCGAGTTGAGCACACTCGCCGCGACACTGGAAAAACATTTCAAACGCAAAATAAAGCCCGCCGTTCACGTTGATAAAGAATTGATCGGCGGTGTGAAGGTCATTGTGGGCGATGAAGTTCTCGACACTTCTGTGCGAGCACAACTTCAATCCATGGCCGTTGCACTGCAATCTAGTTTTTAGGAGTCATTGAAATGCAACTCAGCTCAGCCGAAATTAGTGATGTCATCAAAAGCCGAATTAAAAGTTTAGAAATTCTGTCTGAAATACGCAATCAAGGAACGGTGGTTTCCGTTACCGACGGCATTTGCCGCGTTCATGGGTTATCCAATGTACTGCAAGGTGAGATGTTGGAGTTTCCAGGCAATACGTTGGGCTTAGCGTTAAACCTCGAACGGGATTCCGTCGGCACCGTGGTGCTTGGCGAATATGAGCATATAACGGAAGGCGACATCGTTAAATGCACGGGCCGCATATTGGAAGTACCGATCGGGCCGGAATTGATTGGCCGCGTGGTCAACACCTTGGGCCAACCGATCGACGGCAAGGGTCCAGTCAACGCGAAGCTTACAGATCCCGTCGAAAAGATCGCACCGGGTGTTATCTGGCGCAAGTCGGTATCGCAGCCTGTACAAACCGGTCTCAAAGCCATCGATTCCATGGTGCCGGTCGGCCGAGGACAACGGGAGTTGATTATCGGCGATCGCCAAACGGGAAAAACAGCCGTTGCAGTGGATGCCATCCTCAATCAGAAAGGCAAAGACCTTATTTGCATTTATGTCGCCATTGGTCAAAAGGCATCCACCATTGCCAACGTCGTGCGCAAATTAGAAGAGTACGACGCGATGGCCTACACCATCGTAGTTGCCGCATCGGCTTCCGAATCCGCCGCCATGCAATACATCGCGCCCTACTCCGGTTGCACCATGGGCGAGTATTTCCGCGATCGCGGTCAGGATGCGCTCATCGTTTATGACGATTTGACCAAGCAGGCGTGGGCTTATCGTCAAATCTCGCTGTTACTGCGTCGTCCGCCGGGTCGTGAAGCTTATCCGGGCGATGTGTTTTATCTGCATTCCCGTTTGCTCGAACGGGCAGCGCGAGTGAACGAAGAATACGTCGAGAAGTTCACGAACGGTGCAGTGAAAGGCAAAACCGGATCATTGACCGCACTGCCCATCATCGAAACACAAGCCGGCGACGTATCTGCGTTTGTGCCGACGAATGTGATCTCCATTACCGATGGGCAAATATTTTTGGAAACCGATTTGTTCAACGCCGGTATTCGTCCCGCGATCAACGCAGGCATTTCCGTATCTCGTGTGGGCGGCGCCGCGCAATCGAAAGTCATCAAGAGTCTCGGCGGCGGTGTGCGCCTTGCGCTTGCGCAATATCGAGAATTAGCGGCATTCGCACAGTTCGCGTCGGACCTCGACGAAGCCACGCGCAAGCAGCTCGATCGCGGCCGTTTAGTAACTGAGTTGATGAAGCAGCCGCAATATCATCCGCTACAGGTATGGGAAATCGCGCTTAGCTTATTCGCCGTCAACAACGGTTACTTCGATGACATCGATGTGAAGAAAGCGTTAGCCGCCGAAAAATCCCTGCGCGAATTCGTGAAAGGAAAATATGCAGCGCTCGCCGACAACATAGAAAAAACAAAAGAGATATCGAAGGAAACCGAAACCAAATTGCATGAGGCCATTAAGGACTTCAAGAAGATGGGTTCTTACTAAAGCGTATTTCATGAATTCGACTATTTATGAAATAAGCCCTGGAGGATAAACGATGGACACGCAAACAACGATCAGCCGAGAAGGAAAGATTGTTCAATGCATCGGCGCGGTGATCGATATCGAATTTCCGCGCGAGAACATTCCCAACATATACGACGCGCTGGTGCTGGAAGACAACAGCAGCCCTTTTGCTGAAAAAGGATTGACGCTTGAAGTGCAACAGCAATTAGGAGACGGCGTGGTGCGCACCATTGCGCTAGGTTCTTCCGATGGCCTGCGCCGTGGCATGAATGTGAAGAACACCGGCGATCCCATTTCCGTGCCGGTAGGCAAAGGCACCCTTGGACGAATGATGGACGTACTAGGACGTCCCATCGATGAAGCCGGCGCGATTGATGCCGACGAGAAACGCCCGATTCATGGGGCCGCGCCAAAGTTCGATGAACTGTCTCCATCGGTTGATTTGTTACCGACGGGCATTAAGGTGATCGACTTGATTTGCCCTTTCGCCAAAGGCGGTAAGGTTGGTTTATTCGGCGGTGCCGGTGTGGGCAAAACCGTCAATATGATGGAACTCATCAACAACATCGCCAAGTCTTATGGCGGTTATTCCGTATTCGCCGGCGTCGGCGAGCGCACTCGTGAAGGCAATGACTTCTATCATGAGATGGAAGAATCGAAGGTGCTCGATAAAGTGGCGATGGTATTCGGGCAAATGAACGAGCCGCCCGGCAATCGTCTTCGCGTCGCGCTTACCGGCCTTACCATGGCGGAAAAATTCCGCGATGAAGGCCGAGACATTTTGCTCTTCATCGACAATATTTATCGCTATACGTTAGCAGGAACCGAAGTGTCCGCATTGCTTGGCCGCATGCCGTCGGCGGTTGGTTATCAACCGACATTGGCGGAAGAAATGGGCAAGCTACAAGAGCGCATCACATCGACAAAAGTAGGATCGATCACCTCCATTCAAGCGGTATATGTGCCGGCTGATGACCTGACCGATCCATCGCCCGCAACGACCTTCTTGCATCTGGATGCAACCATCGTGCTTTCGCGCGACATCGCCGCGCTCGGCATTTATCCAGCGGTTGATCCATTGGATTCCACATCGCGACAACTCGACCCTCTGGTTGTCGGGGAAGAGCACTACGAAACGGCTCGTGCCGTGCAAGCTACGTTGCAACGTTATAAAGAACTGCGCGACATCATCGCTATTCTCGGTATGGATGAGTTGTCGCAAGAGGACAAACTCTCCGTATCGCGTGCGCGCAAGATTCAGCGTTTTCTATCGCAACCATTCAATGTGGCCGAAGTATTCACGGGCTCTCCCGGAAAAATCGTCTCGCTCAAAGACACCATCGCCGGCTTCAAAGGCATCGTCGCTGGCGACTACGATAATTTGCCCGAGCAGGCGTTCTACATGGTTGGCACGATCGACGAGGCAGTTCAAAAGGCCAAGACATTGCAATGACGGTTTTATTCACCTTCCTCAGCGAGATTTATTTTGAAACCACGGATCATGAACACGCCCTTAGTTAGAAAACCTACGTGCCCCATCCCATCGATATCCGATATGCACGGATATCGATGGGATGTTTTTTAATCTGTTGACGTCCGTCAACGTTTATCTGAAGGAGAAACCAAATGGAACGTAAAGTTGTCTTCGGCAAGCTCAAACTGCTAGGCGTAGGTATTGCGATAAGCACTCTTGCCGCATGTGCCGCCAATCACGAAGCCTCCAGCGCAAAAGCCACAGCCGAGAACGCGGAACAAACCGCGCATGCCGCGCAAGCTACGGCAAGTGACGCTCAGACCTCGGCGAAGTCTGCTCAGACCTCGGCGAAGGCGGCTCAGTCCACCGCAATGGATGCGGCTCGCAAAGCCGATGAAAACGAAGCTAAGACGAACCAAGCAGCTCAGATCGCGCAAAGCGCTTCCGAGCACGCGGATAGAGCTATGCAGCAGACCAAGGAGATGAACGACAAAATGGATCGGATGTTCAGGAAAGGCATGCAGAAATAACATACGGGGTGGGCTGAAGAACAGCTTCGGCCCACTATCTTCTATCTGCCTGCTAAAGACCTATTCGAGAGCTACCGACCTGGCGAATAGATTCTTGCAGGATTACCCCG
>Ga0157374_10000547_pt1 | contig 33574 bp, 26 predicted proteins | sample M25metaG_FD_115308 | JGI IMG/M metagenome (GOLD analysis project Ga0157374, IMG submission 115308) | Miscanthus rhizosphere microbial communities from Kellogg Biological Station, Michigan, USA - M2-5 metaG | ecosystem: Host-associated > Plants > Roots > Rhizosphere > Soil | place: USA: Michigan...
CGTGCCGGCAAACGTCTGCCTACGACGACGCACGCGCGACGCTCCAAAGGCCATCGCTGAGCGTTCTCGATGTGGTCTACGACGACAAGCCGTGCCAGGACTATTACAAGACCTTCGACTTTTCGCATCCCCAGCTCGAAGCACACTGGAAAAACGGCAAGCGTGCGATGCGCGCGGCGCTCGCACGCGACGGCGACACCCTCAGGCTGATGACCCACTTGCCTGCGCAGCGAGCCGTTGCCTGAGCGGTTCGCCGATCCGTGTCCGCAGTTCGCGGACTATTCGGATTCCTAAATAGTGGGCATCGCTCGAAATACCGCCAATTAAGCGTCCGCTGACTCCGCATGGCTGCGCCAATGCCCAAACGTTTGCGCAAGCAAACTGGGGTTGTCCTCCATTTGCGCGCGCATTTTGTCCAGCTAGGATGAGCATCGCGCATGTCGCGTATCACTCAGACGATTCTTCTTTTGCGGGTCGTCGCCGGCCGGGTTTGGCCGGTCGATGTCGTGTGCGGCGATAGATAGCAGACCTATCTAGCTCGCCGGCATGACGGATACGCGTCGTGCTCCCGTGTTCCTACGCCAACGATGCCCAGCTGCGCCGCGCACCGAATGGGCGAATTGCAGCCTTTGCCCGCCTCTTTTCCGGCAAAAGCTCAGCAACGCGAACACGGATACTGATCCGGGTCGGCAGTAAGCAGTCCTCGGGACGAAGACCCGTCGTCGGCATGCATTTGATTTCAGAGCGGGCACACGCATGAGTTGGAAAAAAGTATTGGTAGGTGGATTGTGCGTGTGCGCCTGGGCGACGGCCCAGGCGGGTTCGGGCGCGACGGCGCAAAATGCCGTGCTCGCCTCGAACGAACCGGGCCCCCTTTCCGCACCGAGCGTCACGCGGCTCGAGTTCGGCGACACGGGCCTGCCTCACGTTGCTTCCGACTTGAACGAGCGTATCGTACGCATCCCCGTCGATACTGTGGGCTCGATCACACTCGAGGCGACAATCTTCAAGCCCGACGGCCCGGGTCCGTTCCCGACGGTCGTTTTCAATCACGGCAAGATGCCGGGCGATCAGCACGCGCAGGCGCGCAGCCGTCCGCTCGCCTTCGCCCGGGAGTTCGTACGCCGCGGCTACGTGGTCGTCGCGCCCAATCGCGAAGGCTTCGCCGGTTCGGGCGGCACTTATCGGCAAGAAGGCTGCGACGTCGAGAAAAACGGCATGGCGCAAGCCGACGACGTCGCTGCGACGATCGCCTATATGTCGAAGCAATCGTATGTCGACGCGGCCCACCTCGTCGTGGCAGGCACCTCGCACGGCGGCCTCGCGACGATTGCCTATGGCGCCACAGCTACCGCGCCAGGCGTGCGCGGCCTCATCAATTTCTCGGGCGGGCTGCGCCAAGACGCCTGCGAGGGTTGGAAGGACAATCTGACGCACGCATTCGAGGCCTATGGCCAACATGAGCGGCTGCCGTCGCTGTGGCTTTACGGCGACAACGACTCGATCTGGCCCTCCGATCTCGTCTCCCGGATGTACGCAGCGTATGTCGAACATGGCGCACATGCCCGCATGGTCGACTTCGGCTCGTACAAGAACGATGCGCACCGGCTCGTCGTCGATCGCGACGGCGTGCAGGTCTGGTGGCCGGCCGTCGATGCGTTTCTCGCGCGCATCGGCATGCCGACGCGCATGCAGTACCGCGTCGACAATCCGCCCCTGCCGCAGGCGACGGGCTATGCTGCCGTCGATTCGATCAACGCCGTGCCTTATGTCGACGCCGCCGGCCGCGCCGCCTACAGCAAGTTCCTCCGTCAGTTCCCGAGCCGGGCTTTCGCGATCTCGTCCTCCGGCGCGTGGTCGTGGGCCGAAGGCGGCGACGATCCCGTTGCCGTTGCGCTGAACAATTGTCGCCGCGAGAACCACGGCGCCGCCTGCAGCCTCTATGCGGTCAACAGCGAAGTCGTCTGGCAGGACGGCACGCGAACCGCATCGACGCGAAACGACGCAGGCGATCACGTGGCTTCGGCGAACACCGAGGCTATCGCCGCAGGTTCGCTCGCGAGCCGCTGATTCCATTCCGAGTTCGATCCGCAGCGGGACGTGCAAAGGCATGTCCCGCTGCGTTTTTGCGCTCGAATCCTGGCCTTTCGAAAGGTTTTTTTTGGGGCGTGAGGTCACTTTGCCGTCGTCAACGGCGGGCAACGCACGGTTTCTGATGTGAAGCGCCCCGAGCTGTATCGAACAGGGGCGATCTTGCCCGTCTTCGCCCGCCGATTTCACGCGTGCATCGGCTCCAGGAACGCGTTACTCTCACGTCCGTTTTTGCGATCCGCGATTGCTGCCGCGCCCACGAAGTGCGATACATGTGGCCGTTTTAATGCAGCCGCATCGCGCACGAAGAGCGCCAAGGCACGCCTGAACATTCGGAGTAGCGATTGGATAGAGACGCGAACATCGGGACGATTAACGACACGAAACGCATCGCGCGCGACGATTGGGTCACGCGCAGTCTGCAGGCCGTCTGGCATCCGTGTACGCAGATGAAGCACCACGAGCGCATGCCGCTCGTCGCCGTCTCGCGCGGCCAAGGCCCGTGGCTCTACGACCATGCGGGGCGGCGTTATCTCGATGCGATTAGTTCATGGTGGGTGAATCTCTTCGGCCACGCGAATCCGCAGATCAATGCTGCGCTGAAAGCCCAGCTCGATACGCTCGAGCACGCGATGCTCGCCGGCTGTACGCATACGCCGGCCGTCGAGCTTGCCGAGCGGCTTCGCGCACTGACGCAAGGCACGCTCGGTCACGCGTTTTTCGCCTCGGATGGCGCATCCGCCGTCGAGATCGCGTTGAAGATGAGTTTTCACTACTGGCGCAACCGGGGGCAGGACGGCAAGCGCGAATTCGTCTGCATCGCCAACGGCTATCACGGCGAAACGATCGGCGCACTCGGCGTAACCGATGTGGCGCTGTTCAAGGACGCTTACGATCCGCTGATCCGGCGCGCGCACGTCGTCGCGTCGCCCGATGCGCGCGCTGCAAAAGAAGGCGAGCAGGCAGCCGACGTCGCGGCCCGGGCACTCGACGACGTCCGCAAGCTCCTCGAATCGCGTGCGCAGCAGATCGCCGCGGTGATCGTGGAGCCGCTCGTGCAGTGCGCGGCGGGCATGGCCATGCACGATCCATCCTACGTAAGCGGCTTGCGCGAGCTGACCGAACGCCATGGCGTGCATCTGATCGCCGACGAAATCGCGGTCGGATGCGCACGCACCGGCACCTTCTTCGCGTGCGAGCAGGCGCATATCTGGCCCGACTTCCTGTGTCTCTCCAAGGGGATCACGGGCGGCTATTTGCCGCTGTCGATCGTGCTTTCCCGCGATGCCGTCTTCGAGGCCTTTTACGACGACGATACGGCGCGGGGCTTTTTGCACTCGCATTCCTATACCGGCAACCCGCTCGCCTGCCGTGCGGCGCTGGCAACGCTCGATCTTCTCGAGCACGCGAACGTGCTGGCCGAAAACGAGCGGAAATCGTCGCTTCTTTTCGAGGCACTGGCGCCGCTCGCCCGGCACCCCGCCGTGCGCAACATGCGCCGCTGCGGAACGATCGTCGCATTCGATGCCATGCTCGAGCCGGACGCCGCGCGCACGTTCTCGCGGCGCTTTTTCGAAGCCGCGCTCGAGCGCGAGCTGCTGCTGCGGCCGATCGGTACGACCGTCTATCTGATGCCGCCCTATGTTCTCGACGACGAAACGATCGCGTGGGCCGCGGCCCGCACGCGCGAGACGTTCGAGGCGACGATCGAGTACCGGGGGCGATGATGTACTTGCTCGATACGCTGCGCGAGGGTCTCGCCGAACTCGATTCGCGCGGACTGAGACGGCATCGGCGCATTGCCGAGACGGCCTGTGCCGCACATATGCGCGTGGATGGTCGTGAGATCGTCGGCTTTGCCAGCAACGACTATCTCGGCCTGGCCGCTCATCCGGCTCTCGCCGCCGCCGTCGCGGAGGGCGCCGAACGATACGGCGCGGGCAGCGGCGGTTCACATTTGCTGGGCGGCCACTCGCGCGCTCACGCGCAACTCGAACAGACACTCGCGGCGTTCTGCGGCGGCTTTGTCGATGCGCCGCGCGCGCTGAGCTTTTGCACCGGCTACATGGCGAACGTCGCGACCCTGACCGCACTCGCGGGACGCGGTACGACGCTCTATTCGGATGCGCTCAATCATGCCTCGTTGATCGATGGCGCGCGCCTCTCACGTGCCGACGTCCAGATCTACCCGCACGCCGATACGGATGCGCTCGCGGCGATGCTCGACGCATCGGATGCGGGCGTCAAGCTCATCGTGACCGACGGCGTATTCAGCATGGATGGCAACGTCGCGCCGCTGGTCACGCTGCTGGCACTGGCCGAGCGTCACGGCGCGTGGCTCGTCGTCGACGACGCGCATGGCTTCGGCGTGCTCGGGCCGCAAGGGCGCGGCGTCGTCGCGGAGCTCGCGTTGCGCTCCCCGCATCTCGTCTATATCTGCACCTTCGGCAAAGCCGCGGGCGTCGCGGGGGCCGCGGTAATCGCACATGAGACCGTCATCGAGTGGCTCGTGCAACGCGCGCGAGCCTATATCTTCACGACGGCGTCACCGCCTGCCGTCGCGCACGCGGTATCGGCGAGCCTCGAGCTGATTCGCGGCGACGAAGGCGAGGCCCGGCGCGCGCATCTGCGGGCATTGATCGAACGCACGCGCGCGATGTTGTGCGCCTCGCAGTGGCAGCCCGTCGATTCGCACACGGCCATTCAGCCGCTCGTCATCGGCGATAACGAAACGACGCTCGCGCTCGCCGCCCGCTTCGATGCCGAAGGCCTGTGGGTACCCGCGATTCGGCCGCCGACGGTCCCCGTCGGCACGTCGCGGCTGCGCATATCGCTTTCGGCCGGGCATTCGTTCGACGATCTTGCGCGGCTCGAAAACGCACTGTCGCGCATAGAAGCGGGAGGCAACGCATGAGCGCATCGCTCTCGAGCGCGTTGTCCGTTGTCGTGACGGGCACGGACACCGAAATCGGCAAAACATTCGCTTCATGCGCGTTGCTGCATGGGTTCGCTCGCGCGGGGCTGCGTGCGGCCGCGATGAAGCCGATCGCCGCGGGCGCGTTCGAGCGCGATGGCGTATGGCATAACGAAGATGCCGATGCACTCGACGCGGCTGCGAATGCACCGCTGCCGCCCCACCTGCGCACGCCGTTCCTGCTCAAGGCGCCGGCCGCCCCGCACATCGTCGCGGCACATGAAGGTGTCGCACTCGATATCGAGCAGATCGTCGCCTGCCATCGCGAAGCGATGCGGCGTGCCGATATCGTCGTCGTCGAAGGCGTCGGCGGTTTTCGCGTACCGCTCACCGATACGCGCGATACGGCAGACCTTGCCGTCGCGCTCGGCTCGCCCGTCGTGCTCGTCGTGGGCGTGCGGCTGGGCTGCATCAACCATGCGCTGCTCACGGCGCAAGCCATTGCGCAACGCGGCTTGACGCTCGTCGGATGGATCGCGAACGTCGTCGATTCCGACATGCGCTTCATCGACGAGAACATCGATACGCTGCGCGGCTGGCTCATGCGGGAGCATGGCGCGCCGCTCATCGGCACGGTGCCCTGGCTCACACCCGCCTCCCCCGAGCGCGCCGCCGCGCGGCTCGACGTTTCATCGTTGCTGCTCGCGCTGCGCACGGCGCGGGCGTCGACCTCCCAGCATTCATTGCATCCCGATCAGGACTGACGACATGACATCAGCACAGACTGCCGCCCCTGCCGCTCCGGCCCCGACATCCTCCACCGAACCCGGAAGTGCCGCCGCATCGCGCTGGCGCGTGGCCGATGTGGTCGCGCTTTACGCGTTGCCGTTCAACGATCTGCTCTACCGCGCGCAACAGGTGCATCGCGAGCATTTCGACGCCAACGAAGTGCAGCTTTCGACGCTGCTCTCGATCAAGACCGGGGGCTGCGAAGAGGATTGCAAATACTGCTCGCAGTCTGCCCATTACGACACCGGCCTGAAGGCCGAGAAGCTCATGGATGTCGATGCCGTCCTCGCCGCGGCCCGGACTGCGAAAGAGAACGGTGCTACACGTTTTTGCATGGGGGCGGCGTGGCGCAATCCCAAGGAGCGCCATATGGAGCCGATCGAGAAGATGATCCGAGGCGTCAAGGCCATGGGACTCGAGACCTGCATGACGCTCGGCATGCTCGAAGCGCATCAGGCCAAGGCACTCGGAGAAGCCGGCCTCGACTACTACAACCATAATCTCGACACGTCGCCCGAGTTCTACGGACAGATCATATCGACACGCACCTACGAGGACCGGCTTCAGACGCTCGATCGCGTGCGCGATGCGGGCATCAACGTTTGCTGTGGCGGCATCATCGGCATGGGCGAATCGCGCCGCGAACGTGCGGGGCTCATCGCGCAGCTCGCGAATCTGGACCCTTATCCGGAGTCGGTGCCGATCAATCATCTCGTCGCCGTTGAAGGCACACCGCTCGAGGCAGTCGAACCGCTCGATCCGTTCGAATTCATTCGCACGATCGCCGTGGCCCGCATCACGATGCCGCGTGCGATGGTGCGCCTCTCGGCAGGCCGGCAGCAGATGAACGATGGGCTGCAAGCGCTCGCATTCCTGGCCGGGGCAAATTCGATCTTCTACGGCGATGTGCTATTGACGACCGGCAATCCGCAAGCCGAGAGCGATCGCAAGCTGCTCGAGCGATTGGGGATGCGTGCCCAGGGCGCGGGCGCCACGCCGGGCACTGATAAGGGCGGTTGCTAGGCCCCTTGTACCCTATCCTCCAGGCGGATCACCCAGAACTGGCTCGACGGACCAGGCTCGGTTGCTTCCGCCGCGAGGTAGTGCATCGGGCGGCCGATGTCGACACGCGACGCAAGCACGTAAAATACTCAGCTTCGAGCCATTCGGCGTGCAACACGCGCGCCAAGCCATCCGCCGAGTCCGCATGAAAGTTCTCTTTTTCGCGCCCGAAACGGGCGACGCCGATGCATGGCGCGCGTCGCTCGCGCGCGTGCTGCCCGGCGCCGACATTCGCGTCTGGCGCCCCGGCGATACCGCCTACGCCGATTACGCAATCGTCTGGCGCCCGCCGCGCGAGCTGTTCACCGCGCGCGAGGGGCTCAAGGCGGTGTTCAACCTCGGCGCGGGTGTCGATGCGATCCTGCGTTTCGAGCGGGAAGCGCCGGGCACGCTTTCGCCCGACGTGCCGCTGATCCGCCTCGAAGACACGGGCATGGCCGCGCAGATGAACGAATACGCGGCGTACGCCGTTTTACGCTACCTGCGCCGCTTCGACGAATACGAACTCATGCAGCGCAGCGGCGAGCCACATTGGCAAGTGCTCGATCCGCACCCGCGCGAGACGTTCGTCGTCGCCGTGCTCGGGCTGGGCGTGCTCGGCACGCAAGTCGCGCGCACGTTGGCGTCGTTCGGCCTGCCGGTGCGCGGCTATAGCCGCAGCCTGAAGACGCTCGACGGAATCGAAACGTTTGCGAGCGACGCGGCGCCGGGCGCCGCTGCGCTCGACGCATGTCTCGAGGGCGCCCGGGTGGTCGTCAATCTCTTGCCGAGCACGCCCGAAACCGAAGGCGTTCTGAACCGGCGCACGTTCGGGCGGCTCGCGCGTGGCGCTTATCTCGTGAATCTCGCGCGTGGCGCACATGTCGTCGAGGAAGACCTGCTCAACGCCTTGCACGAGGGTCGGATCGCAGCCGCAACGCTCGACGTCTTCAGAGAAGAGCCGTTGCCGGCAGGCCACCGCTTCTGGCGCGAACCGCGCGTGACGATTACGCCGCATGTTTCCGCCCAAACGCTTCGGGAGCCGGCCGCGCAGCAGATCGCCGCCAAGATCGCCGCGCTTTCGCGTGGCGAAGCGGTGAGCGGTATCGTCGATGTAGCGCGCGGTTACTAACGTTGCGTATCCTGTCGATTGTGAGCATTCCTGAACGAATCGAATCCGGAGACATCCCATGTCATTGCCGCGCGCAGTGAAGATTGTCGAAGTCGGCCCGCGTGACGGGCTGCAAAACGAGAAAGCGTTCGTGTCCACCGCGGTGAAGATCGATCTTATCAACCGGTTGACGGAGGCGGGGTTTGCCAACATCGAGTCGGCCTCGTTCGTTTCGCCGAAGTGGGTGCCGCAAATGGCCGACGGCGCCGAGGTGATGGCAGGCATTGCGCGCCGCACCGGTACGCTCTATTCGGCGCTGACGCCGAACTTGCGGGGTTTCGATGGTGCGCTTGCCGCACAGGCGGACGAGGTCGTCATCTTCGGCGCGGCAAGCGAGGCGTTCTCCCAGCGCAATATCAACTGCAGCATCGCGGAAAGCATCTCGCGTTTCGAGCCGGTCGCGCGTGCCGCAAAAAACAACGGGCTGCGGCTACGCGGCAGCATCTCGTGTGCGCTCGGCTGTCCCTATCAGGGCGAAGTGCCCGTGTCGGCCGTGGTGGACGTCGTGCAGCGCATGGCCGATCTCGGCTGCGACGAAATCGACATCGCCGATACGATAGGCGTGGGTACGCCGAAGCTCACGCGTGAAGTGTTGACGGCCGTGACGAAGGTTTTTCCGCGCGAGAAGCTTTCTGGCCATTTCCACGATACGTACGGGCAAGCGCTCGCCAACATCTATGCGTCGCTGCTCGAAGGCATCGAGATCTTCCACGCGTCGGTGGCCGGCTTGGGTGGATGCCCGTATGCCAAGGGCGCGACGGGCAATGTTGCAACGGAAGACGTGCTGTATTTGATGAACGGTCTCGGCATCGAAACCGGGATCGATCTCGATCGCGTCGTGGCCGCCGGCGAGTTCATCTCGAGTTCGATCGGCAGAGCCAATGTGTCGCGTGCAGGCCGTGCGCTGCTCGCGAAAAAGCAAAACCAACAGGAATCGGAATAAGGCGCCCGCGCGCCGACTCATTCATCCAGATACCATCGTTTTCCCATGAGCGACGAACACTATTTGCCGAGCAATATGCCGGAGACTCCCGATGCCTCGGAGCCTTTGGATGCGCTGCCCGAATCGGCCCGGCGCGTGGCGCTGTTGCTGCGCGAATGCGGCCATGAAAAACCCGTCGTGATGCTGCCGCAAACGGGCAAGACGTCGGCCGAGGCTGCTTCGGGGCTGGGCTGCTCGGTCGCCCAGATCGCGAAATCGATCCTCTTCAGGCGTCGCGACGACGATGCGCCGGTGCTCGTGATCGCAAGCGGTGCGAATCGCGTCGATGAAGAAAAAGTGGCACGGCGTGTGGGGCCCGTCGCACGCGCCGATGCGAAGTTCGTACGGGAAAAGACCGGTTACGCGATCGGCGGCGTCTGTCCAATCGGCCATGTCACGGCGCCGGTGACGCTGATCGACGAGGACTTGCTGCAGCTCGATAGTTTGTGGGCAGCTGCGGGCCATCCGCATGCCGTGTTCAATCTCTCGCCCGAGGAATTGATCGCGCTGACGGGCGCACCGGTGGCCGATGTGGCGCTACGGGCGTGAGGCGTGCGGCGCCGCTGGACGAGCCCTGGTTCGCGCTCGAGCGCGAACCGCGGCCCGCAAAAAGAAAAGCCGCTCGCCATAACGGACGAACGGCACAATTTTTTCGACGTGATCAGCGTCATATGGATGATACCGACGCGCGCTGCATCGCCGCATCGGTGAAATCCCTGCACAGCCTGGCGCAGTTCGAGGCAAAGTAGCCGCGCTGGCGGCGGCGCGTCTCCGCGCAAGCCGGCCAGTCGCGAATTACTCGATTCCCCTGGCCAAACGGCGCCGCAGCTTGCCCTGCTTCATCGCTTGACCCAACTTGGATTTCCCCAAAGCCGGCCCCAAGTTGACACCAGCCGCCGCCATCAGAATCATCGCCGCGCCGATCCATTGGATCCATTGCAGCGTCTGCCCAAACGCAATTCGATCGACGACGATCGCAACGACGGGGTAAATGAACGACAGCGCCCCCGTCATGGCCGTCGGCAATTTCTGGATCGCCCCGTAGAGCAGGACATACATCACCCCAGTGTTGACGATGCCCAGCGTCGCAAGGTTCGCCCAAGGCCCTGCCGTCCGAGGCAGCGCGTGAAAATCGACGAACGGCATCAGCATCAACGCACCGAGCGCGACCTGAATCAACGCGATCAAATGCGGTGGCGTGCCGGCCAGCCGCTTCGTAATGATCGACGAAACCGCGTAGCACAGCGCGGCGCCCAGCGCGAGACCGATGCCTTCGAGGTATTCGCCGGGCAATGCCAGCACACTCGGTTCCACCTTCACGACGAAGACGAGCCCAACGAACGCTACGACGAGCCAAAGCACCGTCGACACAGTGATGCGTTCGCGGAAAACGAGCGCTCCGAGCGCCACGAGCATGAACGGCTGCGTGTTGTAGGCAGCAGTCGCCATCGAGATCGAGGCCCGCGAATAGGCGGCGAAGAGCAGGACCCAGTTCGCCACGATAGCCGCGCCGCCAGCCGAGGCCCAGCCGACGACGCGCCACGACAGCGCGTCTCGCCGGATCAGCCCGAGCCGCGCGCAGACGATCGCGAGTGTGGCCGCGCCGAGAACGCAGCGCACGAATACGATGTTCAGCGGCGATTGCCCGGATGTCACGACGAGCCAGCCGATCGTGCCCGACATCAGCATCGCCGCACTCATTTCAAGCGCGCCGCGCCGGATTCCCTGGTTTTGATTCGTCATCGCTTGACTCCCTTCGGCATCGGTTTCGGTGCAGGTTCGATGCAACCCAGTGTAGCGATGACACGCGCTCGAACACAGAGCTAAACTAAGGCGGTTCAGCGAATCGGACTTCGAAACGAAGGAAAAAATGGGTAAACGCCTTTTAGACCCGCCAGAGACGGCTGGCAGCGCGCTCGACGCGATCGATCGCACCTTGCTGCGGCTGCTGGCCGAAGACGCGCGCGCGGCCATCGCCGATCTGGCCCGTGAGGTCGGCCTGTCGGCACCGAGCACGGCCGAACGGATAAGGCGGCTCGAAGCGCAAGGGGTCATCGGCCGCTTCACGATCGAAATCGATCCGCGCGCGCTCGGCTACACGATGCAGGCCATCGTGCGCGTGCGGCCGCTGCCCGGACAGCTTCATCTCGTCGAAGAAGCGATCCGGCGCATCCCGGAGTTCGTGGAATGCGACAAGGTCACCGGCGAAGATTGCTTCATCTGCCGGCTCTATCTGCGTTCGATCGAAGACCTGGACGGCATTCTGTCGAAAGTCGCGGATCGCGCGGAAACGAACTCGTCGATCGTGAAGTCGACGCCGATTGCTCGGCGGCTTCCACCGCTCGACAAAGCTCCGGAGCCGGCATCGCGTGTCGCCAAACGGCCGCGGTGAGGAAAAAGCGCAAGGAAGCCGTCGAATGAGATCCGCGCGGATCCTTCGCCCGCCCGCGTGTGTTCTCCTCGCGCCGGGCTCAATGCATACGGGGGCTGGCTTCCGGCTCGAGCGCCTCGAAAAACCCGAGCATCTCGGCGACCAGCGCATCGGGCGCCTCCTCCGGCACGTAGTGACCGCATTCGAGCGCGCGCCCGCTCACATCGCGTGCAACGCGCCGCCACTCGGCCAGCGGGTCGAAGCATTTCGCGACGGTGCCGTCGGCGCCCCAAAGCACGCGCAGCGGACACGCGATACGATGACCGCGCTCGATGTCGGCACGGTCGTGTTCGAGATCGATCGTCGCCGAGGCGCGGTAGTCCTCGCACATCGCATGGACGGCACCCGGTTGACACAGTGCGTCGATATAGGCGCTCAATGCCTGCGGCGCGAACGGCGCGAGCCCCGCATGGCGAGACCCCATGACACGCTCGATATAGACCTTTGGATCCGCGCCGATCAGCGTTTCGGGCAGCGGCTCCGGCTGAATCAGAAAGAACCAGTGAAAATACGCGGTCGCGAAAGCCCGCGTCGTGCCCTCGTACATCGCGAGTGTCGGCGCGATATCGAGCAGCATGAGCCGCTCCACGGCATCGGGATGATCGAGCGCCATGCGATGCGCGACGCGCGCGCCGCGATCATGGGCGCATACGAGGAAACGCTCGAAGCCGAAATGCCGCATGACGGCCACCTGATCGGCCGCCATCGTCCGCTTCGAATAAGGCAGATGTGTTTCGTCACTCGCCGGCTTGCCCGATGCGCCGTAACCGCGCAAATCGGTCGCGATCACCGTGAAATGCTCGGCGAGCCGTTCCACGCACCGATGCCAGATCATATGCGTCTGCGGATGCCCGTGCATCAGTAACAGCGGTGCGCCCGAGCCGCCCTTGAGACCATGGATCTCGGCTCCTTCGGTCGCGACGCGAAACGGGGTAAAGTCGGCGAATGTCATCGGTTCGCTCCTGCCTCTTCTCATTGTTGGCGTAGCTTCACATTCTACGGATGTGGCCGCGCCCGGTTCGTTCTACGGCACACCAATCCTAGAACCTGAACACTCCCTCCAAACCTCTGAGCCGTATCGCGAACCGGCGCTCGTATAATCGAACGATCGTTCTCTTACCGATCGTTGCCGAAGGAGGCTGCACATGGCCTTGCCCGCCGTCCTCAAGAATCTGGCGCTGCCCGTCATCGCATCGCCGATGTTTATCGTCAGCTACCCCGAATTGGTACTTGCGCAATGCAAGGCGGGCATCGTCGGATCGTTTCCGGCGCTCAATGCGCGGCCGGCCGAGTTGCTCGACGAGTGGCTCACGCAAATCGGCGAAGGGCTTGCCGAGCATAAGGCGGCCCATCCCGACGCAATCGTCGGACCGATTGCCGTCAATCAGATCGTTCACCAGTCGAACGCGCGGCTCGAACAGGATGTCCGTGTGTGCGTCGAGCACGAGGTGCCGATTTTCATTACGAGTCTGCGCGCGCCGGTGAAGGAAATGATCGATGCCGTGCACAGCTACGGTGGAATCGTGCTGCACGACGTCATCAATCTGCGTCATGCGCAAAAGGCGCTGGAAGCGGGCGTCGACGGGCTCATCCTCGTCGCGGCCGGCGCGGGCGGCCATGCGGGCACGCTGTCGCCGTTCGCGCTGGTGGGCGAAGTGCGGCGGATGTTCGACGGGCCGATCGTGCTATCGGGCGCGATCGCGAATGGCGGCTCGATCCTCGCCGCGCAGGCGATGGGTGCGGATCTCGCCTATATCGGCACGCGCTTCATCGCGACACGGGAAGCGCATGCGTTGGATAGCTACAAGCATGCGATCGTCAATGCCACGGCGGCCGATATCGTTTATACGAACCTGTTCACCGGCGTGCATGGCAACTACATTCGCGAGAGCATCGCCAATGCGGGGCTCGACCCGGACGACCTGCCCGCGTCGGACAAGACGAAGATGAACTTCGCGGGCGATAAGGCGAAGGCATGGAAGGACATCTGGGGCGCGGGGCAAGGGGTCGGTTTGATGGACGATATCCCGACCGTGGCTGAACTCGTGGCGCGGCTCGCGCGCGAATACGACGAAGCGCGCTCACGCCTCGCGGGGCGTGCTTGAGCTTCTTGCCCGTCGCGCTCACATCGTCCGCCGATACTGCCCGCCCACCTCGAAAAGCGCATGCGTAATCTGCCCTAGCGAGCATACGCGCACCGCATCCATCAGCACGGCGAACACGTTCTCGTCGTCGATCACGGCCTGCTGCAAGCGCGCGAGCATGGCCGGCGCCTCGTCGCGATGGCGCGCCTGAAACGCGGCGAGGCGTGCCAGCTGACTTTCCTTTTCCGATTGCGTCGAACGCGCGAGCTCGAGCGGCGGAGGGGCTTCATGCCCATGCGCTCCGACGAACGTGTTCACGCCCACGATCGGATAAGAGCCATCGTGCTTGCGATGCTCGTACTGCATCGATTCGTCCTGAATCCGGCCACGCTGGTAGCCCGTCTCCATCGCCCCGAGCACGCCGCCGCGCTCGGTCAGGCGATCGAATTCCGCCAGTACCGCGGCTTCGACGAGATCGGTCAGCTCCTCGATGATGAAGCTGCCCTGATTCGGGTTCTGACTCTTCGCCAACCCCCACTCGCGATTGATGATGAGCTGGATCGCAAGCGCGCGCCGCACCGACTCGTCGGTCGGCGTGGTGATGGCTTCGTCGTATGCGTTGGTGTGCAGCGAATTGCAGTTGTCGTAGACCGCGATCAGCGCCTGCAACGTCGTACGGATATCGTTGAAGTCGATCTCCTGTGCGTGCAGGCTTCGTCCCGAAGTCTGCACGTGGTACTTCAGTTTCTGGCTTCGCTCGCCGGCGCCGTACCGCTCGCGCAGCGCAACGGCCCAGATGCGCCTCGCCACTCGGCCCAGGACCGTATATTCGGGCTCCATGCCGTTCGAAAAGAAAAACGAGAGGTTCGGCGCGAACGCGTCGATCGGCATGCCGCGCGCCAAGTAAGCCTCCACGTAGGTGAAGCCGTTTGCCAGTGTGTAAGCGAGCTGCGTGATCGGATTCGCGCCTGCCTCGGCGATGTGATAGCCGGAGATCGATACCGAGTAGAAGTTGCGCACCTCGTGCTCGATGAAGTACGCCTGAATGTCGCCCATCACCTTGAGGCTGAACTCGGTCGAAAAGATGCAGGTGTTTTGTCCCTGGTCTTCCTTCAGAATGTCCGCCTGCACGGTACCGCGCACGTTGCGCAGCGCCTCGGCGCGCGCAGCGGCACATTCGTCGGCGCTCGGCTCGGTGCCCGTCTCGGCCGCGCGCGCGGCAAGGCGTTCGAGCGCCTGATCGATCGCGACATTGAAGAACATCGCGAGAATCGTCGGCGCCGGACCGTTGATCGTCATCGACACCGATGTGTTCGGCGCGCACAGATCGAAGCCATCGTAGAGCGCCTTCATGTCGTCGAGCGTCGCCACCGATACGCCGGAATTACCGACCTTGCCGAAAACGTCGGGGCGCTCGTCCGGGTCTTCGCCGTAGAGCGTCACGGAATCGAACGCAGTCGAGAGCCGCACCGCCGGCATGCCCTTCGAAAGGAGCTTGAAGCGGCGGTTCGTCCGCACCGGGTCGCCCTCGCCCGCGAACATCCGCGTCGGATCCTCGTTCTCGCGCTTGAACGGAAAGACGCCGGCCGTGAACGGAAAATGGCCGGGTAGATTCTCGAGCGAGAGCCAGCGCAACGTCTGTCCAGGATCGACGAACTTCGGCAGCGATACCTTGCGCATCGTCGTACCGGAAAGCGTCGTCACCGTCAGTGCATTACGCATTTCGCGACCGCGCACGGTCACGGTATGCTCGTCGCCCGAGTAGGCCGCCTGCGTGCGCGGCCATGCTTCGAGCAACGCTTTCTCGCGCGCGCCCAACTGCGTTTCGCGCGCCTCGATCAGCGCGTCGAGCCGTGAAAGATCGGCGGCCAGCGGAGCCCACGCGGGCGGCTGCGCGCCGCGCGCCGCGAAATCCGCCTCGGCGAGCATGCGCCGCGCTTCGAGCAACTGCCACCGCTCGCGCGCGAGCGTCGCCTGCGCCTCCACCCGATCGCGGTAGCGGCGGACGGCCTCCGCGACGTCGGACAGATAGCGCACGCGCGCAGTCGGTACGATCGCGCCGCGCGCGCTCGAATGGCGAACACTCACGCGCGGCAGCCGCCCGCCGCCCTCGGGCTGCGGCAGTCCGAGTTCGTGCAGCGATGCCGCGATGCGCTGATAAAGCGCGGTCACGCCGTCGTCGTTGAAATGGGCCGCTATGGTGCCGAAGACGGGCATCGCATCGGGCGGCTCGCTCCACGCCTCGCGGTTGCGCTGAACCTGCTTGGCAACGTCGCGCAATGCATCGGCCCCGCCGCTGCGGTCGAACTTGTTGATGGCAACGAAGTCGGCAAAATCGAGCATGTCGATTTTTTCGAGCTGACTCGCCGCGCCGAACTCGGGCGTCATCACATACAGCGAGCGAGCGGCGTGCCGCACGATGGCCGCATCGCCCTGTCCGATTCCCGACGTCTCGACGACGATCAACTGAAAGCCCGCGACCTTGCATGCGGCAATCGCATCGGGCAGCACGTCCGGGACTTCAGTCGCGGCCTCGCGCGTGGCGAGCGAGCGCATGAAGACGCGCGGCCCGTGACCCCAGTCGCCGATCGCATTCATTCTTATGCGGTCGCCGAGCAGCGCGCCCCCCGATTTGCGGCGCGACGGGTCGACCGCGAGCACGGCAATCGGCAGCGCATCGCCGTAGTCGAGGCGAAACCGCCGCACGAGCTCGTCGGTCAGCGAGGATTTGCCGGCGCCGCCCGTGCCCGTGACACCGAGTACCGGCACCTGTGCCGCGGCGGCGCGCGCGGCGAGCGCGGCACGCGTTGCGGCATCGACATAGCCGCTTTCCAGCGCCGTAACGAAGCGGGCAAGCGTTCTCCAGGCGCGCTCGCCCCCGGCACATGGGAGATCGTCGAGATTGACCGGCACGCCATGCTCGTGCGCCGGCGCGGGCGAGTGCTCGCGGCAGCGGGCGATCATATCGTCGATCATCCCTTGCAAGCCGAGCCGCTGGCCTTCGTGCGGCGAATAGATGCGCGCGACGCCGTAGCGTTCGAGCGCCTCGATTTCATCGGCGACGATCACGCCGCCGCCGCCCCCGAATACCCGGATACGCTCGCCTCCGCGTGCGCGCAGGCAATCGATCAGATAGCGGAAATACTCGATATGTCCGCCCTGATAGCTCGATACCGCGATGGCATCGGCGTCTTCGTCGAGTGCGGCGCGCGCCACTTCGTCGACACCGCGGTTATGGCCCAGGTGGATCACCTCCACACCGCCGGTCTGCAGGACGCGGCGCACGATATTGATCGCGGCGTCGTGGCCATCGAAAAGCGCGGCCGCAGTCACGAAACGCAGGCGGGCAGGCGCTTTCGGCGCCAAATCGCCGACCGGCTGCGGCGTCGATAAATCGGTCATGTCTCCCCCATTCTCGCGGGTGCTTTTCGCAGTATAGGCAACTGCCGCGAGGGGGCTCGGTGCTCCCCGCGCCGTTATGCGAAACGGAGCACCGGGGGAGCGCAGCAGGGCATCAGAACTTCGCGCGGATGCCGGCGCCCACGGTTTGCCCCGTCGACAATCCGCTCAACTTGTCATAGAGGTAGGCCGCGTAGACGTCGGTTCGCTTCGAGAGCGGGTAATCGTAGCCGAGCGCCCATGAGCGGCGCGTTTGATCGAGGCCGCCGCCATCACGCGAATAGGCGAACGAAGCCATGATGGAACCGGGCCCGGCCGGCACCGTCACGCCGCCTTGGCCCGTATTGACGTGCCAGCTGCCGCCGCCGAGCTGGTCGTTCTTCGTATACATGTATTGCGCATAGAACTTGGCGAACTTCAGATCGTAGCTGGCGCCGAGCTGGCCTACGCTCTGGCTCTTGAACGGCACGACGCTGCCGAACGCCGGCGGCACCGCGAGATCGCCGGGGCTGTTATTGAAATTGACGTACTGGAATACGCCCGTCGCGGCAAACGGGCCATGGAAGTAAAGAAATTGCGCGCTCCACTTTTTCGCGCCGTTCTGGCCGGCCTGATTCCCGAGCCCGTACATCACGCTACCCGATAACCCGTTGAAATCGGGCGTCGAGTACTGCACCGCATTGTTCCATCCCGAGTCGCCGACCACGCCGATATCGGTTGCGTAGGTCGCGCCGGTCGGCACCGCGGTGTTGCCGAGGAACACGTGGTAGACCATCGGCGAGAACGTATACGAATCGATGAACGGGTTGAACAGGATCGTCGAGACGAACAGATGCGTCGTCAGACGGCCGGCCGTGACGGTCCCGTAAGGCGACTGAATGCCGACGTAAGCATTGCGCGAGAAAAACGAATCGCCCGTGAAGCGGCCGTAGTTGCCGTTTTGAGCCCGGAAGAAATCTTCGAGCGTGAAGACCGCCTTGTAACCGCCGCCGAGATCCTCCGCACCCTTCAAACCCCAGTAGGACGTGGACATTCCGCCACCGCCCACGGTCCACGCCTTCGGGATGCCAGGAAATTGCTGCATGCCAACCCAGGTATCGACCTGGCCGTAGAGTTGCACACTCGATTGGGCGTAGGCGGCCGAGCCTGCCGCGGCCACGCTCGCGGCGGCGGCCAGTCGCAAACTGATTTTCAGCGCACGGCTGACGGTGCTTTTCATGAATTCTCCTATCGACGGACTCGGCGCTCGCGCACTGTCCCGGTCAATGCTGTGGTTGATTGGCATACGTCCGCGCGAACCGCTATGCCCGGTTCGCTCCCGGTTGGGGCGATGTCATCGTCGCGGACCATTTTTCCGGACAAAAATAAGTTTGCTTATTGCGGGTATAGCGGTTCGCATAACCGCGCGTTTTGGCGAGCCGATTTCGGGCTTGGGGATTCATGTTGACGCAGGCCGATGCGAGGTCAAAATTGTTTTGTCTTACCAGTGCGATACGGCGGCGCGCAGCACTGCTCGCGTGCAAAAGGTGTGGTGTGTTTGCATCACCCGTGAACGCGATGGGGGCGCACGCGGGCAATACGTCTTACCGCTCTAGTTGCGGTAGATGGAGGGGTCGGGCGGTCGCGAGCCGGGCGCGGGGGGACGGGGAACAGGGCGCGAGGTATCGCGCTCTTCGTTGTAGCGCGTGACCGCGTCGCGGATCGAACCGGCGCGCAAATAGGTGGCATTGCCTTGCGCCCGCGGCACGTTGCGTGCGTCCTGACTGATGGGCCGATAGGGGAAGCCGGAGGGCGGCGCGCTCGGCGCACCGACGAGACGCCCGCCGCGGCGAGCGCCGCGAGCGAGGGGGCCCTTGGGGCCGCGCCGCTGACCGTCCTCGGTATGGGCAGTCTGATAGAAGCCGGGCTCGGATCGCCCGGCAGAACGCGGCGCCTGATCGAGCCCGAACGGGCTCGCATGCGGCCTGAAACTGATGTTGTCCGCGTGCGGCTGCGCCCACGCGAGCGGAATCGCGGCCGCGCAAAGCGCAACTGCCGTCCAACGTAAGAGGGTGTTGAAACTCCAATCCGCCATGATCGATTCAATCGCCCCCAAGCCCGGCACCGGGCGGTGCCGCACGCCATCCTTACCTGAAGGTCGTCGGAAGATTGGCTTTCGGGGGCCGCGTCCTGCTGTAATTTATGGGTCGCCCGGAAACGTGTCGAGGCAAAAAGTGTTAGGTGGGCGACGCCGTTGTAACGCGTTGTTACCGGTGGTGGTACTGTGGCGTCTTTTTCCTCAAACGTGGCGCGGCGGGCTGCCTCGATGAGCGCAGCATGCGTTCGTCGCCTGCCGTACGTCTCGTGGCCGCCCCATTCGAAAGGTCGTCATGCCCCGCCTGCCCTTCGTGATTCCCGATAACTTCACCCTCTCGCTCATCGGCACGGTCGCGCTGGCGAGCGTCTTGCCCTGCCGCGGCGAAATCGCCGTCGCCGTGAACGTCGTCACGAATGTGGCGGTCGCGTTGCTCTTCTTTCTGCATGGTGCCAAGCTCTCGCGCGAAGCCGTGATCGCGGGCGCCACACATTGGCAATTGCATCTGCTCGTGCTGACGAGCACCTTCGTGCTCTTCCCGCTGCTCGGCCTGGCGCTGAAGCCGCTCATGGCGGGCTTCGTCACGCCGACGCTCTATATGGGCGTGTTGTTCCTCTGCACGTTGCCCTCCACCGTCCAATCGTCGATTGCCTTCACGTCGATCGCAAAGGGCAACGTGCCGGCTGCCGTTTGCGCGGCATCGGCCTCGAGCCTGATCGGCATTTTCGTCACACCGGCACTCGTCAGCCTCGTGCTCACGCATCAGACGAGCGCCTCCCGCTCAGCCTGGCATACCGTCGGCGATATCGTGCTGCAACTGCTCGTGCCATTCGTTGCGGGGCAGCTGTTGCGCCCGGTGATCGGACGATGGCTCGATCGCAATCGGCGCGTACTGCGATTCGTCGATCAGGGATCGATTCTGCTGGTCGTCTATATGGCGTTCAGCGAGGCGGTAATCGAGGGACTCTGGCATCACCTGTCCGCAGGCACGCTGGCCGCGCTATTACTCGTCAATGGCGCACTGCTTGGCGCCGCACTCGTCATTACGGCGTGGACCGGCAAGGCCTTACGATTCGACCGCGCCGATCGCATCACCCTCATCTTTTGCGGCTCGAAAAAAAGCCTGGCCTCGGGCATTCCAATGGCGAAGGTCATCTTTTCGGCTCAAGCGGTCGGCGCGATCGTGCTTCCGCTGATGCTCTTCCATCAGATGCAGCTCATGGTGTGTGCCGCGTTGGCTCAACGCTGGGGCCATCGCCATGCTCAAACCGCGGAGCGGCCGGCCGACGCGCCCTGAACGCGCCAGCACCATAGCGGCGCCATTCTTCATATCAAATAAAAAAGATAATCGAATGGAATAGGCCGATGCCGTCGTGCGGCATAACCCGGTCGAATGCAAACAGCAAACGTTTGCAATTGTTTGCAATTCGGCCGCGATTATTACGGCCCGAAAACGGCAGATTCCGGCAAACTCTTTTGCCGACATGGATATCTCGCCGCGGGTACCGCGCAGGCGCCCCTGTCGTACTGCACACGGTGCGGCGCAGCATTTTCCCGCGCGGTTTCGGAACATCGTAAAAGTCATCGCGCGGTATATTGGACGATATTAGAATGGCGTCTCCGAGCGGGGGGTGTTTTCCAAAAACGCCGCAGTTGTACTTTCAAGAGAGAAAATAAATGAGCAGCGAGGACCAGACTGACGAGGACCGTCAGGGCACGGCTCATTGGCCTCGTCGCAAGAGACGCTGGCGGGGATGGCGCGCCACGACGATCGACACGTCCGATGACACTCCGTCGTTCGACGATTACGCCGCGGAACGCCTGTGGTCATTCCTGTGCGCGCAGTTGGGAACGGCGCTGTTCGGTTATGTGGCCTTCGTTGTCGGCGACATCTGGCTGCGCCATCACAGCGGCCACGCCGCGGCTGGGTGGCCCGGCGTTCTGAGCGAGCTGGGCGCGCTGCCCGCGATGCCGATTGCCGCCGCGCTCGTGGTTGCATGGAGCCGGCGCGGCGCGTTGCGCGCGAGCGTCGCCGCGCTCGTCGCCATTGCCGCGCTCGAAGCCGGACTCGCCTGGCATGTCCTGCAATGGGGCCCGCACGCCCAGTTGCTCCTGCCCGCGTTCGTACTGATTCCGCTGACGTTCAGTCCGGTATTGCTGCGCGGCTGGGATTTCGCTGCCGCCACCGTGCTCTCCATGGCCGGCCCGCTGGTACTCGTGCAGTGGGGCGCGCCCTCGGCGGGCGAGCGGTTCGGGTTGATCCTCTCGATGTTCGTCGCCATTTGCACGAGCCTCGTCGCAAATCTCTTCGCGCTGCGCTCGCAAAAAAAGAGCTTCCGGCTCGAACAGCAGTTGCGAGCGTTCGCCGACATGGATGAACTGACTCAACTGCCGCGCAGGCGTCGTGTCTTCGAATTGGGTCGGCGCATACTGCAGCGCGCGGAACGCCATCATCAACCGTTTTCCGTCCTCTATATCGATGCCGACCACTTCAAGTCGGTCAACGACCGGTTCGGCCACGAAGCAGGCGATCGGGCGCTGCGCCTGGTCTCGCGCGCGATCCAGGACGGTCTGCGGCCGAACGACGTCTGCGGCCGCTTCGGCGGCGAGGAATTCGTCGCGCTGTTGCCGAACACCGACCGGGACGATGCGGCGCGCGTTGCCGAACGGCTGCGCAAACGCGTCGAGGAGATGCGGCAGTTCGAGGTTGCGCTGACGATCAGCGTTGGCGTGGCGCAACACCTGCCGGGCGAACAGATCGACCGCGTGATCCGGCGCGCGGATGCGGCGCTGCTCGATGCGAAAGGCAGCGGACGCAATCGTGTGGTGATCGCGCCGCATCCGTCCGACACAGACCCAACCGCCGGCATCGCGAAAGACGCCAGCCGCGTATCGGGCGCGCCACGCGAAGCTCAGACGGCGATACAGCGGCAGGAACTCGCCGCTGAGTGACGCCGAATTCGGCGAAGGGCGCATCCGGGCGCAAATGGATGCCGATGCGAGGCGAACACGCAGCGGACAGGCGATATCACCGCTCCCGCAAGCGTCGCACCAGCGCAGTGCATCGCTTCATAAAAAATTCACTTAACTATCAAGTGACTGCGTCGTTAAGTCGATGGTCCCTCTACTACGGCCGTCGCCCTGCCATGTCATCCCGTCTTCCGTCGTTCTCGAGCGCTCCGAAAGTCGCTGAACTCATCGAGGCGCGCGCCCTTGCCGCCGTATTTCAGCCCATCGTCGATTTCGACGGCGGCACTATCCTCGGCTACGAAGGCCTCATCCGCGGCCCTGCCGGCACGCCGCTCGAGTCGCCGGGCGCGCTGTTCGCGCAAGCCGCGCGCGAGGGACTCTCGGTCACACTCGAGCACGCGGCGGCCGAAACCTGCGTGGCCGCGTTCGCCGCGCTCGGTTGCGAGGGCAAGCTCTTCTTGAACTTCAGCGCCGAAGCCATCGTCTCGCTCGGCCAGACGCGCGAGCGCACGGCCGAACTGCTCGGCCGATACGGGATGCCGATCGAGCGGCTCGTGCTCGAATTGACCGAGCAATGCGCGATCGAAAACGTCGCGGGATTCGAGCCCATCGTGGCAGCCTTGCGCGAGACCGGTGCGCAATTCGCGCTCGACGATTACGGCACGGCCAATGCCAGCATGAATCTCTGGGTACGGCTGCAGCCCGATGTCGTCAAGATCGATCGCTTTTTCATCGACGACATCGCCAACGACCCGCTCAAGTTCGAAGCGGTCCGTGCCATGCAGCATTTCGCGGGCGCGAGCGGCGCGCGCCTCGTGGCCGAGGGAATCGAAAACGAGGCCGATCTCATCGTGGTACGTGACATGGGTATCGCCCTCGGACAGGGCTACTTCTTCGGCCGGCCCGCGGCGCGGGCGCAAAGGCGCCTCGCCGAACCGGCGCGCGAAGCGCTCGCGGCCGGCCATATCGCGGTCTTTCCCCGCGCGACGCGCAGTCAGTTGCCCGGTTCGCCCTCCGGCGGCGTCGCCGCAGCGAAGATGCTGGTGCCGGCGCCCGCGGTGCCGCGCAGTGCGACCAACAACGATGTCCTCGAACTGTTCAACCGGCTGCCCGCGCTGCATGCGCTCGCCGTCGTCGAAAACGACGAGCCGATCGCGCTCGTCAACCGCCGCGGCTTCATGGACCGCTATGCGCTGCCCTACCACCGCGAGCTCTTCGGCAAACGGCCGTGCCTGCTGTTTGCCAACGCCGCGCCTGTCGTCATCGAAAAATCGATGACCGTCGAGCAGATGGCCAAGCTGCTGGCGAGCGACGATCAGCGCTACCTGGCCGATGGCTTCGTCATTACGGACCAAGGCAAGTATCTGGGCCTCGGCACCGGCGAAAGCCTCGTGCGTGCCGTGACGGAAGTCCGCATCGAAGCGGCGCGCTACGCGAATCCGCTCACCTTCTTGCCGGGCAATATTCCGATCAGCTCGCACATTGCACGCCTCGTCGAGCATCGAGTCGAATTCCACGCGTGCTATGTCGATCTGAACCACTTCAAGCCGTTCAACGACCGGTACGGCTATTGGCATGGTGACGAGGTACTCAAGTTCGCCGCGGCCGTGCTCGCCAAGGCCTGCGATCCGACGCGCGATTTTCTCGGACACGTTGGCGGAGACGATTTCCTGATTCTGTTTCAGAGCGAGGATTGGCGCGAACGTGCCCACGCGGCGATCGCCGCGTTCAACGAGGGCGCGCTCGGTTTTTATGCGGACGAGGACCGCGCGGCCGGCGGCATTCACGGCGAGGACCGGCGCGGCAACCCGACGTTTTTCGGCTTCGTGACGATGGCGATCGGCTGCGTGCGCGTGTGGCCCGCGGCGCCCGATCTCGCACGTTACGGCAGCGAAGAGATCGCCTCCGTCGCCGCTCTCGCAAAACACCGGGCGAAACAGGAGCCGAGCGGCTTTTTCCTGATCGATGTCGACGAAGGCGCGGCGACGTTGCACTTGCATGAGCACGCCCTGGACACGGCGCGCACGGCCGCAACGATGAACTGAGCGTCGCGCGGCGCCGCCGCTCGCTCACCGAACCGCCCTGTTTAGTTATTTTTACTAAACTACAGAATGTTCTGATCGGCCTTGCCTGACTAGCTTTCGAGGGAATTCCACGACATCCGAGGCCGCATTTTCGCGATTTTTACTATACAATCGCCGAAACTCCGGATCGCAGGAATCGAAAGCGCCGCACGATGAGCACGACCATTCGCGATATCGCCCGCGCAGCAAACGTGTCGATCGGCACTGTCTCGCGGGCCCTCAAGAACCAGCCTGGTTTGTCGGAAGCCACGCGGGCGCGCGTCGTCGAGACGGCACAGCGCCTCGGCTATGACGCTGCCCAGTTGCGCCCGAAAATCCGGCGCCTGACCTTCTTGCTGCACCGGCAGCACAACAATTTCGCCGCAAGCCCGTTTTTCTCGCATGTCTTGCACGGCGTGGAGAACGCCTGTCGTGCGCGCGGTATCGTGCCTTCCCTGCTGACCGCGGGGCCGACGGAAGACATCGGCGAGCAGTTGCGCCTGCACGCACCGGATGCCATTGCGGTAGCCGGCTTCGTCGAACCGGAAACGCTTGCGGCGCTCGTCGCGATGGACCGGCCGCTCGTGCTGATCGACCTGTGGGCGCCGAATCTGCGCTCGGTCAATCTCGATAACGGCGCGGGCGCCGCGCTGGCAATGCGACATCTGTTCGCCATGAACCGCACGCGCGTAGCGTTCATCGGCGGCTCGCTCGCCCATTACAGCATTGCCCAGCGCGCGCTCGGCTATCGCCGGGCTTTCTTCGAGGCGGGGCTGCTCTTCGATCCATCGCTCGAAGCGACGATCGACGCGAGCCTCGCGCCGGATATGGCGGCGGCCCAGGCGATGCAGCGCCTGCTCGACACGCACACCGGGGCCGAGCGGCCGAACGCGGTTTTCGCCTACAACGACGTGGCGGCGCTGGCCGCGATGCGCGTGTGCCTGGCTCGCGGCTTGCGCGTGCCGGACGATATTGCGATCGTCGGGTTCGACGATATTCCGGCGTCGGCCCACGCCGCCCCGCCGCTCACGACTGTCGCCGCCGACAAGGAGGCGCTCGGCGTGCGCGGAGTCGAACTACTGCTCGACGATGCCCCCGGGGAAACCGACGTCCGCCTGCCCGTAGAACTCGTCGTGCGTGCAAGCAGCGCGGGCGCGGCAGCCTCCCATGACCCGCACGTGGCGCGAACCGCCGTGGCTCCAACGGAAACGACACCATGACGAAGCTACCCAACGCCGGCAAAACGACAAAGCCCGCGAACATGCTGTTCGGCCCCATCCATACGAACTCGACGGTCCCGCCCGTCGATGATTTTCGCGATCGGGAGTTCCTGCTCGGACATGTCGCCGATACGCTCGCGTTCTATGCGCCTTCGGCACACGATCCTTCCGGCGGCTTTTATCACTACTTCAAGGACGACGGCACCGTCTACGACCGCACGACGCGCCACCTCGTCAGCAGTTGCCGCTTCGTCTACAACTATGCGATGGCCTATCGCCACTTCGGCGATCCGCAATACCTCGACTATGCGCGTCATGCACTTGCTTTCCTGCGCGATGCGCACTGGGACGCCGAGCATGCGGGGTACGACTGGGAAATCGAATGGCGCCATCGGGAGAAGCGCACGCTCGACGGCACGCGGCACTGCTATGGGCTGGCGTTCGTGCTGCTCGCGCAGTCGCACGCCGCCGCGGCCGGCATCGATGAGGCTCGCCGCCAGGTCGCGGAAACGTTCGAGCTGATGGAGCGGCGCTTCTGGGACCCGGCCGCCGGCCTCTATGCCGACGAAGCCACCCCCGACTGGCATGTCTCCACTTATCGCGGCCAGAACGCGAACATGCACGCAACCGAGGCGCTGCTCGCGGCCTACGAGGCGACGGGCCATCTCGTCTATCTCGATCGGGCCGAGCGCATTGCGACGAATATCACCCAGCGCCAGGCGAAGCTTTCGCATAGCCTCGTCTGGGAGCATTTCCACGCCGACTGGTCCGTCGACTGGCACTACAACGAAGACGACAGCTCGAACATTTTCCGTCCCTGGGGCTTCCAACCGGGGCATCAGACCGAATGGGCGAAGCTGCTGCTGATCCTCGAGCGGCACCGCCCGCTGCCGTGGCTGCTGCCGCGCGCGGTGGAGCTTTTCGACGCCGCGCTGACGCACGCCTGGGACGACGAGCACGGCGGCCTGTGCTACGGCTTCGCGCCCGACGGCACCGTTTGCGATCACGACAAGTACTTCTGGGTGCAGGCTGAGACGCTCGCCGCGGCGGCGCTCTTGGGCCAGCGTACGGGCAGCGAGCGCTTTTGGGACTGGTACGACGAGATCTGGCGCTACAGCTGGACGCATTTCGTCGATCATCGCCACGGCGCGTGGTACCGCATCCTGACGTGCGACAACCGCAAGTACAGCGACGAGAAGAGTCCGGCCGGGAAGACCGACTATCACACGATGGGTGCCTGCTACGAAGTGCTGAACGCACTCGATGACGGACAGACGCCCCCTCAACCGGACGAACGTTCATGAGCGCACCCCACGCCGCCGGTCTCCCGCTTTTCGTCAGCGCGGGCGATATCCTCACCGATCTCGTACGCGAACGAGATTCGCGTTGGCTCTCGCATCCGGGCGGGGCGGGCTGGAACGTCGCACGCGCGGTGGCGCGGCTCGGCGTGCCGAGCGCGTTCGCCGGTGCGATCGGCTCCGATTGTTTTTCGGACGAGCTCTGGCAGGCGAGCCTCGACGCCGGACTCGACATGCGCTTCATCCAGCGCTCCCAACGCCCGCCTCTGTTGGCCATCGTCCATCAGGCACACCCGCCAGCGTACTTTTTCATCGGCGAAGCCAGCGCCGATCTGGCATTCGATCCCGCACGCCTGCCCGAGGGCTGGGCCGCGGCCGCGCAGTGGGCGCACTTCGGCGGAATCAGCCTCGCACGCCAGCCGCTCGCGGCCACGCTTGTCGCGCTCGCGGCGGATTTGCGCGCTCGCGGCGTGAAAATCAGCTTCGATCCGAACTATCGCAACCTGATGGAGCACGGCTATCGTCCCACGCTCGAAACGATGGCCGCACTGGCCGATCTCGTCAAAGTGTCGGACGAGGATCTGCGGTGCCTGTTCGGCACCGACGAAGACTCGGCGCTCGCCAGCCTGCGCGCAATGAACCCGCAGGCCGCGATTCTCGTCACGCGCGGGCCGCATACCGCCACGTTGCTCGCCGGGGGCGAAACGATCGAGGCAGCGCCGCCGCGCGTCGAAGTCGTGGACACGGTCGGCGCCGGCGACGCCTCGATCGGCGGTTTTCTGTTCAGCACGATGCGCTGGCCGCAGCGCAGCGGGCGCGAGCATCTGTCGTTCGCGCTGGCCGCCGGCGCGGCGGCGTGCGGGCATGCGGGAGCGCATTCGCCGACGCTCGACGAGGTGGTCGCGCTCATGCCCGCGCAGTAGCGGCCCGAAAGGCCCGCTGGCCACCGAAACGGGTCGTCCAACGCGTGCTAGGATGCAACAGCATCCACTCCAAATGAAAGGAGCGGCATCATGGACGACGTGACCTACACCAAGGGCATCTATACGGCGACGGCTGCCGTGCGACCGCTCGACAACGGGCAATTCCAAGGCGTCGTATCACTGGCCCGCGACGACGCTACGGCTCCCGAGACGACGGCTTACGAGGTGGAAGCGCCAAGTCCGAGTGCTGTCGAAGCCCTCGAGGAGGCCAAGGCGCTCGCGCATCGCATCCTCGGCGAGCTCGAGTTCTAGCGAGTCGCTCTGGAGGGCGTGGCAGGTCGCCTCGCTTTGTAGGCCTGCTTATTTATAGGCCTGCTTCATGGACCGCTTCGCGAACACCCTTTTTCGTTCGCAGACCCCTTTTCCCGAACTCGCGCCTGGCCAGCGCGGCAGGAGGCGAATATGGTCGAACAACTCTATCTTTACGGCGTCTATTCGATTCACGTCCGTGCGATCGAGCTCGAGGGCGCCCGCTGGGACGCGGAGTACGAAATCCGCCACCAGGACAAACCGGTGCAGAAGTGGACGACGGTCGGCGGCGACAGCGGCTATGCGACCGAAGACGAAGCGATCGACGCCGCGCACAAGCGCGCCGTGACCGACATCGAGCATGGCGCCGGCGTGCCGAAGCCCAAAGCGTTCCCCTGATCGGCAATCGCGCGGCACCGTGTTACGCTCGGGCCGCATCCACTCCGAGGCCCGCGCGAATGCCAGCCAATACGTCAGCACGCAACGGAACGACCGCTTCGCAAGAGGCGCCGGCAGGCCGCGCGCGCCAAGCGTCGGCAGGCGCACCGGAGAGCGCCGGCGTGCGCGCGCGCCGCGGCCGCGTCTTACGCATGCAAACCGGAAACACGGTGGTATCGCACGGTCTGCCCGATCACGATCTGCACGATATCTATCACCGCGCATTGACGGCGAGCTGGCCCATGTTTTTCGTGTCCCTCGCCGCTTTCTTCGTACTCCTGAATACGGTCTTCGCGAGCCTTTATCTGCTCGGTCACGAGCCCATCGCCAACCAGTCTCCAACCGGGTTTCTCGGCGCGTTCTTTTTCAGCGTGGAGACGCTCGCGACGGTCGGCTATGGCGATATGCACCCGCAGACGACCTATGCGCACCTGATCGCGACGCTCGAAATATTCACCGGCATGTCGAGCATCGCGTTGGCGACGGGCCTGATCTTCGTGCGCTTCTCGCGCCCCCGCGCGCGCATCATGTTCGCGCGCTACGCAGTCGTGCGCCAGCTCGACGGCCGGCTCACGCTGATGGTCCGCGCCGCCAATGCGAGGCAAAACGTCATCGTCGAAGCGGGTGCCAAACTGCGGCTCATGCGCTACGAGTCCACCCCGGAGGGCTACTCGCTCTGGCGCATTTCGGATCTCGCACTCCTGCGCGATCGCCATCCGATCTTCCTGCTCGGCTGGGTGTTGATGCATGTGATCGACGAGTCAAGCCCGCTTTACGGCGCAACGGCCGAGAGCCTCGCCGCGTCCCGCGCCTCGCTGCTGATTCACATCGAAGGGTCGGACGAAACGACCACGCAATCGATGCAAGCGCGCTATACGTGGCCGAACGAACAGATTCTCTGGGACCATCGATTCGTCGATCTGCTGCAGGACGACGAACACGGCGTGCGCCACATCGATTACACGCACTTTCACGAGGTCGTCCCCATCGAAGACGGCGACGACGCGGCCGCGGGCTCGACACAAGTCAGAAGTTGAATTCACTCCTATCCAGATCTACTCGGGCAGAAATTCGCACGATAAGCGCCACCGGCGCGCGATAAAGCAAAAACTCTCCACTATTGCCGCGAAAGAATGGAGGCTTGGCCCCTGGCGCGACGCCGCGTCGCGGGCCAGCCGCCTGCGCACGTACCGCGCGGCGCAATAACTGGAGACACCCGTCATGACCGCGCGCCTGGCCCTCGAGGGCACCCCCGCCCTATCCGAATATCGGCTCACCGATAACCTGAGCGCCACGCAGGGCCGCATCTTTCTCACCGGCACGCAGGCCCTCGTGCGGCTGATGTTGATGCAGCGGCGTCTCGACCGGGCACGCTCGCTCGATACGGCCGGCTTTGTGAGCGGCTATCGCGGCTCGCCGCTGGGCATGGTCGATCAGCAGATGTGGAAAGCGAAAAAGCTGCTCGACGCGGACGACATCCGCTTCCTGCCCGCGATCAACGAGGAACTCGGCGGCACAGCGGTGCTCGGCACGCAGCGTGTGGAAGCCGACGAAGCGCGCACCGTCGACGGCGTCTTCGCGATGTGGTACGGCAAGGGGCCCGGCGTCGACCGCGCAGGCGACGCCCTGAAGCACGGCAACGCGTACGGCTCGTCGCCGCATGGCGGCGTGCTGGTCGTGGCCGGTGACGATCATGGCTGTGTGTCGTCGTCGATGCCCCATCAAAGCGACTTCACGATGATGTCGTGGCAAATGCCGATCGTGAATCCGGCGAACGTTTCGGACATGCTCGAATTCGGCCTCTACGGCTTCGCGCTGTCGCGCTTCTCGGGCGCCTGGGTCGGTTTCAAGGCGATTTCCGAGACCGTCGAATCGGGCTCCACCGTCGATCTCGATGCACTGACGACACAGTGGAATGCGCCGGCCGACTTCACGCCGCCCGCCGATGGCCTGCACAACCGGTGGCCGGATCTGCCCAGTCTCGCCATCGAGGCACGCCTCGCGGCGAAGCTCGACGCGGTGCGAGCCTTCGCGCGCGTCAACAGCATCGACCGATGGATTGCGCCGAGCCCGCATGCCACCGTCGGCATCGTCACGTGCGGCAAAGCGCATCTCGATCTCATGGAGGCACTGAGAAGGCTCGATCTCACCGTTGAGGAGCTCGAGGCGGCCGGCGTGCGGATCTATCAAGTCGGTCTCTCGTTTCCGCTCGAAACGACGCGGCTCGATACGTTCGTCCAAGGCCTGAACGAAGTCTTCGTCATCGAGGAAAAAGGCCCCGTCGTCGAGCAGCAGATCAAGGAGCACCTCTTCAACCGCGCGGCGGACACGCGCCCTATCGTGATCGGCAAACGCGATGCGAGCGGTGCCCCGCTGCTACCGGCGACCGGCGAATTGCGGCCCTCGCGCGTGCTGCCGCATTTCGCTCAATGGCTCGCGCGCGTCAAGCCCGCGCTCGACAGGCGCGAGCGCGTGGTCGATCTCGTCGCGCCGCAGATTCTCTCGAATGCCGCCGATGCCGTGAAGCGCACGCCCTACTTTTGCTCGGGTTGCCCGCACAATACGTCGACGCGCGTGCCGGAGGGCTCCGTCGCGCAAGCCGGCATCGGCTGCCACTTCATGGCTTCCTGGATGGAGCGGGATACGACGGGGCTCATTCAAATGGGCGGCGAAGGGGTGGACTGGGCCTCGCATTCGATGTTCACGAAGACGCGCCACGTCTTCCAGAATCTCGGCGACGGCACCTATTTCCACTCCGGCATCCTCGCCATCCGGCAGGCGGTTGCCGCGAATACGAACATCACCTACAAGATTCTCTACAACGATGCGGTCGCGATGACGGGCGGTCAGCCCGTGGACGGCAGTATCTCGGTACCGCAGATTGCGCGGCAGGTCGAAGCGGAAGGCGTGTCGCGTTTCGTCGTCGTCTCGGACGAGCCGCACAAGTACGACGGGCACCATGCGCTCTTTCCCAAGGGGACGACGTTTCACGCTCGCAGCGAGCTCGATGCCGTGCAGCGGATGTTGCGCGAGATCGAAGGCGTGACCGTGCTCATCTACGATCAGACCTGTGCGGCCGAGAAGCGGCGGCGGCGCAAGAAGGGCGAGTATCCCGATCCCGACCGGCGCCTTTTCATCAACGAGGCCGTCTGCGAAGGCTGCGGCGACTGCGGCGTGCAGTCGAACTGCCTGTCCGTCGAACCCGTCGAGACGCCGCTCGGCCGCAAGCGCCGCATCGACCAGTCCTCTTGCAACAAGGACTTCTCGTGCGTCAACGGCTTTTGCCCGAGCTTCGTCACCGTGCTCGGCGGCACACTCAAAAAGGCCGCGGGCATCGCGTTCGACGAAGCTTCGCTGGCCCGGCGCGTCGATGCGTTGCCGCAGCCGGGCGCAGCGCTCGGCGACGCGCCTTACGACATTCTCGTCACGGGCGTGGGCGGGACCGGCGTCGTGACAGTGGGCGCCCTCATCAGCATGGCCGCGCATCTCGAAGGCAAGAGCGCATCCGTGCTCGATTTCATGGGCTTCGCGCAAAAAGGCGGCGCCGTGCTCTCGTATGTGCGCTTTGCCGCGCGCGATGCGTTGCTCAATCAGGTGCGCATCGATACGCAGCAAGCCGACGTGCTGCTGGCCTGCGACATGGTCGTGGGCGCGAGCGCGGATGCGCTGCAAACGGTGCGGCACTCGCGCACCCGGATCGTCGTCAACACGCATGCCATTCCGAATGCCGCGTTCGTGCGCAACCCCGATGCGAGTCTGGAGAGCGAGGCACTGCTGGCCAAGATGCGACACGCCGCGGGCAGCGAATTCATGTCCACGTGCGATGCACAAAGCGTCGCGGCCAGGTTTCTGGGCGACACCATCGGCGCGAATATCCTGATGCTCGGCTTTGCCTGGCAACTCGGGCTCGTACCAGTCTCGCTCGCGGCACTCATGCGCGCGATCGAACTCAACAACGTTGCGGTGCCGATGAACCGGCTCGCGTTTTCTATCGGGCGCCTCGCGGCTGGCGACCCGGCCGGACTCGACGCGTTATGGGCCGAGCGGCACGCGCCACGCGGTGCTCGCTCGCACGGTTTCTCGACCGGTGAGGCCGCCGATGGGGCTGCCGACTCCACCGCCGGACTCGATGCGCTCGTTGCCGATCGCGAAGCGCGGCTCGCGGCCTACGGCGGTGCCCGCTATGTCGAACGCTACCGCGCCCTCGTCGAGCTCGCGCGCGAAGCCGACGCCCGCGCCCCGGGCGCAGGCATCGCGCAGGCGGTAGCCACGGCGTTTTATCGCCTGCTCGCGGTCAAGGACGAATACGAAGTCGCGCGGCTTTATCGCGATGCCGAATTTCGCGGCGCGCTCGAAGCGCAATTCGAAGGCAGCGCAGGCAAGGACTTCAAGATTCGCTTCAACCTTGCGCCGCCCGCACTTTCGAAGGCCAAGGCGGGCGGTGTGCCGCGCAAGATCGCATTCGGACAATGGCTGTGGCCCGTGTTCGGAGCGTTGGCTCGTTGCCGCGGGCTGCGCGGCACCGCGTTCGATCCGTTCGGCAGGACGCTCGAACGGCGCATGGAGCGTGCACTTGCTTACGACTACGAGCAAACCATGAAACGCGCATTTGCGATCGTCGGCACCGCGACGGCTGCCGACGTTGCGATGCTTGCCGGCCTTTACGCGCGGGTGCGCGGCTATGGCCACGTCAAGCTCGCGAATCTCGCGGCAATGAAACGCAGCGAGCGCGAGATCGTGGCCCGGCTGGCGATCGAGGCGGCAACGAGCCCGGACGTGCAGCGCGCGCTCGACGAAGCGCGCGGCGTTCGAGCGCTGCGGGGGATACCAGTGGTCGTCGCCGGGAAGTAGAGGAGATGGTTGACATGACCATTTAAGAGACCTATTATCAGGTCTCCAAGCGGCGGCGGCTCGCCTTGGCCACCCGGTCTATAGGCAGCTCGACGCCGTTCTCCTAGACTCATTCCCCGGAGCAAGCGTGCGAACGCGACACGGTTCGCACGCCAAAGCAATCGACCATGGAAAACATCCTTGCACGCGCCTCTATCGGCATCAGCGAATTGAAGATCAATCCCACCGCCGTCATCGAACGCGCGAACGGCCCTGTCGCGGTGTTGAACCGCAACAAGCCGATTGCGTACTTGGTCCCGGCACGGGCATGGGAAGCAGTCTGCGAGCGACTCGGAGACCTTCAACTCGCCGAAATCGTCAGGCAGCGCAGCGGCGAGACCCCGGTGAACGTCAAGATTGAAGATCTATGAACTCCAGTTCCTGCCATCCGCGCTCAAAGAGTGGCGGCGCCTCGACTCTACCGTCCGCGAACAGTTCAAGCAGCGCTTGAGCGCGCGTTTGATCGATCCGCACATCGAATCCGCCA
>Ga0157374_10000549_pt1 | contig 33498 bp, 29 predicted proteins | sample M25metaG_FD_115308 | JGI IMG/M metagenome (GOLD analysis project Ga0157374, IMG submission 115308) | Miscanthus rhizosphere microbial communities from Kellogg Biological Station, Michigan, USA - M2-5 metaG | ecosystem: Host-associated > Plants > Roots > Rhizosphere > Soil | place: USA: Michigan...
GATGATGAAGAACCTGGCGCTGGAATGGGGGCCGCACGGCATTCGCAGTAACAGCATTGTGCCCGGCCCTATCGAGGGCACCGAGGGCTTAAAACGCCTGGCCAATCCGGCATTGAAGGAAAAACTAGTCAACTCCGTGCCGTTGCGCCGCACCGGCACTGTGGACGACATTGGACAAGCCGCGGTCTTCTTGGCGTCGCCGTTGGCTTCCTATGTTTCAGGCTGTGTCTTGGTGTGCGACGGCGGACAAAATCTGGCCGGTTCCATGTTATTCAATATGGGTGCGGAGCTCATGATGAAAGCACAAACACGATAATTCGGATAACGGTAAATCTTTCCTCTTATGTCGCAAATACGCTTCGATACCATTCAGCAACTCCCTTCACTCATCGGCAAGGAAATCGCGGTCAGCGATTGGACAGTCATTACACAAGAGCGCATCGATCTATTTGCCGGCGCCACCGGCGACCGGCAATGGATTCATGTCGATGCGGTACGTGCGGCACAAGAGTCTCCGTTTAAAACCACGATCGCACATGGCTTTCTGATATTGTCATTGCTCGTGCAACTGCTGAGCGAATCGTTGAAGATAGCCAACGTTCGCATGGCGGTGAACTATGGTCTAAATAAGCTGCGCTTTACCGAGGCCGTACCTGTGGGAACCCGGGTGCGGGCTCGCTTCGAATTGCACGGGCTGGAAAATGCCTCGGACGGCGGTGTGCAGGTCTCATGGAATGTTACGATGGAGCACGAGGGCTCGGTCAAACCCTGTTTGGTGGCTGAGTGGTTGATTCGGTATTACACATAGAAATCGATGAAGTCCGTTGCCGCGGACATCTAATGAAGGTTAGAGCGGAGTTGCTATCGTGGTTCTAAATGATAGTTGGACATTACGTAAAATTCTGGAAGAAACGCGCACCATTGCTGTCGTAGGCCTCTCGGCAAATTTGGCTCGTCCCAGTTATATAGTGGCCAAGTACATGCTGGATCGAGGTTATCGCATCATTCCGGTGAATCCGGCTTATACGGAGGTGATGGGCTTAACCTGTTATCCGTCGCTTAACGATATTCCGGAGCCGGTCGATATGGTCAATTGTTTTCGTAGGCCGACTGAGATTATGCCGGTAGCGGAAAGCGCCATTGCGATCGGTGCGAAGACCTTATGGATGCAGGTCGGCGTCGTCAACGAAGCTGCCGCTGAAAAGGCGCGCGCGGCAGGGTTGGCAGTGGTAATGGACCGATGTTTGAAAGTGGAGTACGCCAGACTTTTTGGCGGGCTCAATTAAAGAGCGCTCTAAAAAACTTCCATACTAAAGAGGGGCAACATGGGAAACGATGTACTCTGGCTCATCTCCGGACTGGCGCTGATTGTCGCTGAGCTGACAACGGGTACCTTTTATTTACTGATGTTGGGCGTGGGCGCTTTGGCCGGATCGGCCGTTGCGTTTTATGGGCTCGGCTTTGCGGTCCAATCGATCGTTGCCGGTAGCGTGAGTGTCATCATGGTATTTCTCTTTAAGCATAAATTCGCGAAGGGAAAGCCGGAGCAGCAAGGCGAGAACAACATTGACGTCGGCCAACCGGTTTTTTTCGAAGCCTGGATTAACGAGACGGCGGGGCTGGCGCGAGTTAAATATCGCGGCGCCAGTTGGGACGCGAAAGTGATCGAAGATGCCAAACCGCAATCGGGCGATGTTCTTTACATCATTGGTGCCGATGGCAGCCAATTGCAGTTATCGCCAAAAAAAGCGGAATAGACTTTGTGATTTGATCGGCCACAGGAATTTTCAATTTCAACAAATAACATAAAAGGCAAATCATGCTCGTCAGAATTTTGATCGTTGTTATTGTGAGCGTCATCATGGCTAATTTCCCGCCATTGCAGGGGTTTGCCATACCGTTTTTCATCGTTGCTTCCGCTATCGTCTTCGTGATCGAATCGGTGCGGGTCGTGCCTCAGCAAAGTGTGTGGGTCGTTGAGCGGCTGGGTAACTATCATGCGTCTTTGGAACCGGGGGCGAATATCATCGTGCCCTTTGTCGATCGCGTCGCCTATCGCCATTCCTTAAAGGAAGTGCCGCTCGATGTGCCCGAGCAGGTTTGTATTACGAGGGACAATACGCAATTGGCAGTAGACGGCATTATTTATTATCAAGTCACCGATCCGCGTCTCGCATCGTACGGATCATCGGATTACATCGCCGCCATTACTCAGCTTGCGCAAACCACGCTGCGTTCGGAAGTGGGCAAGATGGAACTCGATCGCACTTTTGAAAGTCGCGACGAGATCAATCGGCAGGTAGTCGCTGTCTTGGATGAAGCAGGACGCACTTGGGGCGTGAAGGTCTTGCGTTATGAAATAAAAAATCTAACGCCGCCGGAGTCTATTTTGCGCGCCATGCAAGCGCAGATCACCGCCGAACGTGAAAAGCGTGCGCTGATCGCTAAGTCGGAAGGGCAAAAGCAAGAAGAAATCAATTTGGCCGAAGGCGAAAAGCAAGCGGCCATATTGACATCCGAAGGCGCGAAGATGGCTGCTATCAATAAAGCGCAAGGTGAAGCAATCGCCATTACCACCGTTGCGGAAGCAACGGCCAATGCGGTGCGCCAAGTCGCCGCTGCGATCGGCACGCAAGGCGGTTTGCAGGCAGCGAATTTGAAAGTGGCGGAACTTTACATTGGTGCTTTCAGCAATTTGGCCAAGACGGGAAATACGTTGATCGTGCCGAGCAATTTGAGCGATATGTCGAGTTTGGTTTCTTCGGCGATGACCATATTGGATAAGAGCAAATCGGTGGTGACGTCGGCTTAGCGGTTTTCCTTTTTCTGTAATGGTGTGTCGCTAATCTGGTGGTCTGCTACGTTAAATTTGCACGTCTTCCCCGCCCGCAGGCGGGGAGAGCGCCGGTAGGGGTGAGGGGATTACTAGGGTTACAGTGGCTGTTTTATCCCCCGCATCCCCAATTTATCACCCTCATCCCCAACCCTTCTCCCGCTTGCGGGAGAAGGGGGCGTCACACAAATTCCATCGTGACTAACCATATGGCATCGTAAAAGCAGATTCTTCGCTTTGCTCAGAATGGCAATATAGATCGGTAAGTTAATGCGCATGCCTGCAAAGGGCGATGCGCTGAATAAACAAACTAAAGATTAATCCATGGATTTTTTTCAACTCTCAAAAACTTTTAGTTGGCTGCTCGATCCGCTGAATAGCATTTTTCTTTTGTTGTTGATCACAATGGTGCTGCTTTGGCGAGGGAAAATTTTGGCAGCGCGGCGAACCCTCGGTTTTGTTATTGCGGTTTTACTAGCGGTGATTGTGATACCCATCGGCAGTTTGTTGTTATGGCCGTTGGAGCAGCGCTTTCCTCAGTTGAATCCACAACTGGAGAAAGTGGATGGCATCATCATGTTGGGTGGTGCGCAGCGGCCGCTGATTACGCGCGCCTATGGCCAGGCTTCGGTCAATGGCCATGCCGAGCGAATGACGACGTTCCTCATGCTGGCTCGTCGATATCCGAAAGCGAAGCTGGTGTTTAGCGGCGGTTCCGGCGATATGCGTAACCAAGATGTTACCGAAGCGGCGACGGTGAAGTTGTTTTTGCAAGAGCAAGGGTTCGATGCGAATCGCGTGTTGTACGAGGACAAGTCGCGTAATACCTATGAAAACGGCGTCTTCAGTAAAAAAATCGCAGAGCCGAAAACGGGAGAGACATGGTTGCTTATCACCAGTGCCGCAGATCTGCCTCGGGCAGTCGGTGTTTTTCGTCGAATAGCTTGGCCGGTGGTGCCGGTGCCTTGCGATTACGATGTATTGGAACCTCGTTGGCGGCTAACGTCGAGTTTACTCGATGCTTTATTGAGCATTAGTCATGGATTGCATGAATGGATCGGTTTGGCTGTTTATTATTTGACCGATAAGAGCGACAGTTTTTTTCCAGTAGCTGAATAAAACGATCTAGTGGGTTAGTCGCGTTGAATTGGTTAGATATCCTTGCTTTGGGCTAGCAAGGGAGTGCATGCAGAAGCTTTATCTATCCATAATATCCACCGTGACTGACCACTAGACAGCCCCCAAGAATACATACCAGATTATTTAAAAATGAGTGCCAATAAATCCAATAGCAAATTCAACCGGTCGAAGAAATCCCCCCTCCCTCGCTGGACCGTCATTATCGGTGCGGTTCTCATTCAAACTTGCCTCGGCGCAGTCTACGCATGGAGTTTGTTCAACGATCCACTCATGGACAAGTTCGGTTGGGATAAGGAAAGCGTAGTCATGACGTTTTCCATCGTCATCTGCACCTTTGCTTTTTCCACCGTAATCGCAGGCAGAATGCAAGATGTTCTAGGTCCGCGCATCGTTGCTTTGTTGGGTGGGCTTTTATTAGGAGACGGTTTGATTTTAGCGAGCCGCGCTACCGAAATATGGCATCTCTATATTTGCTACGGCGTTATCGGCGGCATTGGTATCGGAACTGCTTATGTGACGCCGATCGCCACTTGCGTGAAGTGGTATCCCGACAAGCGCGGTTTCATCGCCGGCATCGCCGTGGTGGGCATGGGATTGGGCGGTATAGTGTTCAAGCCCATCATTATGAAATTGGTGCAAGCCGTCGGCGTGTCGCCCACGTTTTTCTACCTCGGCGTGATCTATGCGGTAGTCATCATGGTAGGCGCTCAATTTTTGCGCTTGCCTCCAAAGGGCTATCAACCACCCGGATGGAGGCGGCCGGTAATGAGAGCGGCTATGGATTTTTCCACTGCGCAAATGTTGAGAACGAAGCAGTTCTACACGTTGTGGTTTATGTACTTTCTTGGTTGCGCTTCGGGATTGATCGTTATTTCCATTGCCGTGAACATCGGTACCGAATATGTTGGTATTCCTGCTGCCACTGCGGCTTATGCGGTGGTTGCGATTGCCGTTGCTAATGCGGCGGGCAGGCCGTTTTGGGGAATGGTGTCCGATCGCTTGGGCAGAATGAATTCGCTGGTCGTCATTTATCTCATTACCTCGATAATGATGTTCTACCTCGCTATGGGAGGCATGGGTGCGGCGATGTTTTTCGTAACGATGACGTTGATCGGTTTCGGCTACGGCGGATTTCTTTCCATCTTTCCCTCCATATCCGCCGATTACTACGGTACCAAGTACATCGGTATGAATTACGGATTGCTGTATGCCGCATGGGGCGCATCGGCATTCGTCGGCCCCTTCTTGAGAAACTTCGTTACGCTGCAACACTCTTTCTTCATTGCAGGCGTGCTTTCCATGCTCGCTGTCATCGCGGCCTATTCGATGAAGCATCCAATCATCAAAGAGAATTTCATGCCGACGGTTGCCGCGTGATGTTTTATCGCTAACCGAGTAATTGCCGAACAAGCAACCCGGATTAACGCCGTGTAATCCGGCCTATAAGCAAGATTGCCGCGATACGTTTCAGCAGTTATCAATCGTTTTCTATATCGCGTCATTCCTACGGAAATGCCGTATCCCGTCGTCTAGACTCATAAGAGGCTTGTCCACAAGACGAGCCGATCAATGGATCGAGTCTGAAAGGAAATTGGCATGAATTCGCAGTGGAAGTATCTTAAGGTAGCGGTAGCAGGGATGGTGGCGATGACAATGTCGCTATGTATTGTGAAGCAAGCGGAGGCGGCGGCAGGCGATCTTGATACTACGTTCGGTAGTGGGGGCAAAGTCACTACCGATTTTGTAGGTAGTGTTGCAAAAGCGATTGCGGTTCAGTTGAATGGTCGCATAGTCATAGCAGGGACCGCATTCGACACTCAAGCGGGTGGCCAGGGTTTTGCATTGGCTCGTTACGACAATGGCGGTAATCTGGATACTACTTTCGGCGATGGTGGAAAAGTAGTCACCACTGTCTTCGGCAATACGCCACCGACGAATCATTTTACCGATTCCGCCAATGCAATTGTCATTCAGAATAATGGCAGTATCGTTGTGGCTGGACCCGGCTCGAATCCCACCACCGGTCTTTTCGATTTTACTGTATTGCGCTATACGAATAATGGTCGGCTCGATCCGCGATTCGGTAATGGCGGTATCGTGCGGACCGGTTTCCCTGGTGCCAACGCAATCGCTAACGGCATGATGCTGCAACCCGATGGAAAAATTGTCGTAGTGGGAACGGTCGATAATGGTTTTTCCGATAGCGACATGGCGGTTGTGCGCTACAACGGTGACGGCAGTTTAGATACTAGCTTCGGTCAACGCGGAAAGGTCATTATTGATCTGAGCGGTTTTGATCAAGCCAGGACGGTACATCTAGCGCCCGGCGGTAAGATTCTAGTGGGAGGACAAGCCTTCTTCTCTTGTTCAGCGTCTCCCTGTAGCTTCACTGATTTTGTGCTGCTTCGTCTTAACGCTAATGGCAGTCTCGATACAAGCTTCGGTGTTAATGGTTTAGTAAAAACCGATTTCGCATCCATGGACGGAATTAACGCACTGGATGTCGCGCTCGATGGCACCATCATCGCTGCGGGCTTCGCCGATCGGCAATGTTCCGGCCCCGGTTGTCCTAAGTTCGCACTGGCGCGTTACAACGCAAACGGTAGTCCGGACACCACGTTCGGTACTGGCGGCAAACTCGTCACTGACATAGGAAGTATGGACTTGATAGCGGGCATAGCGATTACTGCCGGAACCCCGACACCGAAAATTGTCCTTGGTGGTTCTTTTAGACAAACCCAGTTTTGCGCAATCAACACGACTCCTACGCAATGCGATTTTATGGTGTTGCGATACAACTGGAATGGAACGCTGGATACAAGCTTCGGCAATGGTGGTAGGGTTACTACCGAGTTCGGTAATGGAACGATAGATGAAGCCTTTGGAATGGCAATCGATAGAAACGGGCAAGTTGTATTGGTGGGAAGTAGCAACGGCGCTTTCGCAATTGCTCGCTACCTTGACGGCGATTGTCAGCAATCATTTCCACCGCCTATACCGTTACCGCAGGTTGGTGTAGGGAAATGTGGCTGATGGGTCTAGTTGTTAGTCATGTTGAATTTGTTGGGTATCCTTGCTTTTTGGTAGCCCCCTTCTCCCGCTTGCGGGAGAAGGGGGTGCATGCAGAAGCTTTGTCTATCCATAACATTCAACGTGACCGACCAATAGTTTATTTCTCCACCAAATAATCGACGCCTTTACATCCGCCACGAATCGCGCGATCCAAGTCGCGGCCCGAGGGAATAGGCTGTGCATAAGGTCTGGGCATCGATAATTGAAAAGCGTTGGTTAGCCGATAGAACTGATCTTCTCGTTTCTCAACGGTTACAGTACCGCCTTCTGCGCATTCGACGTTATAGAAGTTATCTGCCTTTGCCGTAATCATATAGTCGCCGGTTCGATAAGACACTTGCTGTTTAACGCTAGTAACGAACTTGCCTAATACACAAGAAAAGTTATCGCTGAACTCGTCTTTCGATGTTTCTTCCTTGAAGCAGTAGTAAGGCGATTTTCTTGCAGGACTGAATTTTTCTAAGATATAGGCCATTTTTTTATTGACGTCCGATGGCGGCGTGCATCTTCCGCTGATCACTTTTTTAACCATTAGGTCTTGTAGTAATTGGCCTGGCCGCGTGTCGGTCATCTCGACGACATCGGCTTCCGTTTGGCAATAAACCGCATGCATCGCGATGTAATAGTCTTCGGCTCTAGCCTGCGGTAACGGAAAAACCAATGACAAGAACAATGCCGCTCCTAGGTAAGTTAAGGTTTGTTTCATGGTTTCTCCATTTACTGTCAGTTCGTTGTTCAGTTCGTTGGCGATAAATTTTGCTATTTCAGTTTTTGCTGCATATTGAGCAACATACTGCGCGCTTCTTTCATGGCTGCACTATTGGGATCTGTCATTTTTTCTAGCACTGTCACGGTTTCTTTGTAGAAAGATTCCGCCTTGGCGTAGTCGCCTTGCTGGGAATAAATTTTTGCCAAGTTGTTGAGTGTCGCCGCGACAGGAGGACTATTGGGGCCGACCTCCTTTTGCCATATGGGAAGTGCTTGCCGGTAAAGCGGTTCCGCTTTGGTCAGCAAATCCTGCTGGCGATAGACGGATGCAAGATTATTCAGTGCAGCAGCCATGTTTTGACTGTTCGATCCGGTTACCTTTTCCAATACAGGTAATGCTTGTTCGAACATGTCGGCGGATTTATCGTATTTGCCTTGCTGATAGTAGAGAGCGCCTAGATTGTTGAGACTGGCGGCATACTGCAAGGTTTCAAGCGCTAATCGTTGTCCCGCTTGTACGGCAATGAGGCAAATTTCTGTTGCTTTAACCACATCACCGCCTTGCACCGCTTTAGCGCAGTCCAAATTCAAGTTGCCAAGATTGGACTCGGCAAAGGCTGGCGATGCTATCGTCAGTGCCCACAGTAACAATTGCTTTCCGCTGATTAGTCGACGCATGTTGTATCCTCCATTCGCAAAAACGTTTTCCTGCAGGAGTTGCTGTGAGTGGCCGGCGTATAAGCTTCAACTGGGAAATAATACAGTCGCGGTCTACGACAGTTTGTGTGGTCAATCACAGAATCACTCATTGTTACTGTGATAAAGGGCCGCAAATGATCAAAATGAATCGTTCTCAAGATTGCTTCACGGTTGTGTCGTGAATACCACATTGACGGTTTTACTAAATGGAGGATAACGTTCTCCAAGTTTATTGCTGCCGGTGAGCGTGGTTTGCAGCTTGATATTTTTCGATGAGCCGGACTCGCGTTGCAGCGTCACCGTCGCCGCGAATGGTTTCATGAATACCTCCGTGTCTCCGAACGTGGGATCGTTCTTCAATTCCCCTGCAGGTAATTCGATGTTTGCTATGCTGACGCCATCCGGCTTGGCGATATCGAAGCTGATTCGATGTCGATAAATGTAAAAGCCGGGATAAGGCGTGAATTGAATAATGATCTTATTCTCGCCGCTGGCAGAAGCGGTAACTCCAAAAGCTTGTTCGGGGGGAGGGGAACCGCCTTCTTCGACCGGCGTCCTGCCGTCGAAATTAGGAAATGCAGTGACTTGCTGAGCGCATGTTTGTTCGCCATAGCCACATAAACCGAGCAGCAGGAGCAAAAGGCCAATCGAGTTAGTTGCTTTTGACATTGATATTGGTCTGTATCGTTAACTTATTCGTTATCCGCCGGCCGGAGTGTTGCCCGTGCTTTTTTCGGATATTGAATGGCGCTTTTTTTGGCGAGCCGACATTGTTTTATGTTTATGGAGCATGCCCCGCACGAGCAACAACATAGCCGCAATCAAACAGATCGCAGAAATGACACTGGCTACTAAATAGCTATCGCGATAGCGAACCGTGTAATCGTCCCATCGGGAATAAATCAATAGCAGTGCGCCCAGCGAAATGGGAAGGATGATGTAGATCTGCGCCCAATCGCGCATTATTCTGGTGGTCTTTAATGTGCCGTGAAATTCTTCCGAAAACCAATTGGGAAGTTCTGTTTCGTCGTCGGCTAATAGCTTCGATTGATATTCCACAAGCTTGTACATGGTCCGCTCGTGATAGCTGCTCAGCATGACCAGAAATAAGGCAAGGTAAGGAATAGTGACGCCCATGATGGAAGCATCGTTGCCGCCTTTGACTGCAAAGGCCAGCACGCCCGATGAGAAAGCCGTGAAATGCAATAGCGTGTTGTTGCGAATAGCGAGCCGAGTGCAGAATTCATTGCATGCCGCACCGTATCTAACCGCTGCATCTATATTGTTGGACATAGGCGATCCCGTAACGCTGATTGGTATTTTGAGGAGCGTGTTTTTTGCACTGCTACCAATCGACTTCTTCCATTTCAACGATATGTGTAGCGAATCGTCTGGCTAAACGGAATTAACGAAAGCCGATTTTTCACACTCACCTCGCAAACTCCGTGCCGTTGTCGATGGATCGCCTATCGGTATGAATTTATTGCGTTTCCTGGTTGAAACGAATTGGCGCTAAAGCGGCGTATTTGCAAAGCTGCAATATTGAATTCGTACCGGTCGGCAAAAATGAAAGATGAGGGGCAGCCTCACCGGCGGCGATGCCGCCGAGGGAGAAAAAATAAATTGAGTAAGCCGCGTTGCCTGATGGCTTTAGCGCTTCTTACTTTTGGGAAAGCCGCGTAAGTATGTGCCGCGTCATGCCTGCAGCCAGTTCATGCTCTCCCATGAACACTGCGCCTGCATTTTCTTTTCGAAGAAGTGTCGTTTCCTCTTCGCTATGAGTGCGAATGACTGTCTCGATGGTGGGGTTGAGCGCCCGCGCGGTTTCGATCATTTTGCGGACGTGGAAGGTATCCGGTGTGGCGATAACCAGCAATTTAGCCCGTGCGATATGGGCTTGGATAAGAACCGCAGGGTCCGATGCGTCGCCCGCTACGGCCGGCATGCTGTTTTTTCGAAGCCGTTCGACCAATTCGCGATTCTGTTCGGCGACGACGTAATGCACGCCTTTATTAGCAAGTTCCTCGGCAATGCGCCGTCCCACTCGACCATATCCCACTAGCACGACTTGCCCTGTCAGCGTGTTCTGATCGGTGGTGATGGGGAGCGTGGCAAGGGGATCAGTGCGGCTTTCTAGTACTTTGGCGAGAGCGGAACGGGATTGAATCCACGATTGGATCGGCTCGATCGCTTTGAAGAGCAGCGGGTTCACGGCAATCGAGATGATGGCGCCGGCGAGAATCAGACTATGAGCATCCGGCGACAATAATCCGAGCGACACGCCGAGTGCTGCGAGAATGAATGAAAACTCACCGATTTGAGCCAATCCGGCAGATACCGTTAAGGCGGTATTGAGCGGATAACGCATCGCCAGCACCAACAGAAATGCGGCTATCGACTTGCCGAAAATAATAATCGTAACGACCACCAGTAATTCGATCGGCCGTTGCACGATGACATGTGGATCGAAAAGCATTCCGATCGACACGAAGAACAGTACAGAGAATGCCTCACGCAAGGGTAACGACTCTTCCGCTGCCCGATGGCTGAGCTCCGATTCCCGTAACACCATGCCGGCGAAGAATGCACCCAGCGCAAATGAGACCCCGAAAAAATGGGAGGCGCCATAGGCGAGAGCAACTGCCGCCGCAACGACGCAAAGCGTAAATAATTCACGCGAACCCGTTCGCGCCACTTGCCAAAGCAACCAAGGAAAAACACGACGTCCGCCGATTAGCATCACAGCGATGAACGCGGCCACTTGGCTGAGAGTCGTCGCCAGCGTTATCCATAAATTGCTCGCGTTTTTTCCGCCGGCATCGATAGGCGTCGTTCCACCTAGCCAGCTCGCAAGCGGCGGCAATAGCACGAGGACGAGGACCGTGACTAAATCTTCAACCACTAACCAACCAACGGCGATTCTGCCGTTTATCGATTCCAAAACGCCTCTATCTTCCAAGGCGCGAAGCAACACGACAGTGCTCGCCACGGACAACGCTAATCCGAAAACGAATCCTGCGCCGGAGTGCCAGCCCCACAGGGTTGCCGCTCCCATACCGAGCGCGGTCGCCACGGCAATTTGAATGATGGCTCCCGGCAGCGCGATTTTCCGCACGGCCCACAAATCTTCCAGAGAAAAATGCAAACCCACACCGAACATCAATAGCATCACACCAATCTCGGCCAATTGACCTGCAAGCTCGACGTTCGCGACAAAGCCCGGCGTAGCGGGGCCAAGAATAATCCCGGCCACTAGATAACCGACAAGGGGCGGCAGTTTGATACGTGCGGCGCCAACGCCTAGGATAAGGGCCATGCCTAGAGCGGCAGCAATCGTGGTTACTAAGCTGACTTCGTGGTTCATGGGGTAAGCGTTGTGATGTTTGTTTCGGGGTTGAATGCCTACTACTGATGGTTATCAAACAAGCGATAGGCACTTACGAAAACGTCAATTGCCAATAGGACGTCTCTTACATTATTGCCGCAATCAGATCTATTTCCACTGCTGCGTTTTTCGGCAACTGATAAACCCCTACCGATGTACGGGTATGTCCACCAGTGGGCGCTAATAATGAATAAAGAATTTCCGATGCCGCATCGGCGACTTCGCTTTGGTGCGTAAAGTCCGGCGCGCTTTGTACATACACGTTGACTCGTAAAATCTTCTTGACCCGATCAAGAGAGCCTATCGCTTGTCGTATGATCGCGAGGGCGCGAACGATGCAGATTTTAGCGGCGTGTTTCGCTTCGTCGAGAGATGTCTCTGCGCCAACTCGTCCGGTGACGGCGACGACATTTCCAACTCTGGGAATCTGCCCGCTGACATACAGCTCGCCGTCGTTCTCGATGCATACTTCGTATTTCGGAATCGCGCGAATTTCCCGTTCGAATTCGATGCCGAGTTCTTTAGCTAATTGTGCGAACGATGTATCTCTTATGCTATTCATTGATGGCTCGATAATCGATGAGATGATGTTGAATCTTTGCGTTGCAGATTAAGGAATGCAACTGCATAAGAATTAAGTTTACCTCATGACATAGTAGAATTTTTGCTTAAATATCCTGATATAGCCGAAATGATCGGTAGTCCCCACTGAACTCAAAAGGAACACTATGGTCAACTTCGCACGAACGGCGACATGGTTCAATGAAGGACATCGAGGTACACGAGGCCAGGCACTTACGGTGCCGGGACCGGGATTGCTTGCAGAAAATTCGGTACCGGCATTTTTATACATATTTCGCCAAGGCATTAAGAGCTGCGAGTTGGATATTCATTTGGTCGAGGATGTTCCTTATGTGTATCACGATGATCATTTGAATGATGGAACGGATCTGGAGTATTTACTCTACGCATTTCTGGATAACGATCCTGACGGTGTTCGGAAATTGATATCGAGCATTACGGATTTGAAAAACGTGTATGGAGAGGATTTGAGCGATCTTCGCTCTCTTATCGATGCCGACGGAATCCTGCTACACGAAATGCCCATCGAACAGAAGGCTGCGCTGTGTGCCTTATACACGACGCAACATCATGATTATCTCGCCGATATACGAACAGTGACGGGAGGTACAGCCGATTTAAGACGATTGGCCATTCTTGCCGCGCAAGACCCTGCGAGAGAAGGCAAGGTTTACATTGGCGATTGCACAAAAGCCGAAATCGAGGGATTGCGGCTGATGAGTAATCCTTATCCGGACGATCGCGGTTCAACCGACGTTCAAATGCTGCGCAAACCGTTGGATGTGGCGATTCCTTCGTTCGCTCGATTGCTGCAAGAACTCGATGCTGCTAAAGCAATCGAACCTACGCTCGATCCTCGGCTGAATATCGAACTCAAGATGCTAACCGAAGTGTATGACCGAGATCCTGTGACGTTGGCCGTGAAAAAGGATGCGCAAGAAGAACTCAAGCGCATCGCTAAAGATCCCGCTTTGATCGTTCATCAAGTCATCGTTAATTTCTTGAACGGCAGCGACGGATATAAGCCGCTCGCCGATTGGGATAAGGATAAAAATTTTATCTTCTCATCGTTCTCCGCCGATGTATTGGCACGGATCGATCGGGTATCCGATATTAAATATTCAGCGTTATTCGCTGCCCGGCAGCCGCGAGACTGGCGGCGCACGGCTAATGGAGATTTGTATTACAGAGAATTCAAACGCGCGGCGGTAGGCGGAAAGCGTGCGCGTTTTATCGAAGCGCATCAATCGGGAGAGTGGACTTTCGCTCGAAAGGAATCGATAAGCGATCGGCTTTTTAATTTTACGCCGGCAAACGTTATTCAACTGCTTGACGATGTGGATAACGACGATGACTTCGACGAGGGACTTAACGTACGAGCGAAACACGAACGCATATGGGATCTGACCGAGGAAGAGTTTATCGATGAACTCGATACGCGAATTCAACCGCCTCCTATCGGGCTAGGACTAAAGCCCAAGAGTATCAATATCCCTATTCCCATGCTGACGCCCAAAGTGATCGCGACGATTAATGCGATTCCTGCGGAGATTTGCGTATGGACGGCCAACGAACCGAATCCGTTGCATCGCCCTCGACAAGAGGTTTTCGATTTGCTGACGCTCTTAGACAATGCAGGTGTTGCGACTTTTATCACGGATCATGCTGAAGCTTATGTGCGGCTTATACAGGAATACATCGCGCATAAACAAAAAAATCCTTAAGTAAGCGCGGGGCAGCGATGATTTATAATCACGTCTTCTTATAGGTCTCATCTTCTGCGTGCTTATTTCGATTTCCCATCTATTTATATGCCAATGCAAAAACTAGTCATCGCTTCCAACAACGCCGGCAAATTACGCGAACTCGCGGCACTTCTCGCCGCCGTACATATCGAACCCATTCCCCAATCCACGTTTAACGTGCCCGAGGCCGATGAACCCCATGTCACCTTCATCGAAAACGCACTCGCTAAAGCGCGTCATGCTAGCCGGCTTAGTGGCTTGCCCGCATTAGCTGATGACTCCGGAATTTGCGTCAACGCTTTGAATGGCGAGCCGGGTGTTCATTCGGCGCGTTTTGCCGGAGAACCTAAGTCCGATACGCGTAATAACGAGAAATTGATTGCGTTGCTCGAAGGCGCGGAAGATCGACGCGCCCATTATTACTGTGTGATCGTGATGGTGCGTCATGCCGACGATCCACAGCCGTTGATTGCCGAAGGTTCGTGGTTCGGCAAGATTATCGATACACCGCGCGGTAGCGGCGGCTTCGGCTACGATCCTTATTTTTATTTGCCGGCCCTGGGAAAAACTGCTGCCGAGTTGGATGCAACGCAGAAGAATTCCGTTTCTCACCGAGGCATTGCTATGCAGTCCTTGTTGACTCGTTTATTGGACCGCTGGTAATGACACGCACGATTCCTATTGTTCCCGCCGGTGCAAATTCGGCATCTTTATCCGGCGATACGAACGTGCGCTTGACGGCATTGCCGCCATTGGCGTTGTACGTGCATATTCCTTGGTGCGTAAAGAAATGTCCTTACTGCGATTTCAATTCCCATGAAGCGAAGGGCGATATACCGGAGGATGCTTATGTAGACGCATTAACTCGCGATATCGAGTTAGCTTTGCCGCAAATCTGGGGGCGCAAGATCTATACGATTTTCTTCGGCGGCGGCACGCCAAGTTTGTTGTCACCGGCGGCACTCGATACGTTATTGGCGAATTTGCGTGCGCGTTTGCCGTTAGAGCATTGTTCGGAAATTACACTGGAAGCGAATCCGGGTACATTCGAAGCCGCGAAATTCGAGTCGTTCCGCAAGAGTGGTATCAATCGTTTGTCGATCGGTATTCAAAGTTTTAACGCTAAACATTTGCAAGCTTTAGGGCGGATTCATAACGATGACGAAGCCCATCGCGCCGTTGAGATCGCCCATCGTTATTTCGACAATTTCAATCTCGACTTGATGTATGCATTGCCTGGGCAAACCATGCAAGAAGCGGCAGACGATATCGATGCGGTTATCGCTGCGGCGCCCACCCATGTTTCCGCCTATCAATTAACGCTCGAACCTAATACGCTGTTTCATCGTTATCCACCCCAATTACCCGGTGACGATACAGCGGAAGCGATGCAAACTGATCTGGAGGGTCGCTTGCAAGCCGCAGGTTATGGGCATTACGAGACCTCGGCCTTCGCACAGGAGGGAAGGCAATCTCGACATAACGTGAACTATTGGCAGTTCGGCGATTATCTGGGCATCGGTGCCGGTGCCGCGAGCAAAATATCTTTTCCCGATCGCATCGTGCGCAGCTTACGGCATAAGCAGCCGAAGGCTTATATGGAAGGCATTCAAACCGGTAGCCATGTTCTCGAAGAAACTCCGGTCCTATTACGAGATTTGCCTTTCGAGTTCATGATGAATGCGCTGCGGTTGACCGACGGTTTTCCGCTCCGGCTTTTCAGCGAGCGCACCGGATTGCCGTTTAGCGCGATTCAACAGACACTCGATGAGGCGGAGATAAAAGGATTGATCGAGCGAGATCATGAAACCGTAAAGCCTACAGTGCGTGGTCGGCGTTTTCTTAATGATCTATTGCAGATATTTCTTCCGTAAGCGTTAAATCAACGATGTTCTCGACTTAACACTTACATTTACGCACCGAGCACCGAGCACCGAGCACCGAGGCGGTAGAGGAAAGGGCAACATGGGAAATGACGGGGATTAGATTCAGCAACGCAAGAATGGAAATTCTGCCCGACGCCGTTTCCATCGACCAAATCATTCCCACACTGAATCCGAAAAAAGGGAACCGTCGACGAGCAAACATGGAACGTGCTCGGACCAACATTTCGTCGACTGTTCGATAGCCTGAATGAAGAGCACTTGAGGACATTAGCCGATAGTGCCCGGGGGGCTGCTGAACATTCAAGCATAAATTCGCGCTTCCAAAATCCGATGATATCTGCCGAAGGAGTGCCATAGATTAATGAGAGATGTGATCTATATCATCGCTTCTCTAAATGGCATGGCTTACTTTCCCTTTTTCGGCGCCGTCATTCTAATTCCTATTGGCTCCAAATGCGGGCTTCCCGTCTCCATTGCCGGCGCAGGGCAGAATTGATGTGCGTTTGCTGTCGAATGAAACCGAACGCGTCATTCTTAAACTGCAGGTTTCCGACAAAACACACGAAGGCCCTGCTGAAATTTTTTATGTCGTCACACAGACTGAGTTGCATAAAAGGGCCGGCCTCACGCCAACGCAATATGCGGACAAGCTCGGCCAAACGCTCACGATCAACCTGCGTTCTCAGTCACATAATGCGTCACGAGCCGGCAGTCCAACGCCGGACCATGGTGGCGCATTAAGGAAAGTCCCTCTAATCAGCCCAAGAACCAGGTCGATTGAACCGCCATGTCGCAGAGCTTGCTCACGATCCACCGTTGAGTCGTGAGCAAGCTTGCTCCTAGATGGTTTGTGTAGAGTGCATCGACAAATATTGATAATTGCTAATGTACTTACCCAGCAAAATTTCTACCTCTAATTGGTAGAGCGAGTTACTTCAGCTTGAATAAAGTATCCGCTATCATCATCGGCGAAATACTAAATCCCATACGCCGTGTCCTAATTTCAATCCACGTGTTTCAAATTTAGTTTCCGGCCGATATTCCGGCTTGGGCGCATAACCATCTGACGTATTCATCAAACTGGGTTCTCCCGACAATACCGTCAACATTTGCTCCGCATATTCTTCCCAATCGGTTGCCAAATGTATGTAACCACCGGTCGAAAGCCGGCTTGCCAACAGCGCAACAAACGCCGGTTGAATGAGTCGCCGTTTGTGATGCCGTTTCTTCGGCCATGGGTCGGGAAAGAAGATATGCACGCCGGCAAGAGAACCGAGAGGAATCATGCTCTCCAATACTTCCACTGCATCGTGTTGCATGATCCGTACATTCGTGAGCGATTGTTCTTCGATCAGCTTCAATAGACTGCCGACGCCGGGTAAGTGCACCTCAAGCCCGATGAAATCCAGTTCAGGATGATTGGCGGCGATAGTGGCAGTCGTGCCGCCCATGCCGAAACCGATTTCCAAAATGCGCGGCGCTGAACGGCCGAATAACCGATCCATATCGAGCGGTTCCGATGAAAACGGAATGCCATAGCGCGGCATCAAGGTTTCGTGTGCGCGTGCTTGACCGGGCGATACGCGGCCTTGGCGAAGAACGAAACTGCGGATAGGAGGATGTGACGGAGAATCGGGTTTTTCGGAACTGGTCATGAGAGTGATTCGGAAGTTTATTCTTATCGCCGTAAACGATTGTTCATCGTTTGGAACGGCGCATGCAATACAGCGCTGCTCCGTTAAGGGAGCAACGCCGGAGGATCGATGAATGCTATGGGGTCTTCGACGATGTCGTGTTAATCATGCCCGATGTCGGCGAGCTAGGATTGGCCGAATAAAATCGTTTCGGCATACGTCCGGCGAGATAGGCTTCTCTACCGGCTTGCACAGCTTTTTTCATTGCCGACGCCATCAATACCGGATTTGTCGCTAACGCGATCGCCGTATTCATTAACACGCCGTCACAGCCTAATTCCATGGCGATGGCCGCATCGGACGCGGTGCCCACACCGGCATCCACCAGGACCGGCACCTTGGCGTTTTCGATAATGATTTGCAAATTCCACGGATTGAGAATGCCCATTCCCGAGCCGATCAATGACGCGAGCGGCATGACGGCAACGCAGCCGATTTCTTCCAATTGCTTGGCCATGATGGGATCGTCGCTGCAATAGACCATAACCTTGAAGCCTTCGGCCACCAGCGTTCGTGCGGCGATTAGTGTTTCGGGCATATTGGGAAAGAGTGTTTTCGAATCGCCCAATACTTCCAGCTTCACTAATTCATGGCCATCCAATAGTTCGCGCGCTAGCCGCAGTGTGCGCACCGCATCGTCGGCGGTGTAGCAGCCGGCGGTATTGGGCAGCAGCGTGTATTGGCTGGGCGGCAGCGCATCGAGCAGGCTGGGTTCGTTCGGATTCTGGCCAATATTGGTACGGCGAATTGCGACGGTAATGATTTCCGCGCCGCTGGCGTCGACGGCAGCCTTGGTTTCGGCGAAGTCTTTATATTTACCGGTGCCGACCAGAAGGCGAGAGTTATACGCTTTATCGGCAATGATGAGTTGATCCATGGTGTGCGTCTTTGACAGTTGAGCGGCGAGGCCGATGACGACCATTGCCAGTGGGTTCTATTCGATGGGGTTCGGGTTTAACAATTATTTATCGGTCTTAGCCGCCGCCTACGGCAACGACGATTTCCAACCGGTCGCCATCGTTTAGGGCTGCATTATCGAATGTGCTCCGAGGTACGATATCGCCGTTTTTCTCCACGGCGATGCGTTTGCCGGCGAGGGCCATTTGTTGCAGGAGTTCCGCTAGCGTGACTGGACGATCGAACCGATAGGGGGTGCCGTTGACTGTTACTGAAATCATGATGCTCTTTGCCGCTTTTGACGGGCTAAAGCTTACCACGGGTAGGGGGGGAGGCGGTATGGGGTGACTTGCCATGTATTCTCGGGCAACTGCCGCCAACTATCTACGTGACTGCGGATTTCATTGATGATGGAAATAGGGTCGTATTTCTGATTTCCATTAGACAATCCTTCGGTGTCATCAAAGAGTTCAGCCGTTTTGCTTTTCTGTTTTTTTGATTTTGGAATCGGTGTAATGAATTCGGCGCGACGGCGATTTTCAATAATCGTCTCGGTGGGGGGCCCCCTTCGAGTTGCAGTGACGGTCGGGATAGTCGTAAGGCGAGTTAAGTATCGGCTGCTCAAAGAATGCGGTTGTCATGCGTCATCACTCTGTTGATTGTATTGAGTTAGAGCGGATTTACTATCAATGCATATATCGTTGGATATGTTTGGGCGCATTGCGTCGTTGTTCGCCGCTTGTTTTAACAACCACAACCAAACGTCGCCTCTCCCTTGCAGGGCGCGTTTGCGCTTGCAATGCGCACCCTATTTGCTTCATTTGCTTCCTTTTACAATTTATTGGATGACCTTCTTTTTATTTTCGGGGTAGTTGTGGGGTCCCCTGGGGTATCTGTTTCCGTTTGAGGGTCTAGTGCAGTCTTTTTCGACGATGACCACGCTATCTTCGATCCTTTTTTGGGGGCCTCATCCATAAGATAACTTCGTGTTTCCTGACTTACTTTTGCCGTATCGTTTGACAGTTCTACGTGGTCCAATTTTGTGAAGGAAAGGAGCGCTTTCGCCATTGAGTCGTCTACACAACAACCACCTAGCTTCAATTTAATTTCACTATGGCGGAATGTTTCACTTACGCTACCTAATCGCGGCATTAAATGGCTTAACGCATCCTTGTCCAAGTCTTCTACTGTTATGGTTATCTTTTCGAATTTGCACTGGGCACTGGCAAGTGCAAAAAGAAAAATGCGGCGTGTGTTTGGCTGTCTGTTGGTTAAATCGATATTCAACTTCTGTTTTGCTTTGGCGATTTCAGTAAGAAACTCGTTGATCATCGTTGTCGCTTTGTGTGATTCAAGATTTCTTTTATTTAAAAGCGCATCTAGCTTCTTTTCTGCATCGATCTGTGGCGCAACGTGGGGAGTTTCATTCACGATAACGTCTACGCGAAACTTCGAGCTTTCTTCAGGAACCTCAGATGCGGTGTCGCTTTCGTCGCCGGGATGACCGGGATCTAAATAACTGAACAACCCGGCGGCGGGTGATTTATATGCTGAGAAAGCTGCTTTGTCGTTGCTCTCCGCTTTATCAAAGACGGCATCAATAGCGTACCCCACATGTTCCGGTTTCGCGCTGTTCGACAATAAATGCTTATGCGCCGCTCTAGTCGCGTCTATTAATAAGCCTGCGTTACAAAATTTCGCTCGTCCATATCGTTTAAGAATTCTCGTCACACAATGGTTTTTCGCTAAGGCGCGATGCATCTCGCCCCGTTTTTGAGGGTCTTTTATTTTCGCACACCATTTCTTCCACTCCTCGTCGATAATTAATCTGCATGTGTGAAGGTGGCGGGTGTCCTCTACTGCCTCAAAAGCGATGTCCTCGATAACTGTGCGAACCGCTTCGTCCTCTTTGGAAAAATTTTTATAGTCTTCAGCAGGGATGTTTGGGTGCTTGAGAAAGTGATCAAATACTTGACTGACAGCGTTGCGCACCAAATCGCTGTTGACAATTTCATGGTAGCATACTTCATCAACTATTTTATCGATGGCACCATACAGAGCGAATTGAGCGGAGACCCGCTCGGCTTCCTCCGGTGTGGCTTTGTCTGGGGTCTTGCACAATGCGTCGAGATGGTTGGTGCCGACTGAATGGTATACCCCATTAACAGAGGGGCGCGGTTGAAAGCGTCCACCTTTGGCAAGTTGATCGGTATTTGACCGTGATGGTGGCTCTGCCGCAACAGGCTGTTTTGTGCGCTGAGCGGTTGTACTCTCCTCTGGAGGAGAGGGTTTATCTTGTTTTTTTTGTGTGACCTCGTGCCGTTTCCAGTATTTTTCAATCTTTTCTTTCTTCAATAGCGCCAGCGGGTAGTTAATCTCGAAATATTCAGCGGTTAAGTTTTCTTTTGGCGTTTCTCGCATCTCATCGCATATCGAACTTATTAATTGCCTAGTCACGTTAGCGACATTCCGGCAGTTGTAAGTTGCCTTTGTGGTTTCCTCCAAAAGCAAAACGCGCAATGTGTCTAACGTAATAACACCTTCCAGGTATTCCTTTAACTTCTCGCTGTGTTCTTTTCGCTCCGGGCTATATATCGCCTCTTTCTTAAATTGTTCTTGAAATGCATGGGTAATAGAGCTATCTAAAGCCACCTTAGCAGAAACGTCGAATTCAACTAGCAGCGCTCTTCCAGCGGCTGTTTCAATATCAGCGACATTCTCGAATATCTCATGAAGATTCAGATTCGTAGATATAAAGAGGCAAAAACTTTCGGTCGGCACAACAAAGCGCAAGTCGTCTACTGTTAGCTCGATAGACTTGGTGGATGAATCTAAAATGGTTTTGTTGTCGTCGTCGAAGGCCTTAAGCTTCGTTCCTTGCAGCTTCTGCGCTTTCGTAATTCCGGTAAGCGTTTCTTCTCCTTCGTGAACTACTATAAGCGCCTTTTCTTGCATCAGGAACTCGCCAAGTTCTCCATGTAATACATAGAGAGGCTCTTCCCAGAACGATTTTGGAGATGTTGGTTGATATACAGGTTTTATTAAGTCGGACAATCCTTTCTTGCCGGTAATAACTCCCACGCGATCTGAGGAGGCTAATTCTCCAGTCAATTTATCGATCGTATACGTTTTGCTGGTTCCAGTTTTTCCACTGAATACAATAACTACTTTTTTCCGTAGCCCCTCAGGAGCCTCCGGTTTATTGCTTACGAGAAAATCTTTAACGTGCATCATTACTGCGTCTTGATCTGCAGGGTTAGCAATAAAGCGTTTGATTTTATGAATCGCTTCTTCGTCGTGCGGCGTCAGCGGTCTGGGGTGATGCGGAATGGAAAGCCAGCTCACATACTTTTCGAACATGTGCTCAATTTTTGCCACTGCAGCATTGTCCCCTGCCGAGGGTTGATCAGGTAAGCCCTTAATAGCTTTTTGGATCTTGCCGAGCACTTTTATCAGAGATGCTTGGTTTGTCGGATGCTTTTTCTCTAATTCCGAAGCGAACATCGTTTTCATTAAGTTCAGTCGAGCTATGAATTCCTCTTTCACATTGGTCGGTTTTTTTAATCCATCCACCGACCCTATAAAAGACCTAATTAACTCGGCAGGCGCAGTGATTAATTTTCGCGCCCCGTAACCACCAGTACCCACAAACATCAGCATTATCAGATTTGCCGCTGTGTAGATAGTTTGTGGACTAAAGAACTTATTTTTAATACTTTCTACTATCTTGGAGACATCATGAGTAATACTTTTGTCTAGTAGTGATTTTCCCTCTTTCGCCGATGCAGTGGCTAACAGGTAAAGGGCGATGTTTTCCTCGGCCGAGTTCTCCTGTTCAAACTTTTTTTCGCCTTGCTCGGAGCGAAATTTGTCATCGAGCTTTTTCTTGTCGAGGAGTTCCTTTAACGATTTTTGGTCTAACCATTTACCGTTTCTGTAAATGGCGCCTTCCTTCTGATCGCTAGGATCATCATTGGATGTTCGATAAACATGTCCTATGTAAGTCTCGCCGAGATAGACCAGTTCTTGCGCATCTTCGTCTGTATAGTCCGTTGCGTTAGGCTTTCTTATGCTTACATCGCCTACCGGTTTACGGAGATTGAAGCCGACCAATTCCGTTGTTTCTCCCTCGCTAAGATAAATGCGATTCTTGGCCGGTGTTGACTTATCGGCTGTTGGGACTAAGGGACTACTGGGCTCAAATCGCGTAGATTGCGAAACAACTTCTGTGTTGATTTGGCTATTCAGTTCTTGTTTTATGTCCTCTGATTCAGGAGATGGTTTAGCGCTTGCAGTCGCTTTTTCCCTTTCCTGGAGGAGTTCGATCCGACTGGTGAGCTCTTCATTAGTTTGACCGTCTAGCGGTTTGTCTCGAAGGCTGCGGTCATCGGAGAACCACCTTTCATCAATGGACTTAGCGAGCTTGTCGCCAAGCAATGGGGGGCCGATAAGGGTGATGCTGTCTTCATAAAGCTTAAGCCACTTTTCTCGTGCTGCACGTTTTGAGATATTTGCGGAAAAGCCCCGATTATTCTTGGCATTCTGCAATGTCTTTGACGCCTCGCGAAGATTTCCCGATCGCAACTCAGCAACTATGCCGCGATTGGCATCATCGAAAAAGCCAGGTCTATCGTAAGCTTGAGTCAGGGTTCTAAGAAAGGTATTACATCCTGTAAGCCATTCACGAGACGATGCAGAGAGATTTCCTTCTCGGTTTTCCCATTTTCTAAGGAGAAAGGCTACTTGTTTAAGCGCTTTATTAAATTTTTCGCTGGTATAGCGGTTTATGCGTGCCGGTCCTCCTCCTTGCTCTAAGAGGTAGAGAAGTCTCTTCGCTATTTCAGTTTTCTCGCGTTCCGGAATTTTGTAGGGGAGGCGATAAAACGGATCCAACAGCGCTTGTAGGCGATTTTTTGTTTTCGAATGCCTCTCTAAGACATACAAGAGATCATTGGCTCCATTGTCCGTAGTGAGTGATTCATTTTTGTCGATCTTTTCATGCGTCTCCGGATCACCTAATGCGTAGCCCTCTGGCAGTCGCCTAAAGTCGTTGATGAGAAGTTGCATTCTCTCAACCCAGCTATCCTCCAGTTTGAATTCGTCATGGCGTTTATCTAATTGTTGGCTAAAGAGGCCTAGTGCTTCTTCTGCCGCATCCAATTTTTGTTGGAAGCAGAGTTTTATAACTTCTCTTCTCTGCGTTTCGAGCTTGGCGCGGCGTGCAGTACTCTCTGCAGTTGGAACGATAGAGCCTATTAGGTCTTTCATTTGCCTCACCACGGACGCCCAATCATTCCGTGCCTGTTCTGTGTCCGCTGGATTAGCGTGGAATAATCCAGATTCCACCTCAGCGATTAGGTCTTCTACGGTTTTGTCCGACGCTCCAGCGACTAACATCTCCTTAAAATGGTTGTGAGCGCCCTTTAAGACATCGTTGCGAATCGGCAATAGATTTTTTATGTGTGTAGTGAAGTTCCTCATCTGTAGCGCCCATGGAGGACCAGGAGGCTGTTCGTTGATGACTGCCATAAGCTTCTCGGAAGCGGCATCAATGTCCTCCTTTTCCGTTGCATGAAATATTGCGAGAGCGATCTCTTCCTTCTTCAGCTTTTCGAGTTCAGCCGCGTTACGATCGAGCGGTGCGTCCTGAATGGGAGCGCCTTTCAATGCTTTCATCTCCTTCGCCATAACCGCCCACGAGCGTAGAGCATCTTGTGTGCCGCTGCTGAGGAGCTCTTCATCATCGCTATCGACTCCGCTACCACCTTCCGCTTCGCTATGCTGCGAGGAGGGAGTTTTTCTAGATTCCGCTGTGGAGATTAGCTTGTCGAGTTCGTCGTCTGACCAATCCTCGGATAACGCTTTCTTAAACGCCTTGTGAATAGTCGCCACAGCCTGATCGCGTATTGGGAGTAGATCTTTCAGGAGCGTAATGATCCCCTGCATCTCTGGCACCCATGACGGACCTGAGGGCTGTTGTTCGTTGACGATTGCATTGAGCTTCTCCATAGCAGCAGAAAGGTCTTCCTTTTCCGATGCATAAAACAGCGCGAGAGCGGTCTCTTCGCGAACATTGGAAGAAGATGTGTCTTCCTTGCGATGTAAAGTGGGTTGAACGCGCCTTGATTCATAATCTTCAAGGAACTTCGATAATTGTTCATACGCGGGCGTGTATACGTCTTGAATGCGTTCGTCATATTGTTCGGCGAGTCCGTTTTCTATTTTTATTTGGTCTCGCGTGTAACGGACAATATGCCGAAAAGCATCTCCTAGGAACTGTCGTGTGAAAGGGTCTTTTCGGAACAACGCAAGCCAACCTTTGAGCGCGTCGCACCATTCGGTTACTTCAGCATTGGCTGCAGCCTTAAGCGATAGGGAATGTATGCGGGCATCAACGTTGTAATATGCACCGTTTGCGATGTCCTCGATGAGTTCTATCCGTTCACGTAGAAATGGAACTGAGCCATCTGAATTGTCGAAACGATAAATTGCGCGGTCGGTTAACATGTTGTATCCCACCTTTTATTAAAAACTCGTTGGTCCTTAACAATCGCTAATACCTAGTAAAGCATTTTCGTTTGTTATCTGCCTTTTTACCGGTGAACAATTTGTTTGCGAATGACTAACTCAGGCCCCCGCCGGGGGCATTAATTTTTAAGCTTCAGAGCCGGTCAAATAAGCCATCAAAAAAAAGCAATTTCAGTGCCAGCGCATAATGAACAAAATTGGGTTTGTTAATGTCATGATTCTCATGGGTTAATTGGCGGAGCGGTGGCCGTGAAATAAACAGAGTCTATGCAAAGCTGCGGGTTTAACAGGCCTACATCTTGCAAAGATGCGAGAGGGAAATATCACGGCCATATACGGCGCGATCAACCGTTCTATCCACTCAAATAATGCGGTCGAATGAATTGGCAAAATCTAGCGGGTGATTTTTTATTCCTTTACTGAAAACAGATCGAAGCTCTTATCGCGAGTCACTTTCTCCGGACGCGCGTATAACCCAGTTGCTGCAAATATAAAAAGGACTGCACCGATGCATAATCAACGCCCACCATCTTCCTTATCCGCCCTAGCGATACTATGGCTAGCAGGTCTATTGGCATCCGGCATCATCGCGCACGACCGAATCACGTGGTTCATGGAGGTTTTGCCGGCGCTTATTGTGTTGCCGTTATTGTGGTCGACCTACGACCGATTTTCGTTTACCGCGATGGTTTATTGGTTGATCGTGATTCATGGTTTGATTCTGATGTTGGGCGGTGCTTACACCTACGCCCATGTGCCATTGGGCGCTTGGGTGCAGGAGTGGTTTCATTGGAACCGTAATCCCTATGACAAGTTGGGCCACTTCGCCCAAGGATTTGTGCCGGCGATGGTGGCACGGGAATTGTTAATTCGAAAGTTTCATATTCCCGCCGGGAAATTAAACGCTTATTTAGTTATTTCGATTTGTCTTGCGATTAGTGCTTTTTATGAACTTGTCGAATGGTGGGCGGCCTTGGCGATGGGGCAGGGGGCTGATGAATTTCTCGGCACGCAAGGAGATCCTTGGGATACGCAGTCTGACATGCTCATGGCGCTGGTCGGCGCTGTATGCGCTTTACTGCTGTTGTCACGTCGGCATGATCGAATCATGCACGCAATGGGCAAATTATAAGTACTGTTGAGATCGCGGCTTTTATCACTTACTATCGCCGAATTTTTCTTACTGAAAGTTCGACTGCCATGAAAATAGCATTGATCGTCATTACCGCTTTAGCATTAGGACACACGCTTCAATCCGCCTATGCGGCTGAGCATCAGCATTGGGAATATAAGGGTGAGCATGGAGCTGCTAAATGGGGTGATATAAGTCCTGAATTTGCCCCATGCAAGCTGGGCAAAGAGCAATCGCCCATTGATATTAAATCCGCTGAAAAGGCAGATTTGAAACCGATTGAATTCAACTATAAAGATTCAGCCGTAACGGTGTTGAACAATGGCCATACCATTCAATTCAACTACGATAAGGGCAGTTTCATCAAAGTGGGTGACGATCAATATGAATTGATTCAGTTTCATTTTCACACCCCGTCGGAAGAGAAAATCAACGGCAAACCTTATAGCATGGTGGCCCACCTGGTACACAAAAACGCCGAAGGAAAGCTTGCTGTGGTAGGCGTACTGATGCAAGAGGGAAAGCAAGAAAACAAGTTTTTGAAATCGCTATGGAGCGAATTGCCAGCTCAGCAATCGGAGCCGAAAGTGCTCGCGAACAAGACTACTAACATAGCGCAATTTTTACCGGCGAAAAACGCGTATTACACATTCAATGGGTCCCTGACGACGCCACCTTGCAGTGAAGGTGTTCGCTGGTTCGTGTTGAAGGAGCCTGTGCAGATTTCAGCAGAGCAACACGCCGCATTCCAAAAAATATTTCCATTGAATGCGCGTCCGGTGCAGCCGCTGAATGGGCGCAAAGTGCAAGAGTCGCAATAGAGATTCTTATCATTCGAGTCCCTAAGAGCGTCTAACAAAATGAAGCGAAGCGTTTCTGGCAAGGCGCAGCAACGCCGTCAGAATCATTTTGTTAGACGCTCTAAATAAAAAAGCCCTAACGTAGGGCTTTTTTATTTAATACGAGTTAGATCTGGCATGATGTATTGGTACCGGTTTCATCTTGCGGCGTGACGCTGACTACCGAGTTCGATTTTTTAAGCTTTTCTCCAAGGGCACTTCATCGTGACTTTAACGCCACATCTCATTCGTGTCCGTACTATCGCACTGATCCTGGCTATCAGCGGTTATCTGTTATCGTTTTTCCATCGCGTTGCACCGGCTGCGATAGCGAGCGATTTAGCAGCGACTTTTCATATCGGCGCGGCTTCGTTAGGCGTGTTGGCTGCAACCTATTTTTATGTTTATACGGTCATGCAAATTCCCACTGGTGTTTTGGCCGATACATTGGGGCCTCGCATGCTTCTTACCCTCGGTGGTCTTGTTGCAGGTACCGGTTCCTTGTTGTTCGGCCTTGCCTCGAATTTCGAAATGGCCATATGTGGAAGAACGTTCGTGGGATTGGGCGTGTCGGTCGTGTTTATCGCGATGTTGAAGTTGATTGCCGTATGGTTCGAAGAATCGCGTTTCGCCACGTTGACCGGTGTCGCAATGTTTCTCGGTAATAGCGGTTCGGTGATTGCGGGGGCGCCGTTGGCGTGGGCGGCGCAAGCGGCGGGGTGGCGTAGCGTATTCGTCGTTGTTGGCGTGTTGTCTTTGTTGATTGGTGTAGTGAGCTGGTTTTTCGTGAAAGACTCGCCGTTGATTGCGTCGGGACAATCGCAACCTCGAAATGATTCGGTTAAATCCACGTCGTGGACTGCCGGTTTGTTGACTGTGTTACGTAACCCCGTTACATGGCCAGGATTCTTTTTCAACTTCGGCATCGCCGGTACTTTTTTTTCATTTGCCGGTTTATGGGCAGTGCCGTATCTCACCCAATCGGTCGGTTACTCTCGTGTCGTTGCATCGAATCATGTCAGTGTGTATTTCATCGGTTTCGCGATCGGCTCCATTCTCATCGGCCGCATTTCCGATCGCATTGGGCGGCGCAAACCATTGTTGCTGGGTGGTGCGGTGCTTTATTGTATGAGTTGGCTGGTATGGATCTTGGTTGAGAATTTGACGCCAATGATTACTTATCCGATGTTTGCTTTGATGGGACTGGTTACTTCTTGCTTCACGTTGTCCTGGGCATGTGCAAAGGAAGTTAATCCGCCTACGTTATCGGGGATGGCAACTAGTGTCGTTAATGCCGGTATGTTTCTCGGTGCTGCGATCGCACAGCCGTTGGTTGGATGGGTGATGGATCGGTATTGGGACGGTACGCTCAGCAATGGTGTACGGATTTATGCGCGAAGCGATTACAAGGCTGGATTGTTGTTGCTGTTTGGTTTGTCTGCTGCTGGTTTATTGATCGGATTTTTTATTAAAGAAACTTATTGCCGTAATCAGTGGGGGGAATCGGTTGAGATTAAAAGTAATTAGACTTTCAACTGTTTATGGAGTGTTTTTCTTACTCCAGCTCCCCTTCGCATTTTGAATTCTTTGTGGTGCATTGCCCTGCGGCAATAGTCGTTTCATGAGCGGTTGCGCGACTGGCCCTCTTTTCTAGTAGTCTCCACGCGTGTACGAGAATTGAACCGGAATGTTTGAGCAACCTGCCCGGTAGCCCTTCTATTTTTATTGGTTTGTGCCATCTCACAAGCTCTATCAAACGCATCTGAGCTTAGGGTCGTCTTCTCGAGGGACTCTGTACGAGTTAAGGCAAGAAAGTTGTCTTCTACTCCTGCTACCCGGCATAGCACTACCATTTTTCCCGCGCTAGCAAATGGTTCGAGGATAAGTTCGCCATCCGGAATATTAGTGGTTGGCTTTTTTGCTTTCCCGAATTGCCTAAGAATTTCTATTTTAACTTCCGACGAATCTAAAAGCGCAACCAGCACTCGTCCCTCCGCAAGTTTTTTCTTCGTTTTTTCCTTTTCGGCATTTACAGCACTTGCTTCTTGATAAGGTGCATTAGTAGGAATTGCTTCTATTACTTTTCCATGTTGGATCAATGCCGGCGAGTAAATACAACGTTTCAACTCTTCAAATTTCTTATGCATAGTTTCCCGGCTAGCGTAGATGAACGCTTTCTTTCGTTCTTCAAGTTCTTCTCTCCATGCCAAGACGGCAATAGCCGGTCTGATTCTTTGGCTTTGTTCGCTTCGAAGCGCAATAATTTGTTTTTTTATGTCGGATACCTGCCTATCCGTTATCCTGCTAACTATTGTTACTTTCCATAGATTATTTAACGCGCTGCCATGCTCGGCGATCGTGCCGTTTAGTTCACTTATTTGTTCGTGCTCTTGTTCTTTCATTATTTTTAATCTGTTTATTCGCTCTAGTTGTTCGGCCAATATCTCGGCGTTATTTTTTTAAAACGCTTTGAACGTAAGGAAGAGATTCACGTTGTTCTACTAGCGTTTTGAGCCACTGAACTTTTTCGGTTATCTCTTTAGCTCTCATGGCTGATGTGGTTTTTGCAAACCTTTTTAATTCCAGTCGTTCTTCTGGCGTTAATTCATCGTCGCCTTGTCGATTCATTAACTGTAAGTATTTTTTTTCTATTTCTTCTAGGCGTTTTTCAATAAATGTTTGTAAATGTTTCACTTCGTCGCTTGCTCTAATATCATGCAAGTCTTTTAGCTCGCTTAATATGTCGGTCAAGATCGAATGCTCGGTTTGCAATCGAATCGGCAATTTTCTTGGCTCATCGAGCCTGCATAAATTGACAATGTCATTTTCGTTGATGCGATTCAGATCTTCCAATCCCTCTATACATTCTCGCATCGAAGCCAGATTATTACTCGACAGTTTTGCTTTTGATCGATCTCTGGCCACTTCAAGGGAGTTTTCTATTTCAACATATAAATCACGGTTTTCATCAATAGTAGCTTGAGTCAAGCCCGTTAATTCTTCCCAATGTCGTTCAGCGATGTTTCCTAGTCGTTGTAGATGATATCGTGCTGTATCTTTTTCTAATTTCTCAAGTCGGCTTTCCAATGTTGGGTCCAAGTCGCGGGATATGACTGTCATGCGCTCATGAACAGTGCTTAACTCCCATTCTTTCAATGAGGTTTTATCGCGACTTCTGGCAGTGGAAATTTCTTGCTGGTGTTGATTTAATTTGTCGACTAACGCATTTAATTCCTTATTGTATGGAGTGTCTCGAATTGCGTTGATTCGTTCAAATTGTAGGTTTATGTGTGCTTCGCATTCGTTGAATATGGTTTCGATTTTTCTTATTCACCTTGCCGATAAGGTTCTAGCCATTGCTTCATGGCTACTTCCAACGCGTCTGCTTTTCTTCTTTGCTCGTCTTTCTGAGCAATATATGATGAAAAGAAAGTGCTAATCTCATTTAGCCTTTGCGCATCTATCTTATTCGTCGGACCTAATGCATCTACATAAGATTTAAATTTTATGTGCTGTTCTCATATCTCTTTTTCAAAACCGACATGGGCTGAAAATTGACGGGTTCTTCTTGCGATATTAGGTAGGTGCCGCAGTTGTTTCGTGCGATTGCGCAGTTCACTTAATTCTTCCTGCATCGACCGCAGCAATTGCATCTTGGCTTGTTGTAAGCGGAGTGCCCTAGATCCAAGACCTTGCCATGCATTAGCTTTGCTCATAGGCTCTGCACTGGCTTTTGATGACTCGGCAGAGGTTATTGTGAGCAATAATTTTTGCGGGCTTGGTCGATCTACATCCTTCCGTAAAGGCGTCTTAAACCTTATTTTTGCTTTTTCTTTTTCTTCAGGCGTTGCATGAGCTCTAGTTGTGGGCTCGCGCGCTCTTTTCTCTTGCTTTGATAATCGGCGCGGTGGCTTAAGTCTTTCAAACTCAACAAACGCCGAATCGTCTGGAGTATCGGGATTTATAGTAGTTACTCGCGATGTGCTTGGTGTCGGACGCGATGATTCGGGGGAGAATGTTTCTTCGAGATCATCCTCTTCGTCGCTTGTGTCGCGGTCGTCTTCATTGAAATTCATGTTTTGCCTATTTCGGTGAGATTAACTAGCTTGTCTCTATTGCATTCGAGAAAGCAAAATCCACGCCTGCGTTTGAGTTTTATATGGCTGTTATAAGTTCCTGTTAAGAAATAAGCCTTATTTTTTCTTTTAATTGATGCTTATAAAACTGCACGAATCATAAAATTTCCCGCGTATATTTTTACACTACGTTTTCAGCGAATCGGGGAGGCCAAATTTCATAACAACTAGGTAGAAGAATACGAAGTAGCTGTACTGCAAGTGGTAATGATCGAAATGGTATTTCCCAAGCCGACATTGAATCCCATCGGTTAACTATCGTAGAATCCCCCAACCTCGCGGGTGTAGCTCAATGGTAGAGCAGAAGCTTCCCAAGCTTACGACGAGGGTTCGATTCCCTTCACCCGCTCCACTCCCTTCGATTTATTGCCGCCAAGACCGCTTGTGTGTCCTCGGTCGCGGTTCAGCCTTCCCTTCTGGCCTAGCACCCGCTAATCTTCCAACCCCGAACGCTTATGCCCAAGCTATAATGACAAGCCATTTGCGCTCTAAGCGCTTGTTTCTATAGTTCTCTAAATCCAAATAAGAAAATTTTTAAATTGCAGGGGGTGGTATGAATAAGGTTGCGACAAATATGAAGGCGGACGGAAGTGACCTGAATATTCAGGAATTGGAATTGGCGCAGCTCATTATCGAGACGCTCAATCTAGAGGTTCGTGCGGAAGAGGTAAACCCGACGCAGCCTCTGTACGGCGAAGGGCTGGGACTGGATTCCATCGATGTTCTCGAAATGGCGTTGTCCGTATCCAAGCGGTACGGCGTGCAATTGCGTTCCGACGATGAGAACAATCAAAAGATTTTCAGCTCGCTACGGGCGCTGAACGAATATATACAGCAGCATCGGACCAAGTAAATGGCGCGGGCAGCTGGTTGGCTGACGAAGGCCTTGGTCTTTTTGGCGTTCGTCGGATACCAATTCCTGGTCCATTCGGCATTTCACGGCGAGCAGAGTCCATGGATGCGCTTGGTTCTGCTCCTGTTGCCGTTATCAGCGCTTGGATATTGGACGCTTGTGCGAGCGGAAAATAAGCGGTTCTGGGTAACTGTGTTACTGGCAGCAGGCGCGGGTATTTATTGGATGGAGCAGGACCATTTGGGGCTCGTCGCGGCCTATGGACTGCCGCATGCGATCGCTTATATTGGGCTGCTGTGTTTTTTCGGCCGCACCTTGTTACCGGGGCGGGAAGCATTGATCACGCGATTGGCAAGGCGAGTGCATGTCGTTTTGCCCGAAGACATGGTGCTATATACGCGTCGGCTGACCATCATTTGGTGCGTATTTTTCGCCGCGCAAATTGCCACATCAGCATTGCTGCTCAAATTTGCGTCGCTCGATACGTGGTCATTATTCATCAATCTGCTTAATCTGCCTTTAGTGATGGCGATGTTCATATCCGATTATGTTTACCGGCTGATTCGTTTTCGCCATCATCCGCAACCGTCGATTATGGCGGCGATTCAGGTGTTCGTTCAGGATTCTTCTTCCAAAAACGTTCATAACAGGCTCTAGTCAGCCGCGCATAAAAAATGCTCTTTCCCTTGATTCGTCATCAGGACGCCGCCGCTGCCTTTGCCTACCGTAATGGGCAGCCGCCTATTCGCGTCGGCCAATTTTTGCGCGATGTCTCGCATCTCGCCGCAATGTTGCCGGCCCGTCGCTACCTATTGAATTTTTGCACCGATCGTTATCGTTTCGTCGTCGGCTTTTGCGCAGCGTTGCTGCGTGAGCAAGTGAGCCTCTTGCCACCGAATCAGACACTCGATTTGGTCGCGCAATTGAAGAATCAATATGCCGATGTTTATTGCTTAACCGATGCGTCTACGGAGCATTCTTTATTGGAAACGGTTTTTTATCCGCCCGATGAAGGCGCATCGATAAACATCGAGCAATTCGAAGTGCCCCATATCCCCGCAGCGCAGGTTGCCGCTTTGGTATTCACGTCCGGCTCGACCGGGCAGCCGGCGCCTCATCGAAAAACCTGGGGCAGCCTCGTCGATAGCGCGTTGGCTGAAGTGAGCCATCTCGGTCTCGCCGATAGCATTGGCATGACCATCTTGGGTACCGTGCCGCCACAGCACATGTATGGTTTGGAATCGACCGTGTTATTGGTGTTGCAAGGCGGGTTTGCGATGTTCGCCGGGAGGCCGTTTTATCCGGCCGATATTCGCGCCGCGCTTCAGGATTTACCACGGCCGCGAGGCTTAGTAACTACACCTGTGCA
>Ga0157374_10000558_pt1 | contig 33101 bp, 31 predicted proteins | sample M25metaG_FD_115308 | JGI IMG/M metagenome (GOLD analysis project Ga0157374, IMG submission 115308) | Miscanthus rhizosphere microbial communities from Kellogg Biological Station, Michigan, USA - M2-5 metaG | ecosystem: Host-associated > Plants > Roots > Rhizosphere > Soil | place: USA: Michigan...
TATAAAGATGGCCACAATAACCGCAACAGGCCACACCCACCACTGATATTTTTTTTCGTTGGTGGTTGAATTCAACAACCTGTTCATTTCTGTCGAAGTCTTCTCAACCTCACCAACTAGCATCCGGTGTTCAACGTTTTCCCTGACTATTTTTTGACCAGGGACATTTTCAAGCCACGGGAACCCTTCTTTGACGCTCGCGAACCGGATCTCTCCCGTAAGTTCCTTTTGAAAACTTCCTACCCTTTGCCAGTGCATTTCTCTGCCTTCCTTTAATTTTCTGGCCAGGTCAAATATAAATTCATTGAACCTGATCACTGCTTCGCTATCAGTGATACTGAAATGTGATGCCAGCCATGAAAATAATTTTCCCTTTGGAATTGCCTCCTCTTTTTCGAGTGTGAAAAAATACCCGGGAGGAGAGAAATGACGATCAGTAATTTCGGATCTCGAGGATTGCAAATGCAAGGTGATCGTTCCTATACCGGGAAGATCAAGCCTTTTATATTTGATCAGGAACCTGTAGAGACATTCATACATTTCAATTCTTTTGGTCGAATGCAAAGATAATACCGGCCACAAAGTTAAAACCGTACACGGGGTACTGGTTCCAGCGCTGGTACTTCCTGTTAAAGATATTATTGAACTGGCTCCAAACTTTTAAATTTTTTGTGATTTGGAAATCAAGGCCAGCATTAAGATCAAACGCTCCGTTCAATTCGCCATTATCGCCATTAGTTTTGCGGTATTGTACACCGTTCCAGGCAAACAGGTCACTGGTAAGATAAAGATCGTTTAATACCTGCACCCTCATGGCCGCATTTAACTCAACCGGCGCCAATCCATAAGCTTTGGCATTGTCTTTTAAGTTCATGTAATCATTCAGACTGAATCCTGCTTTTAATGAAAATTTCTCCTGAACCGTGTAACCGATCTCTCCATCGTAATGCAGTACTTTCATTTGCGATTCATTGAGCACAATAAAAGATTTTCCATCTGCGCTGTCGTTGACGAACAAAGGCTGATTCGTCAGTTTATTAAACCCGGCCTTTGTACTGTAAGAAAAATGATCACCTATGGAGCCTTTGAAACCTATGTAACGTTCTTCGATTCCCGTATTTTTCATCGATGCGGGAGCCCATATCCATGGATTGAATGAGGCCAGGTATTCATAAGTCGTCTTGCGCAAATAACCTGTCCAGCCCGCGATCAGGTTAAATCGTTTATCCGGTGTGCCTATCTCAGCCGTTATATTCGGATAGATCTTGGGGTCCTTATTATCCCATGTCGGACGAACACCAGCCTGGATATTAATAGTGGGGGATCTATACAATACTGAAGGCGAGATTGAATACGCGGTGTTATTGATCGCAACTTTCCCTCCCGGCTTGTATCTTGTCAGGTCGAAATTCAATCCAATATCCACGGCGAAATTTTTTCCGACTGTTTTTTCTATTGGCAGATTTACAACCGTATTGCTCTCATTATTATTATGATTGTCATTAAAAACATGAATATTCACTTCGGGTGCATACGAAATTCCGAAACTTGTAGGTTGAACATTATGAAATGAAGCCCTTGCGATCCAGGTGGTAAAATTTTGTTTTATTGAATCAGTCGGGAACGATAATATTTCGGGTAAATAACCGTACTTGTAGGTCAGGTCACTTTTCATTCCAACTTTTGCATCCCATTCTAAATTTTTCGATGTCTGGTAAAATCCATCCAGCCCCACATCCGTATGACTGAATTTCTGAAAATCTTTTTTCCCTTCCGATGCCACATGTTTTGCATAAATGTTTAACCCCGCATTCTTACCATCGCCAAAAGAAATGCCCGCCTGCAGGTATGGGGTCTTCTGACTTCCAAACCCAGCCTTGATATAGCTATTATTATCCCATCTTCCACCCGTGTCAATGTTCAATGCCAGGGGTTTTAAATTTCCTGGTTGATAGGCAAACAATAAATTTTCATCCGGCAAATTATATTGCAACTTTGGTTTTGTAGTATCAGCGTTCGGCGGAGTAGCGTTCATATTGATCTTGGCAGTTTCATGAAGTGCAGGTTTGAAAGTAGAAGTAACCTCCACCGTTCGTTTTTTTGTCGATGTATCAACTTGAGCCTGCGAATAGGTTCCCAATAATAAAATCCAAATTCCACCAAAGATTTTCGTGTAGTGTCGCCGTTTTATCATTGTAATATTTTGTTTTTTGTCGTCATCGTTTGCACTTCATTCAGCTCTTGTTGCGTCGCACTCTTGTACTCTGCAATTCTATTCGTCAACCATTAAACGAGTCAAAACCCGTTGCTAGTCACGAATCACGTCTCAAGTCACTGCCCTACCTTGCTATTTTTGCCTTCTTCTTCGATCACCTTGGTCAACTTCGTCTGGGCTTCTGTTTTTAATTCCATATTTATACTGTGATCTACGATGCTCTGGAATGTTGCTTTCGCGTTGAAATAGTCTTTCTCTTTGAAATAGATATCGCCAAGTAGTATATAGCTCTTCGTTACCCAGTAATCGTACGAGCCTGATTTATTGATCGTCTCAAAAGCCGCTTTTTCTGCTTCGCTCAGGTGGTCAACAGAAAACCAGCTGTTCGCAATCTCGTATCTTGCCTCTGCTGCCAATGCAGACTTATTAATAGAAACGACTGTTTTGTAATTAGCGATCGCAAGATCATACTGCCCGCCCACCTGGTATGATTTGGCAATGGCCATGTTGGCAAGTGCCTTATCATCGCTGCTGCTACCTTTTTGATTGAGCAGATCTTTGGCGTTATTTACGGCATCGGTCCATTTTTGTTGTTGGTATTGACTGCGCAATAGACCACGCATGGCTTCCAATTTATTTTCCTGGCTGGTAGTGAATTGCTTCAGTTGGCTGTAATATGTTTCAGCTTTTGCATAATTTTTTACCTCGAAAAAGTAAATGCGTGCAGCAGTCAACGCAGATTTCTCCGCATATTTATTCGGGGCGTCAGCTACGACAGCTTCATAACCGCTTAGTGCATTGTTCCAATCCCCCTTACTGTTATAAATTTCACCACGGTAAAAATTTGCGTCCATGGTATGGGCACCTTCAGGAAATTTTTGCAGGTAACCATTGAAAGCATTCAGGGAGGCTGTCACATTTCCGTTTTCATACTGAGCCTCGGCAGCAGAAAATGTAAGTGAGTCTTCTGCGTCCACGGATAAAGGTTTCCCTGCCTTCTTCATAAAATCAACATAGTCGTTTGCCTTGCCTGTCTCAACCGAAATGGTTTTTACGTCATCCAGGGCATCGTTCGCCTCATCTGAGTTTGGATACTGCTCAATTAGAGTTTTATATTGATTCAAAGCCTCACCGGTATTATTTAAATTATAATAACAAATGCCCAGGCGCAAATACGCCTGCGGTTTCTGCGAGCTGTTCCCCTGCTCTTTGATAATATTGTTTAAGTAAGGAATGGCATCTTTGAAACGTTCCTGCGACATGTAGCCTTTGGCGATCTCCATATTTGCATCAGTCACTAAAGAGGAAGTGGGAAATTTCCTGTTCATCGTATTCAATAGGTTGATCTTCTCGCCCGGGTTTTTTATTCCCGCGATGACTGCCTGCTGAAAAGTGGCGTAATCTTCAGCCGGCCATGAAAATTTGATCACGTTGCCATACATGGTGTTGGCCCTGGTATAATCACGATTCATGAAATAACAGTCAGCAGTACGTATGTATGCATCCTGGGTAATCGCGTCTGAATTTATTGAAGCGTTCTTGCCAACGGGTTCAAAAAAACTTAACGCAGCTGGATAATTTTCCTTACGGAGATAGCTATAGCCCAAATTATACTTTGCATTCATGGCATTAGCCTCACCACTTGCAGGCGAGCCAGCGCTTACGTAACTATTGTAGTAGCGAATGGCGTCATCGACCTTGTTGTTGCGATACGCAATTTCTCCTTTCCAGAAATTTATGTAGGGCAATATTGATGCATTGGCAGGATCTCTCAAGGCCTTATCAAGTAAAGCGTCCGCTTCCGCTAACCTGCCATCATTAATGTATTCTGTAGCACGGCCAAATAAGATGCGGGGATATAATTTTTTCGCATTCTCAGAGGGCTTGTCGACTGTTTGCAGCAAGTTCAGCGCGTCGGCATAATTGCTGGTATTGGCAAGAACTGAAACCAATAATTCCTTTGCCTCTTTATTATAAGTCGAGTTGGGGTATTCGTTTAAAAAGGATTGCAAACTGTTGAGTGCTTCGTCCTGGTAGCCGAGTTCGTAAGAAAGTTTTGCATAATTATACTTTGAAACTTCCTTTAAAGCAGCATTACTGCTGTTGGATGCACAAAATAGATAGGCATTTCTCGCATTTGCTTTCTGACCGGTTTTTAAATAGGCATCTCCAAGCATATACATCGCATGCTGGCTGAGAGTGTCCTCTTTGCCACTTAATTGTTTGAATCCCTCGATCGCTTTTGGATATTGTTTTGCCTGGTAATAACAATAAGAAAGTTCATAGAGGTCCTCGCGGCGAACCTTTTTTGTTTTATTGACGTACGCCTCGAGAAAAGGAAGAGCTTCTGTAAATTCACCCCTTTCAAAATGGGCATGGCCCAGCAATTGGTTCATCTCAACATCATAGTAGTTGGTGCCTTTTTTTAATTTCTGTTGCGCATAAGCAATGGCCTCTTCCTTCTTGCCCTGGATATAATAGATCTGTGCTATGTAGTAAGGAACTATAGTTTGATAATTTTTTTCATTTTCTACGATCTTAAAGCTTTGCAAAGCCTCATTATAATTTTTATCTCTGAAAGAGAGAAAGCCGTAATAATAGTTCGCATCGATGTAATTAGGGTCGTCTTTTACCTGCCTGATACTATTAAAAAGTGGCTTTGCTTTTGCAAACTGTTGCTGAACGAAATATGAATACCCCTCGTGAAATTGCATATCGGCAATTTCACGATTGCTGAGATTAGCAATATTGGCCTGCTCATACCGCTCAGTGGCCTCCGGAAATTTTTCCTGGCGGTAATAATACTCTCCCAAATGAAAATTCATCTGTTGCACCCTCGCATTATTCTTTTCAAGATCAATGTAGTTTTTTGCCATTTCCTCGGCCCGGCCTTCATTTTGTTTGAGCGCACAGGCGGTAGTGTAATAGTCTATTTCCTGGACGGTGGTAACATTATTGATCTTATCCGTTTCGCGGACTGATTGCTGTAACTCTTTGAGCAAAGGATACGCAAGGCTGTATTCTTCCTTCTGAAAATACTCTTTTGCTTCCTTAAATTTTTCTTCGGGATCCGAATAAAAACGGGTTTGCTGTGCAGTTGCCGAAATACTAAAAAGACAGGCGAGGATTACAATGCATTGAGTCTTCATGTTACTATGTCCTTTAACCGGTTGGAGGATTAACGTCGTAAATATTCAAATTATTTCAGGGCTGACCAAACATCATTCCAAACAGCTGTGGAAAACTGTGTATATAGTTATGTTTTAACAATTCGTTGGTTTATGAGCGGGTTCTTGCTGTCTTCAACAGTTACAAGAGGCACCAAAAAATTCAATCATTTCCTTCATGAATCGAGGCATTGTCATGCGGAAAAACTAATAACCGCTGACAAGAAACCAACAACCATTTCGTAACATTGCATCTCGAAAATCAGACGTATGAAAATTGCCAGTACTAAGTATTCCGATGCTGCCTTTTCAATTGCAACACTAATTCTTCGGCTGGGGCTGGGCCTTATCATGATGGTAACGCATGGGTATGATAAACTGCAACATTTCTCAAAATATTCAGCCGGTTTTTCTGACCCCTTTCATTTGGGCAGCCGGGTTTCTTTGTCGCTCGATATTTTTGCTGAATTCTTTTGTTCGAGTCTCATTATACTTGGGTTATTTACACGCCTGGCCTGCATCCCGCTTATTATCGCAATGTCTGTCGCCCTTTTTAATGCACACCAGGGAGATGCTTTCGGGAACGGGGAGAGAGCCGCCCTCTATCTCTGCGGCTATATTGCGTTGTTGTTTATAGGACCCGGAAAGGTGAGTATTGATAAATTGATTGGAAAATAAAAACGTCACTCGTGAAGCGTCGATCATAAGTTGCATTTAACAGACAAGTTTCACGAATAAACTGCAGCATGTTCTCCTCTCAAACAAAAGTAAGAGTTCGCTACGCCGAGACAGACCAGATGGGTATTGTCTACCATAGTAACTTCTTTTTATATTACGAGGTCGCCAGGGCGGAATCGATCCGCCAGTTGGGCTATACTTATGCAGACATGGAGAAAATCGGTGTTATCATGCCTGTGGTCGAGGTGCACTCAAGGTTTCTAAGGCCGGCTTTGTATGATGATCTATTGACCATCAAGACGATTTTAAAGGAGTTACCTGTTCATCATAAAATTGAATTTCATCATGAAGTATATAATGAAAAAGCAGAACTATTAGTGACAGGCAAAGTGATCCTATACTTTATGGAAGCAAAGACGATGAAGAGGACGACAATGCCTGAACACCTTCTAAGAAAAATAAAGCCTTATTTTGGTTAATTTTATTTCATGGAGAATAACCCGCAGTTTTCATTTGATCCCGGCTCTGAGAACAAAGAAGCAAACGATACTTTTTCCGCGCCTTCATTGGTATATCCACCGAAACCTGAGTTGGAAAATAAGAAAGGAAATGTCTGGATCCGGTCTATAACGAGTCTTGCATTGTATCTTTTGATCGGGTATTATTTTTTCAGCGCCAATTGGGCATTGCTACTGATATTGACAGCTATTGTTGTCTTTCATGAGCTCGGTCACTTCCTTGCGATGAAAGCATTCCACTACAAAGAACTGGGCATATTTTTTATCCCATTGCTGGGTGCTTACGCCAGTGGGACAAAAAGAGAAGTATCACAGAAACAGTCTGCGGTCATTTTGCTGGCAGGGCCTTTACCGGGAATTATCGTAGGTGTTATTTTATTTATCGTAACAAGAAACCAACTCACTGAGATTGGGTATGAGGATTATCGCCTGTTAGGAAATACGGCCATGTTGCTGATATTTTTGAATGTGCTCAACCTGCTCCCGATCTACCCGTTGGACGGAGGGCAACTTTTGAACCGGTTATTTCTAGATGAATCAAAGATCATTGGGAAAATCTTTGTGGTTCTGTCTGCGCTGGCGCTTGGATATTTTGCGGTGAGGATCGGTTTTTATCCTTTACTCGTGTTTCCAGCTATGTTGTTGTATAGGATGATAAGTGACAACAAATTTGATGAAATGACCCGCAAAGTCGAAGCAAGGGGGATCAACCTCGAAAAAACTTATGATGAAATTACAGATGAAGAATATTGGAACATCCGCAACATCCTGATCGAGCAGAATTATTCTGGTTTGCGAAATGTTAATCCTGCTCCTCCCTACGAATATTCACCTTCTGAAGACAAGGTTGTTACCACCATTGAAAATCTTTTACAAAGAACGATCATACAGGATCTTTCATGGTTTGGTAAAGCCGTTGTACTGCTGATCTGGTTGGGAAGTTTTGCAGCTCCCTTTCTTTTAAATCTGGATCTTCCATTCCTGCACTATCAGGCTCGGTGATGATCCGCCCTCCAGTTTTGAATTGCTTTTTTAATATCATTTCCCCTTAGATTGCTACTGACCGCCTGTTGACACAAGCTGGCAAACTCTTCATCGGGGGCAAAGCGTAGTGCGATGATCTGCCCCATCCGTAAGCGATGATCCAATGGTTTTCCTGTGAGAATAAAATGGCGAAAATTTTCTTCCGCACGGATTGCTCTATCCTGGGCCTTCAAGGCAAACCGGCGACCAAACCAGGCCAGGCTTGCAAGAATGAGTGAAACAAGAACGAGCAGCGAAGCCGAGTAAAGATTTTCTTTTGATGAATTGACAAGATTAACAACGCTGCCAACGATCACAGCGAATATCGCTGCATACGTAACAATATGAAACATGAAAACATATCGTCCGTGGTTTTTAAAGCTTTGTACTTTCATAATCCTTAGTTTGATTTTGGAGGAATGTCATTCGGGTTGACGTTTCTGCTGTGGCTTTATTTTAAACAGTCTAATACCTGGTACATCTTTTTGACAACTTCTGACGATGTCCCGTTATAATTGTTCACAAGAAAAGAAAAAATGTATTGTGCTCCATCGCCGGAGGTATGATACCCACAAAAGCCTTTGACGTCGCTTATCGATCCGCTTTTCATTTTCATCTTGTTGTATTCAGGTAATGCCTTTAAGAAGAATGGAAACCATGGTCGCTCTTTTGCATACTTCAAGATTTCAACCTGCGCGTGAGTGGTGACACGGTTGAGAGGAGAAAGGCCTGAGCCATCATAAATATTCAATTCATGATCATCAAGACCTTTTTGTTTCCAGAAGTCTTTTAGGATAACGATACCTGTGTCAGTTGCGCCAAATCCTTTCTTCTCATAAGCAAGGGTTTTTATCAGTGCTTCACCGTAGAGATTGATACTTTTTTGAAGGAACCAGTAGACAATGGAATCGAGAGAGGGTGAATAATGGGTATCCAGAATTTGATCTGGCAAAGGCATTTTTTTATGATAAGCTGCAAACGCAGTACTTGTTTTTGGCTCATTATCTGAGATCTTAATTCCAGTTTCATTTAATTTATTAGCCAGGAAGATAACCGGATATGCAGACGGCAGCTGAAATGAACCCGAGATGATAAAAGATTGTTCACCTAAAGGGACAGTGCCTCTGACAAAACCATTATAACCATACGGGGGTAAATAAATGTAGGCGTTGTCACCGCTCCCCTTTGGACCAGTTCGTAATTCGTTTACAAGGTAATTGTAATCAAGTTTGGGATGGGTACTTATGATTTCTACTGAATCCCCTTCTTTATGTCCGGGTCGTAGTTTCATATCATACTGGTTTTCGTGCCAGTTTAGCGCAGAAACACCGGCGCCGTAATAATTGCCGATGTCCTCCCAAATCCATCCACCGGGGGTTGTTTGTGTTTCAAATTTATTGTCAACAGCGACAATATCTCCATCAATTTTTTTGACTTTTAGTTTTTGAACAGCGCCTAGCCACCTGTTCAAAATAATAGTGTCCATGGTTGCAGGATATCTCCAACTTCCGAGTGTGGGATCACCGTAGCCGACGATGCATAAATTGCCTTCTAAAATCCCATTTTCAACTTTGCCATCGTAACCCAATTCCGTTCGGTAGCGATAATCCTTTCCTAATAAATCAAAAGCCGCAGCCGCTGTAAGAATTTTTTGGGTGGAGGCCGGTGACAATCCGATTTGTGAATTTTTATCAAATAAGACTTCCCCGGTTTTTGCATTGATGACATATAGAGAACTAATGGCATGCCTGAGCTGAGAATCGGATTCGAATTGCTGGTAAGCTTTTTGAAGTTTTTGACTTATTGTTTGTGCGGATAATGTAAAATGCAAAATATAAAATGCGAGCAGAAGATGCGTTTTTTTCATTTTAATTTTTCATTTTGAATTTGCTTGTTCCCGGTCAAATGTACTCATCTCCTAACTTTGCCGCCATGAAAAGGATAAATGCTTCGATAATTACTATTGGCGATGAACTATTGATTGGTCAAACTCTTGATACAAACAGCGCATGGATGGCCGAAGAGCTAAATAAAATTGGCGTATGGGTTAAACGGCGCGTGGCAGTGGGTGATGCTTGGGATGATATCTGGAATGCATTGGACGAAGAAAGGAAACAGGCAGATATTATTTTAATAACGGGTGGACTTGGGCCCACAGCAGATGATATTACGAAACCTCTCCTTTGCAAATATTTTGGTGGCAAACTCGTAACGAATGAACAAGTACTTGCGCATGTCAAGTATTTATTTGAAAAAGTTTTTCGCAGACCCGGTCCCATTTTAGAAAGAAACCTAAGGCAGGCTGAGGTGCCAGATGTTTGCACAGTTTTGATGAACGAAAGAGGAACTGCGCCGGGAATGTGGTTTACCCAGCTCCCTGAAGGGGGAGTTTCAAAAGACTCCGATAAAAAAGTTTTTGTCTCCCTTCCAGGAGTACCACACGAAATGAAGGGATTAATGAGAAAGGAAGTGTTGCCAAGATTACAGCAACATTTTAAGATGCCATTTATACTTCATCAAACTTTTCTTACTTATGGAATAGGTGAATCTTTTTTGGCGGAAAAGATAAAAGATTGGGAGGAGAACTTGCCGGCGCATTTTAAACTTGCGTACCTGCCTCATTACGGAAATGTTCGTTTGCGAATTACGACGACGGGTGATCATAAAAACAAACTGGAAGAAGAACTGGAAGAACGAACTCAGAGTTTAAAACCCCTGATACAGGAGTGGCTGGTGATTGATGATGATATGACCATCCAGCAAGTAGTGGCAAAACTTTTGAAAGAACGAAAACAAACGGTAGGTACAGCAGAGAGTTGTACAGGCGGTTATATTGCTCACTTGCTTACAATCGATCCCGGAGCTTCGAGTAATTTTAAAGGAACTGTTGTCGCCTATGATAATAAAGTGAAAGAAGATATTCTTGGCGTGTCTCCAAGAACGATTGAATCAGTCGGCGCGGTAAGCGAAGAAACGGTGAAACAAATGGTGGAGGGAACCCTTAAACAGTTAAAAACAGACTATGCTCTCGCAACCTCTGGCATCATGGGACCTGATGGCGGTAGTGAACAAAAGCCTGTTGGTACAGTATGGATCGGTGTTGGAAACAATAAAAAAATTGAGACCCAATTGTTTAATTTTCGATTTGACAGATTAAGAAATATTGAGCAAACATCACATACGGCATTAAACATTTTGCGGAAATTCATATTGCAGAATCGGGACTAAGAGTTATAAATTGATTAGAGGGAAAAAATTACCTTTGGTAAGTCAGTAAAGCTGCAACAGGCGATAAGAGAGCTGGACCGCTGGCTACGTAAAAATCAAAAACAAAATCAAATGGCTATAGTAGATCTGATAATGCCAAAGATGGGCGAAAGTATAATGGAGGCGACTATTTTGAAATGGCACAAACAGCCAGGGGATCGGGTGAAATTGGATGAAACAGTTCTTGAAATTGCGACAGATAAAGTAGATACCGAAGTGCCAAGTACCGCTGAAGGAATTATTGAGCAAATCTTATACAATGTGAACGACGTCGTGCCCGTGGGAAGCGTAATTGCAAGAATTAAAACGGCCGTGGAAGAAGGTACAAGGGACCTGCCTACCGGACAGGCAGGCAAGGGACAAGACACAAGGTACAGGGAACAAGAGGCTGTCGAAGGCGCCGAATACAAAGAGGAAGGCGCTACAGAAACCGTGTTACATTCCCATGCAACTACAAACTATAAACCCCAAACTACAAACTCCAACGGTCGTTTTTATTCTCCTCTGGTATTGAATATTGCAGCGAGCGAAGGTGTCAGCATGACCGAGCTTGAGACAATTCCTGGTACTGGAAATGAGGGCAGGGTAACCAAGAAAGATATTTTGCATTACGTAAGCCAAAGAAAGTCCGGAGTTCTCAGTCGAAAGGCAGGAGTCAACAGTCGGTCCCAGAGGACTCCTCCGGAGGAGTCGGCGGCTTTTATGCGCGAAGAGTCTGTATATGAAACTCCTTCACTCTCCACTCACCACGGAGCACTTACTACTTACAGCGGAAATGTAGAGATCATTGAGATGGATCGGATGCGTAAGCTGATTGCTGAGCACATGGTAAGAAGTAAACATACCAGTGCACACGTGACGAGTTTTACTGAGGCTGATGTAACCAATATTGTAATGTGGCGTGAGAAAGTGAAAAAGGAATTTGAAAAAAGAGAGGGGACGAAGATTACATTCACTCCGTTGTTTATTGAAACAGTTGTTCACTGTATAAAAAAGTTCCCATTGATCAACAGTTCCGTTGAAGGCGATCGTATCCTTGTTAAGAAAGATATCAATGTTGGAATGGCCACTGCATTGCCGAGTGGGAACCTGATCGTGCCGATCATTAAAAATGCAGACCAGTTAAATTTGGTTGGTTTGGCCAAACAGGTAAACAATCTTGCCGATAATGCAAGAAATGGCAAACTGAGACCAGATGATACGCAGGGCGGGACTTTTACGTTAACCAATGTGGGCACATTTGGAAGCCTGATGGGAACACCGATCATTAATCAACCTCAGGTGGCAATCCTGGCTGTAGGTGCCATAAAAAAGAGACCTGTGGTAGTCGAAACCCCTCATGGTGATAGTATTGCAATCCGTCACATGATGTATCTGAGTTTAAGTTATGACCATCGGATCATTGACGGCAGCCTGGGGGCTACTTTCCTGACCTCGGTTGCAAACGAATTAGAGGATTTCAACCCTAACCGTGATTTCTAACAATTGGTGCGTAATTTCCGAAGGGTATTTTCATGCTTATTTAACTGTGTTTTAAGTTTCGCCGTATTATTTTTGGTTCATCAAAAGCACACCACACTATGAAAAAATTCTTCATTTTATCGGTTTCATCACTATTCCTTTTTTCTATTTCAAATGCGCAATTAAAGAGTTTCTTCAAGAAAGATTCATCGGGTAAAAGCGGTGTTGATAAGATCGTTAAAAAATTACCCGGCAAAGGTTCTGGCAGCCTGACCAATGATGAGGTAATAAGTGGGTTAAAAGAAGCGCTTGAAGTCGGAACAAAAAATGGAACAAATAAACTTTCCATGGTGGACGGCTTTTTTAAAGACGCTGTCATTAAAATTTTAATGCCTCCGGAAGCAGAAAAGGTAGAAAAAACGTTGAGAAATGTTGGACTAGGGAAGCAGGTAGATAATGCGATACTCTCTATGAATCGCGCAGCGGAAGATGCAGCAAAAAGCGCGGCTCCGATTTTTATTGATGCCATAAAGCAAATGAGTATCCAGGACGCCTTTGGAATTTTAAAAGGTGGGGATTTTGCAGCTACCAACTATTTGAAAGATAAAACAACAGCTTCACTCACTGAAGCATTTCGCCCGGTTATCGAAACTTCATTGAAGAAAGTTGATGCCACCAAATACTGGAATACTGTGTTTACCTCTTACAATAAATTCAGTAGTGAAAAAGTCAATCCGGATCTTTCTGCATATGTAACTGAAAAGGCATTAGCAGGGATTTTTTACCAGGTTGGACAGGAAGAGCAAAAGATCAGAAAAGATCCCGTTGCAAGAACTACCGACATTTTGAAGAAAGTGTTTGCAAACTAGCCTGACAGAAAAAGAAATTGGAAGAGATAAAGAGGTGGCCTCTTTGTCTCTTTTTATTTGCAGTAAATTCTGTGAAATTATTTTCTTTTGTTAGCTATAACGCAATACCGATCGAAACTCCAAATCTCACGCCCATCAATGGACCGCTAAAATCGGCAGTTACTGTTCTATTCATGTTGTCGACACGAACATTTACCTTATTCCTGATAAAGGGGAACTGGTTTAAGAAATCTTTAATATCTTGTTCTGCTTCGTCTGCCTGGATAGTAGTCCATGCACCGGAGTTATAAGGGTCAATTGCTCTAAAATTATTGGTTGAAGAAGTTATTTGTGGGCCTAAGAAGAACAAATCAATGACCAGCCGCTTAGCCAATATGAATTGAGCACCCAACTGTACTCCGAGGCCAACACCGTTGTACGCATTTGTGAAATCCATAGTTACCGGCTGACCGTCCAGTTCTCCTTCGCCGGTGCCATCACTGGTATGATGGACATATGTAAAGAATGGTTCGATATAGAAACCTCTCAATACCTGCTTCGATAAGTATCGTCGGAAACCAGCCAGGAATGAAACCGCCTTCATTTGCATGTCGACTTTGTGACCATCGAAATTCGCCTCATGAGGCCAGCCAACAGGAACACCGATCTTGGCCGTCAGTGATGATTTTGTCAGAAGACTATATTCTGCCTGGAAACTTGCATTTCCGAGGAACAGACCCGTTGGAGCCCATTTCAGTGTGATCTTTGGTTCAAAAGCTCTATCCTGAGCATTTACTAATGAACAAGGGAGGACAGAAATTAAAATAAGGATCAATTTTTTCACAACTCACAGTTTCATGGCTACCGGTATAACGAAATGCGAAATTTTTTATTCTGCTCCATTTACTGAAGCAACAAAAACGCGCATCAAAAAGCCCGTTGCAAGGAACGGGCCATTATTTTATTTTTTGTTCTTTTTCTATCAGAGATGTATGGCTTCGCCATATGCCACTTCAATAGCATCTTTTACACTTTCGTTTATAGTAGGATGAGGGTGAATACTATTTAATACCTCCTGGTAAGTGGTTTCCAGTTTTCTTGCCACTACTGTTTCAGTGATTATTTCAGTGACATTGTACCCAATCATGTGCGTCCCCAGCCATTCACCATATTTGGCGTCAAAAATTACTTTGATAAAACCTTCCAAATGACCCGCCGCAGAAGCTTTACCACTCGCGCTTAAAGGGAACTTTCCAACTTTGACTTCGAAACCAGCATCACGGGCTTGCTTTTCAGTATATCCGACCGATGCAATTTCAGGATAGCAATACGTGCAACCCGGAACATTATTGTAGTCCAGTGGTTCCGGTTTGTGATTATACTTCTTTTCGCTGAAGCCAATATTCTCTACGCAAATGATTCCTTCCTTTGAAGCAACATGCGCCAATGCCTGGCCGGGTACACAGTCTCCAATGGCATAAATTCCGGGCACGTTTGTTTGATAAAATTTATCAACCAAAATTTTTCCTTTATCCGTTTTGATACCTAATTCTTCCAACCCTATTCCTTCTATGTTGGAAGACACTCCAACAGCACTGAGCAAAATTTCAGCTTCAAGAGTCTTCTCTCCATCGGGCGTTTTCACTTTTGCTTTTACTCCATTACCCGAAATATCGACAGCAGTAACCTCGCTGCTCGTCATGATCTCAATACCCTGTTTTTTAAAATTCTTGTCCAGCTCCTTAGAAATTTCTTCATCTTCGACTGGAACTATCCTGGGTAGAAATTCAACGATGGTGACTTTTGTACCGAGACAATTGTAGAAATAACCAAACTCAACGCCAATGGCGCCACTTCCAACCACGATCATTGATTTAGGTTGCTGAGGAAGCGTCATCGCCTCACGATAACCAATTACTTTTTTGCCGTCGATCTTTAAATTAGGCAACTCCCGGCTTCTTGCGCCCGTTGCCAGGATGACATGTTTTGCTTCGACAGTTTGTTTTTTATTATCAGTACCGGTTACTTCAATTTTTCCTTTACCCACCAGTTTTCCAAAGCCATTGATCACATCGATCTTGTTTTTCTTCATCAGGAACTGAACACCCCTGCTCATTTTATCCGCTACACCACGGCTCCTTTTTATAATTGCATCAAATTTTGGTTTGCCGCTGGCTTCAACGCCGTATGATTCTGCATGTTTGATGTATTCTACAACTTGTGCCGTTTTAAGTAATGCTTTGGTAGGAATGCAGCCCCAGTTCAGGCAAATGCCGCCGAGGCTTTCTCTTTCAATGATTGCTGTTTTAAAACCTAATTGGGCAGCCCTGATCGCAGCAACATAACCACCGGGACCGCTGCCAATTACAACTACATCGTACGCCATGATGATTTTAGATTTGAGATTTTAGATTGGTCATTTAGTGTCAGGTCCTCGGTCGTTCCCATGCTGACTAACGACTAACGACATTTACTGACTTTCAAACGAGGTGCGAAGCTACTTGAAAAAGAATAATCCATCAAAAGCCACCGTGATTTTGGGAATTTGGATTTGAATGGATGAATTGGTCATTGAGTTATCGACCAAAGCAACACAAGACCAAAAATTTGATATCAAAATCTAAAGTATCAAGAGCCTGACGATTAACGGCAGGGACGACGAACGGAGCGTCGCAACATCAGCAAAATCAAGGTCTAAACGTTTGTAAAATCATTATTTTAATTACATCAGGTTCTGCTAAAAGCATCAAAAAATTCTAAAATCAGAAATCAAAAATCTAAAATCTTTCCCCTACCTTTGCCTCCCGAATTTTCGGGACTTAAATTTCGAATCGTCATGGCAAGAGTATGTCAGGTTACTGGAAAAGCTCCGATGGGTGGTCACAAGGTTTCGCACTCAAATATCAAGACCAAACGCCGTTTTCTGCCGAATCTGCAGACAAAGCGCTATTTCCTGGCGGAAGAAGATAAATGGATTACGCTGAAGGTTTCTACTGAAGCTATCCGTACCATTAATAAGAAAGGGCTTTATAATGTAGTAAAGGAAATGAGGGCAAACGGACAACACATTTAATTAAATCTGAATAGACAATGGCAAAGAAAGGAAACCGTGTACAGGTAATTTTGGAATGCACTGAGCACAAGAATAGTGGTCAGCCTGGCACCAGCCGTTATATCACGACGAAAAATAAGAAAAACAATCCCGAAAGATTGGAGTTGAAGAAATACAACCCAATCCTGAAGAAAATGACCGTTCACAAAGAAATTAAGTAAAGTAATCAGGTGATTGGTGATTTGTGACCAGTCACCTAATAATCTAATAAGATGGCAAAAGCAGCAAAAACCGCGATAAAATCAAAGGATGCAAAGGCAGCCGCTGAAGCAAAGAACTGGACAAAAGTGATCAAAGCTGTTCGCAGTCCAAAAACAGGTGCCTATACTTTTAAAGAGCAAATCGTACACAAGGATAAAGTGAAAGAGTTTTTGGCTCAGAAGTAAGGGCTGTCTCCGCCATAGGTGGAGAATATGAGATTAGCTATCCGCCTGACACGGATGGCTTTTTTGTTTTTAAGCAGTTGGTTAAATCGTGGATCGATAAATCAAAAATCGAAAATTGTAATGGGTTTCTTCGATAAAATATTCGGTAAAAAAGAAAAAGAAAGTCTTGACCAGGGTTTGCAAAAAACCAAAGAGAACTTTTTTTCAAAAATCACGAAAGCTATTGCCGGGAAGAATACGGTGGATGATGAAGTCCTGGATAACCTGGAAGAAGCATTAGTAGGAGCCGATGTTGGAATTCATACCACTGTAAAAATTATCGAACGGATCGAAGCAAGGGTTGCAAAGGATAAGTATTTAAATACAACGGAGCTCAATAAATTGCTCCAGGAAGAGATCGAAAGCATTTTAGTTGATGCTCCTTCCTCCAACAGCTACGACTTTCATTCGGAACTACCTTTTAAACCCTATATTATTTTAGTAGTGGGGGTGAATGGCGTTGGAAAAACAACCACCATTGGAAAGCTGGCTTATAATTTTAAGAAAGCCGGGAAAAATGTTTTGTTAGGTGCTGCTGATACGTTTCGGGCTGCCGCTGTTGACCAGTTAACCATCTGGAGTGAACGAGCGGGAGTCCCCATTGTGAAACAACCGATGGGTTCTGATCCTGCCGCTGTTGCATTTGATACAGTGCAGAGTGCGATATCAAAACAAAGCCATGTAGTACTTATTGATACGGCCGGTCGTTTGCACAATAAAGCGCATTTAATGGAGGAGCTTTCTAAGATCAAGAGAGTTATTCAAAAAACAATTCCTGAAGCTCCTCACGAAGTATTGTTGGTGCTTGATGGTTCAACAGGTCAAAATGCATTGGAGCAGGCTAAACACTTTACTGCTGCGACTGATGTGACGTCCTTAGCTATTACCAAATTGGATGGTACGGCAAAAGGGGGAGTAGTTTTAGCGATTGCAAATCAGTTTAAAATTCCCGTAAAGTTTATCGGTGTCGGAGAAAAAATGGAAGATTTGCTTGTTTTTGATAAGCATGAATTTGTAGATAGTTTGTTTAGCTTAGATCATAAAGAAAATAGATGACAGATGATAACTGACAGATGATAGTGATTTAAATTATCATCTATCATCTATAAAACTATCATCTCGCGATATGAAGACAAAGACATTAAAAAAGGACAAAGTAAACATCATTACTCTCGGTTGCAGCAAGAACATGGTGGACAGTGAAGTACTGAGCGGGCAACTGATGGCCAATGAGATCGATGTGGTGCATGAGAACAAAAAAAAGGATCACAATATCGTTATTGTAAATACCTGCGGCTTCATTGAAAAAGCAAAAGAAGAATCCATTAATACCATCCTTGAACAAGTCAGCCTTAAGCAAAGAGGCAAGCTGGATAAGGTTTACGTAACAGGGTGCTTAAGCCACCGTTATCGTGACGATCTTGAAAAGGAGATTCCCGAAGTAGATGCATGGTTTGGAACAATGGAACTGCCGCTTATACTGAAAAAATTAGAAGCTGACTACAAGACTGAACTGGTCGGTGAAAGATTATTGGCTACCCCACAGCACTATGCTTATTTGAAAATTTCTGAAGGGTGTAACCGTACCTGCGCATTTTGCGCTATTCCATTAATGCGTGGTGGTCATGTAAGCAAGAGTATTGAAGAAATTGTAAAGGAGGCAGAGGGACTTGTGAAGAGGGGTGTAAAAGAAATTATGCTGATCGCGCAAGAACTTACTTATTATGGCCTGGATCTTTATAAGAAGAGAATGCTTGCTGAACTTTTGAAACATTTGAGCGACGTAAAAGGTGTGGAATGGATCCGGTTGCACTATTCTTATCCTCATAAATTCCCGCTTGAAGTGCTGGATGTTATGCGTGAAAGAGAGAACATTTGTAACTATCTCGATATGCCTCTGCAGCACGCAGCAAACAACATGCTGAAAGCAATGAAGCGACAGATCACGCGGGAAGAAATGGAAGAATTGATCTCACGTATCCGGGAAAAAGTTCCCGGAATTTGTTTGCGAACCACTTTAATAGCAGGTTTCCCGGGTGAAACTGTGGATGATGTGGAAGAATTAAAACTGTTTTTGCAGCAGCAACGGTTCGATCGTGTTGGCATTTTTACTTACTCGCATGAAGAAGGCACATCGGCATTCGACCTGGATGACAATATCCCACAAGATGAAAAACAGAGAAGAGCGCAGGATATCATGGAAGTTCAGCAGGAAATTTCCTACGAAATCAATGCGGAGAAGGTAGGTAATGTATATAAAGTGATTATCGACAAGAGAGAAGCAGGGCGTTATCTTGGACGAACGGAGTTTGACAGTGTGGAAGTAGATAACGAGGTTATAGTTCATTCAAATAAGGAATTGCCAATCGGTGAGTTTGTAAATGTTCGTATCACAAAGGCCTACGATTACGACCTGGAAGGTGAACTGGCAAATTAACTGATCTTTTACTATCAAATAATATTATTGCCTGTCATCAAATAAAAATTGGTAACGAACCCTTTCTTTTTATCTTTCTCTTATAAAGAATAATTATGCGCCGATGTAAATTTCTTCTCCCGGTAATCGGGATGACATTTTTTTCTATTTCTATAAATGCCCAGAATTTGTATATGTCCCGCGATGTAAAGCGCGCATATAAAAATGGTACGAGAGCGATGGACGGAAAACCCGGTAAGAAATACTGGCAAAACCATGGTCTTTATACCATCACCATAACGGCCGCGCCACCTGATCGCACTGTAAAAGGAAGAGAAACGATCACTTATATCAACAACAGTCCTGATACGCTGCGAAACCCGTCCATTAAACTTTTATTAAACATTCACAAACCCGGTGCACCGAGAGAATACGGAACTGTTCCTGACTATCTTACATCCGGTGTACTTATTGACGAATGCAAAGTGAACGGGCAAGCGGTTCAGGTGAGATCTGATCCGTTTGTCTTTACTAACCTTTCCCTTAAACTGCCAAACCCGTTATCGCCACATGACTCGGTGCAATTTTCTTTTAACTGGCACTACGAAATATCATTGCAAAGTGGCCGTGAAGGAATGATCGACTCTACCACTTATTTTCTTGCTTATTTCTATCCGCGTGTTGCTGTGTATGATGATTACAATGGATGGGACAGGATGCCCTTTATGGACGGACATGAATTTTACAGTGATTTCAATGACTATGACGTCACGATAAATGTTCCAAAGAACTATATTGTTGTGGGCACGGGTACTCTTCAGCATCCTGAAGACCTGTTGCAGCCGAATTTTTTAAAGAAGTATAATGAGTCATTTACTTCTGACCGGGTTGTTCGAATCGTCACAAAACAAGACTGGCTGGCTGAGAATGTGACCACACAAAATACAGTGAACAGTTGGCGATTCATCTCAACTGATGTTCCGGACATAGCTTTTGGAATAAGCGATCATTTCAATTGGGATGGATGCAGTGTTGTGGTGGATGATGCTACTCGTCGCAGAGCGGGAGCTTTTGCCGCATATAATGATAGCGCGGCAGATTACCATCATGTAGCACAATATGCGAGACATTCACTCGACTGGTTATCCCATCATTGGCCGGGTATTCCTTATCCGTATGAAAAAACAACCGTCTTCCAGGGTTATGCCGGCATGGAATATCCCATGATGGCAAATGACGAAACATACGGGGATACAACTTTTTCCAGGTTTGTAGCTGAACATGAAATTGCACATACTTATATGCCATTTTATATGGGCATTAATGAAACCCGCTATGGGTTTATGGACGAGGGTTGGGCCACGACTTTTGAAATATTGATCGGCAGAGATGATCTTGGCGTAGAAAAAGCCGAAGAAGTTTACAAGCAATTTAGAGTAAGCGGATGGATTAATGATCCTTCGCCGGGGGAAGACGTGCCGATTGTTGGCCCGGGTGATAATATGATAGGGGAAGCACTCGGAAATAATGAATACGGAAAGGCATCATTGGGCTATCTTGCCATGAAAGACCTTTTAGGGGATGAACTTTTCAAAAAATGCCTGCATGAATACATGAACCGCTGGCATGGAAAACATCCATTACCCTGGGATTTCTTTTTCACATTTAATGATGCTACAAAGAAAAACCTGAACTGGTTTTGGAACAGTTGGTTTTTTAGCCATAACTATATTGACCTTGCCATAAAATCCGCAACCAGATCAGGGAATGATTATTCCATCACAATAGAGAACATCGGTGGAATGCCGGCACCTGTAGATGTCATTGCCAATTATTCTGACGGAACAAAAGAAAGTTTTCATCAGACACCAGCCATCTGGCAAAACAATCAGCAACAGGCAATCGTTAAAATTTCTCCAAAGAAAAAAGTTGCATCGATAAGCCTAGATGGAGGCATTTTTATGGATGCTGATGTAATGAATAATACCTGGAAAGCAAAGGCATTTTAGAAATCGACAGTATGTAAACAATACGTTAAGGAATTTTGTCACTGTCGAAGCAGACATTTTCTTAATTTTATGGCTCACCAAAGAAAAGGAGGTATTCATGCTAACAGATATGACATGGGCACCTTCGGTAACTTTCTAGTTTGCCGGATACCCGATTAAATATTCTGTCCCGACTCGTCGGGAGAGCCATCCTTCTAAGTCGGATGGCTTTTTTTATTCCTTTAACCCCTTATTAAAGCCTGGCAGCTAAAACTGGCCTGATATTTCTTACCTTTTCAAGGGACATAAAATTGTTTTAATTTAAAAATATCTATATGAGATCAATTCTATCCATACTTACTATTCTTTTGATCGTCCTTTCTTCCTGTGGCACCAGTAATCTTAAAGAACCTGAATACAGGGATATCAGGAATATACGGCTCATCAACCTGGGTCCGCTGCAATCTAGTGCCGGTGTCGATCTGGTTTATTATAACCCCAATAAATTCGGCGTACAGCTTGAAACTGCACGAGGTGATATTTATATCGACAGTAGTTATTTCGGCCGATTTGAGCTGGATGAAAAAGTACAAGTAAAAAAGAGGTCAGAATTTATTTTGCCCGCCACTGTTAAAGTGGACATGATCAGTGCAATAAAAAATCAACGCGATCTTTATAAAAAGAAAGAAGCGCTGGTAAGGATCCAGGGAACCGCCGTGGTTAGAAAAGCTGGTTTTTCAAAAGAAGTGCCTATCAGTTATGAACACATGGAAAATATTGAACGCTTCAGAACGCTTGTCATTACAAATCCACAACAGTAGTGAGCCATTAATAACGTTTTCAGCTTAGACGACTTTCACCAAATATGAACGTAGACCCAAACAGATTCTCAATAAAAAAGCCGCCTGAAAAATCAGGGCGGCTTTATTCAACCAATAATAATCAGAATTAAGCAGCTTGTTTTTCAAGCTTAGCCTGTTTTACAAATTCTGTATTTGCATTGATAGTTACTTCTTCACCCAATAAAATACCCCCTGTTTCTGAAACCATGCTGAAGTTTACACCAAAATCTTTGCGGTTGATTTTACCGGATACCGAAACCCCGATGCGTGTGTTCCCCCAGGGATCCTGGGCTGTGCCACCATATTCAGCATTCAGTACTACTGGCTTGCTGACTCCACGCATAGTGAGTGTTCCATAGAGTTTATAATGTTCGTCGCTGATCTTCTCCAGTTTGTTACTTTCAAAAGTTAACTGGGGATGATTTTCTGCATCAAAAAAATCACCTGTTCTTAAATGTGCATCACGTTGTTCGTTATTGGTTGAAATAGAATGAATCTCAGCGGTGAAATGAACTTTTGCTGTCGTGATATCATCACCTTCGGTTTCAACAGTAGCATTGAACTGCTTAAAACTACCTGTAACCCACGAAACCATCAGATGTCTTACTTTAAAATGAATTTCAGAGTGTGTGGGATCAAGACTCCATTTTGTAATTGCCATAATTTTAATTTTTATTGGTTTAAACAACTCCACAAAATTACTATGGCGATAGGCCAGCCACCATTGAGATAGGTCAAGAAATAACGTTGATATTTGTCAATATTCAAGAAATAAGGATCAAGGGACAAGTAGTTATTGATCATTACTTTTCACATTAACAGATCCTTAGCAATAATCAATAATTAACAATCACTATAAATGCATTAATGTTCCTGGGGCCTCTTCCTTGATCATTTATCTCTCTTGTACCTTGTGCCTTGTCACTTAATACTTTTTGAGCTCATTTGCTTTCGGATGCGGCTGATTGTTTCGGGCGTAACGCCTAAATAGGACGCAAGCATGTGCTGGGGTATACGACGAGGAAGGGTTGTAGGGCAGGCACTTATAAATTCATTATATCGTTCCTCAGCGCTTTGACTTAGAGAACTTACCAATCTCTTTTGTGTGGCAATTAAGTTGCTTTGGAGAAGAAGACGAAAGAAGCGTTCAAGTTTTGGGATCTTTTCAAGCATTCCTTCTTCGGTTTGTTTGGTCAGGAGAAGCAATTCACAATCTTCCATTGCCTCGATGTTGTATTCTGAAGGTTCGCCGGTAAGAAAACTATACTGGTCTGATATCCACCAACCTTCAAATGCAAACTGGGTGATGTGTTCATTGCCCTTATCATCGACGGTGTATGAACGCAACAAACCTTTTTCAATGAAGGCTATATACTTGCACACATCGCCTTCCTGCAACAAGTATTGCCTTTTGCGCAACTTTTTTGGAACAAAAAAACTACGGCTTAATTTTTTTTCCTCGTCGGTCAATTCTATTTTTTCATCAAACTTTTGAAACAGCAACTCGGGCATAGAGTAGATTGAAGAGCAAAATTAGTTGATTGGAGATAATTTAAGGAACCAGTTTAGTCCTGCAATTTTGCGTTTATGCAAAGTTTTTTCCAATATGGCATCTTTAGGGAGCTGCTGAACGGTGGATCGAATTTTTACGTTTTGCCTTGTTGGGTCTCTCAAATGCAGCCCATGAAAAATTTACTTCACTGTCAAAGAATTTTCTCCCGGTTTTAATTCGTATCGCTTCTGCTTCCAAACCAGGTACCCCGGTGTATTTCCCGGAAGCGTGATCTCCACTTTCCAGTTATCACTATTCTTTTCATAGTTCACAGAAATATTTCCATTGGGAAGTGGGATGGTTCCACTTACATGGTTAAGGGAGCCTAAATGCGGAACAATTTTAATTTTTTTGAAGCCGGGTGCATCGCTATCAATCCCCAGTACGATCCGGTATAATTCTATGTTTGGGCTTGCACCCCAGGCATGACAATCAGAGCGTGCATTGTTGATGTCAGAAATTTCAGCCCAGGTTGTCATGCCCATCGCAAGATTTTGTTTCCAAATATTCAACCAGGCTAAATAATCATTTCCCAGCCCAGCTTTGGTCAGCGCCAGGTGCAGATAATATTTGAAATAGATCGTGGCTTGTGTCAATTCATTATCGCTGATAAGTTTTTTTGCAAGTGCGGTTGCATCCGCATCATTCATTAATCCAGTTAGAATGGCTAATGAATTTGTGTGTTGTGAAAAGACATCTTTTTCATCAGTGTCTGCAAATATTCTTTTGGTATTATCCCAATACTTTTTTTGAACGGTTTGCTCTAATTGTACAGCTGCTGATTCATATTGTTTAGCATATTCTTTCATTCCTATATTGCTTTCCAACTCCGCCGCGAGTTGATAAGCCCATAGCAACTGCAGATCAAGGGCAGCAGAAAATCCATCTTTGCCAATCGGCGCCATACCATTTTGCCATCCCTTCGTTTCGCACCAGTCAGTGAAATTCCAATAGGGCAAATTTTTTAGTGAACCATCCGGCTGTTGGTATTTATTGAAGAACCACAGGACCTGTCGAATGCCCGGTAATTTAGTTTTTACAAATGCTTCATCATCGCGGTACATCCAATAATCATGTACCATGCCGATCCACCACAGGGAGAATGGTGGTATTTCCTGGGCGTTGGCAGTGGGATAGCGGCTCAGTGTTGCACCTTCCGCCATGCGTGAATAATCAATTAAATTGATGGCGTTGCGCATCAACTTGTCATCGCCGCTGTTGTATAACGAAACAAGACACTGGATGCGAGTGTCACCCACGTATTGCAATTGCTCGTAGTAAGGACAATCCATATAGGTTTCCATGGCACACGAGCGTGCCGTGCGCCAACCTGTTTCCAGGATCTTATTTAAGGTATCACTACCACCATCGAATTTTGCGTTCATCGTAAAAGGATAACCCGTAAAATTTCCGTAGAGATCGTCTATTTGGAGCGGTTCATTCTTCGTGGTCACCTGTAATTGTAAATATCTGTATGTATGCCACCAAAGGGAAGTAAACTCCTGGCCATCGCCTCCATTGGAGATCAGGCTGTCCGTAACGCCGATGAATCTTTTCCCTTCCACTTCATTCCTGTTTCCCTTTTGGTGAAAAGTTCGCCAGTCTTTTTTGTCAGGCTCGTTGACATATAGGCCCTCTGCATAGCTTAAAGTAATAGATGCGTTCTTGCCTTTGCTGAATTGTAACACAGGATATGCATTAGTCAAATACCCCTGGTCAAGTAAAATGAATGCACTGCTGTTTGCCGGAATAATGAACGCACTTTTTTGGGCAGGAAAATTTTCGGGTAATGGAAACACATCCGTTTTCCTCACTTTTTGCAGCCGTTGTGGTGTTAATTCCATTTGGGGAATTGGCCTGGGCACAAGCATCCAGCCCAAACCATATCCAAATACTCCTTTCGGCAAACCTTGAGTAATCTGGTTGGCAGAAGACCAACCGTTATCATCAAAATCCGGGTTCTTCCAATTTTTTAATGACAAATTAAAATTGAGTGTTTCTCCCGGACCAGCAACATAATAACTATAAATGAGCCTCGGTTCTTTTGCGCTGTAACTACTATCACGCCGCGATTTCCATGTTTTATCTGTGTTGATTATTTTTTCTGACTCACTATTCCCCTGCAGAATAAAACCAGTTTGATAAGTGATCTGCGCTTCAGGACGCATATCTCCATAATTCCAGACAACTGCCGCAACTGCATTCTTCCCGTTTTGTAGGTAAGGAGCAATATCAACCGTTTCATAATTCCAATGAAACACATCACCGCGTGCAGGGCCCAATGAAACAAATTTTCCATTTACAAATAATTTGTAGCGGTTGTCAGCAGAGACATGAACGATAAATGAAGCAGGCTTTGACGCGAGTGTAATTGTTTTTCGAAACTGGTAAACTCCATAGTCGTGTAAAGGTTGATTGGGCACACTGATCCAGTAAGCTTCCCATGGTTTTGATTGGAGATCGTTGGTTTGTGAGTGTACAACAAAAGAAGAAGAAATAAAAAAAAGAACCGTGAAATTTTTTAACTGCAACTTTAATGACATAGCAATTGTTTTGTTGCAGTAAATGTATCAAAATTAGAATTCACGCAGAGGCGCAAAGTAGCCCGCCGAATTTGTAAGGCTCACAGTCTTTGCGATGTTGCGTTGTTATGCGAAACATCCTAATAATTCCTATTTACAAGGTCTTTTACGTAAGCTGACGTGATCTCATTTTCCGTAATGTCTGAAAGGCCGTCGAACTTTTGTAGTTTGACGGCTAAATTTTTCATGGCCCTTATTGCAATTTTTAGAAAAGAGGGACCCAGGCTAACCCTCGCAACGCCCATTTCATTAAGAACATTCAGCTCAGGAATGCCCGGTATCGTTATAACGTTTAGCGGCATTTGAAGTTGGTCAACCATTCTTTTTATGTCTTCCTGTCTCGTCATGGCAATAGGATAAAAACAATCTGCTCCTGCCGACCTGTAAGCCCTTCCCCTTTTCAATGCCTCTTCGAATTTTGATTCTGGGGTATCAAAACCTTGGCCACGGAGATAGACATCTGCCCTGGCATTGATGAAAAGCGGGATGCCCAACTCTTCCGAAACTTTTTTGGCGAGTCTGATCTTTGCACATTGAATTTCGATTGGCAATATCGAATTTGTTTCTTTGTGAGTGTCTTCTATATTGATACCAACTATTCCGGTTGCCAGGAGTTGTTTAATATTTTCTTTTAATTGGTCGTCATTTGTTGCAAATCCGCTTTCAATATCTGCCGAAACAGGAATACTTACGCTGTTGACAATTTTTCTTAAGATCGCTTGTACGGAATCGAACGGGATTTGTTGCCCGTCATCATATCCGTTTGCAAAAGCAAACGAAGCGCTGGCGGTTGCAACGGCCGGGTAGTTTAAACTTTCAAGAAGATTTGCTCCCAGGCAGTCCCAGATATTCGGCAATATCAGAAGTCTGCCTGCACGATGCAGATGACGAAATTGTTTTGCTTTTTCCTGCTGTGTCAAACCAGCTATGACGTCTGCCATGGATTGATTTTCTGTAAAATTATTCATTAATGGGATGATGCCAGCTCTCTCCTACGATGGGGCGGTCTCAGTTCGGTTGCCACACCAATGCGGTTCCAGGCATTGATGGCTATGATGGCCATAATGATCTGCGCGGTTTTTTCTTCACCAAACACCTCGATGGCTTTTTGATAGGTTTCTTCGCTAAGACCGTGCTGATGTATCAATGTTATTTCTTCGGTCATTCGCAACAATAATCTCTCTTCGTCTGAAAAAATATTCCTGGCTTCCCTCCATGCACTGATAAGTAAAACTTTTTGCATAGAAGCACCCAGTCTCATTGCGTCGTGTGAATGCGAATCGACACAATAAGCACACCCGTTTATTTGTGAGGCCCGTATTTTAATAATCTCCCTGTACAGTTTATCAATTGAAGTTTCATCTACAAATTTGTCAAGTGCCTCCATAGCTTCATAAGCGTTGGGCTGCACTTTATTAAAATTGATTCTCTTGCTCATAAATTGATTTTTTTATGACTCAAAAATAAAACGCGATGAAAAGGGAAAGAATAGAGAAAATAGGGAAAAGCATATAAGATGTTCGGTTATACATTTTCTCTTTTTATTGAATATTGATCATGGCTATTATAAAATGCTTCTAACTCATTTTCACTCAATACAGTCTCCCCATTTACAATTTTTGCCAGGCTTGTAAAAAAACTTTCCCTGTCATCTGTATTCGTAAAAATGAATTGAAGCCTGCTATCCGGAAGTTTTGGTTTGAAACCATGTACAACCATTGGGGCGACGATAACGGTATCATCTTCATGAAGTGTATACTCCTTGTCATCAAGTATGAAATGAAATTCTCCCTTTGCCACAGTAAATATTTCAGTCATCTTTTTGTGATAGTGCAGATTGTAATTCATTGTGGTTTCTCTGAATCTCCCTTCAAAAAAGCCAATGCTTCCGTTTACCGGGCACGATGACAAGTGAAAAATGTACTCGCTGTAGGTTGTTCGCATTCCGTTTTTATCCGCAGATCGAATAATTGTTGCGCTACTTAATTCCATTTTTTTAATCTTTTATTTTTAAGATTGGTTGCCCTTTGTAAAATTGAGGAAAAGCGTAGTTGAAGAGAATAGACTAATTTGGGAAAAGCATGTATTATGTTATAAGGCGTACTTACTTTGATATGATTTCGGCGAAATGCCCGCATGTTTTTTGAAAAAATTGGAGAAATAAAACGGATCATTAAAGCCAAGTTGATAAGCTACTTCCTTTACTGAATAGTTTTGATAGATAAGGAGTCTCTTGGCTTCCGAAGCTATCAATCCATAAATTACGTTCTGAGCCGTTCTTCCTGTATGCAGTTTTGACTGTTCATTTAATTTTGCCTCCGTGGTGCCAAGCTTTCGGGCTACTTGCTCAAGAGAGTAGTTCTTATTAAAATTTGCTCTCACGGTTTCGAGAAATTTCAGGAATAAAGCATCCGGCTTCCATATTTCGTCACCTCTTTCCACCTTTGCCCTGTTGATCTCGACCAGTATTAATTCAATCCGAGAGTGTATAGAGATATAGTGCTGGTACGGCTTTAGCAGGAGTTCTTTTTTGATCAGCTCAAGCTGCGTTTGTACAACCCCATGATTTGGAATTTTGATCACCTCATTCAGATCAAAATGGCAAAACAAGCCATTATGGAATATGAGCTCAATATCATTATCATTCTTGCAAAAGAAATCGACCGTGAATTCAAGAATACATCCTTCTGCCTTTCTGTAATTTTTGAGATAATGAATTTGACCTGATGTAATGGTCAGCACCTCGTGCTCCTTCAATTTCAATTCTGTTTCATCTACCATGACCTTCAATGTTCCTTTGGAGCACCAGATAAGTACGTACTTTCTTAATCGCCTCGGTTTGTCGATGTCCGGATATTCATTAAATGATTTTATGTCGATCATTATTATTATTGAAATGAGTAACAAAGATCATTAAAATAATTCTCCGCGCATTGGTGCTTTTGTTAAGAGGCAGGGAAGAATGGGTCACAAAAGGCTCGGAAGCAAACACAAAGAACACAAAGCGCGTCCAAAATTTCTTCACAATAATTACCTTCATAATAATAAAACTCCTGTTTATGAAAAAAGTTTACAATTTCATATTGCTGACCTCTTGTTTTTTATTAAGCATTATGAACACGATCAATGCGCAAAAGGGCGATAATAAAGTCCGGATCATTATGATTGGAGCACACCCCGATGACTGCGATGAAGACGGCGGTGGTACTGCCGCACTTTTTGCACAGATGGGTTATGCGGTAAAATTTGTTTCGGTTACCAATGGAGATGCCGGACACCAGACACTAAAAGGGAAAGAACTGGCGAAGCGACGTTTTGCTGAAGCCCAGGAATCGGGGAAACGTCTGGGTGTGACTTATGATGTCCTGGATAACCACGACGGCTTATTGATGCCTTCACTCGATGTAAGATTGCAGATCATACGAAAGATTCGTGAGTGGAATGCCGACGTTGTGATCGCGCCACGTCCAAATGATTATCATCCGGATCATCGTTATACAGGCGTGCTGGTACAAGATGCGGCATACATGGTCTCAGTACCGAATATTGCCCCCGATGTTCCCGCATTGAAGAAGAACCCGGTTTTTCTGTATTACCAGGATCGCTTTCAACGTCCTAATCCGTTTCGGCCGGATATAACCGTCGATATCACGGCGGTTTATGACAAAAAAGTTTCAGGCCTTGACGCCCACGTCTCACAGATGTATGAGTGGCTGCCATGGATCGGGCATTATCTAGACCAGGTTCCAAAAGATAAAAATGAACGGATTCAATGGCTGGCAAAACAAAGGGCAGGGACAATCTCTCCTGAAATGAAATCCGCATTGGAAAAATGGTATGGAAAAGATAAGGCTGCACAAGTGAAATATGCCGAAGCATTTGAAATTTGCGAATACGGTACTCAACCGGATGATGAGATGATAAAGAACTTGTTTCCAATGCTTGGGAAATAAATAGGAACGATACTGATCAAAGAGCGTATCACCACCTGCTTGTTCCAACGAACTCCTTCAGATCGGCAGGCAGGTAGGTACAGTAGGGCAGATCCCAATCACACAGAAGGCTGTCTTGTTCAAAAAAAATTCAAATTGGGAGATTACGCTAATGGCGGGATCTCTTCAATCTTGTAAAAAATGATTTTGTTTTTTGCTTTGCCCGTATTTACCATTTCATCCGCGCCTGCTGAAGGACCACCGATCCTTAAAACGGCATCACAATGGTCAATGAGTTGCACTGCTACCGGGTGAAATATTTTATTGAATATTTCATCCCCGATCTTTTTTGAACCCGCTGCCTCCATTAATGGCAACGCAAACCATTCTCCCAAGACAGGTAAATGCCCGATCTCATAGATTTCCAGGGCTGCATCTGTCATTGCTTTTACGTTTGCAGCGATCATTTGTGGATCATCGTTGGTGCCGGAACGATAAGGTCCCGCTACCAGTATCATTAGTGACTTTTCTGCTTGCATGGATAGAAATTATTTTTTCTTTTTTTTGGATGATTTTGCAAGCTTGTTAAACTCCAGGGCAAGCCCAACCCAATAATCAAGGTCTTTCTTTGTTTTTATTCCTTCCTCATTGATATAAACATATCCTTTGTATTCGCGTCCTTTCATTTTAACAGCCTCACACCCTTTTCTTTTCAATACTTCTTCATGAATAGATGGATCAATACGGCACATAATTTTATTATCCCCGGCGGTGATGCACATCTTATCGTTGACCATAAATGTAACTCCCCTGAACATTCTTTTTTCTGCTACGTTGGGCAAGTGTGCAAGAGCTTCCCTTATCCTTGCGGTTAATTTTTCATTGTAGGCCATGGAATTATTTTACTTGTTGAATAACCTGTTTGCATAAGGCGTCTACATTTCCGTCATAATGATGGCCACCCCGCATTTTTATGATCTGTTTATTTTTTATTGTTAATTGATTAAACGGAAATTCATTTTCATCGTCACCAACAATGATCGTTACGGGTTTTACAATCTTGTTTACCTCTGCCGGAACACTTTCGCCCTCATCCTTCCCCCAGCCAAACATTTGCAAAACATGAATTTCAAAATCAGTTTTTTCAGAAGGGGATAATAAAATAAGATGGCTGACCCTATTGCTCAGGGCGGCAGAAAAATGGGTCAACATGAACGGCGATATATCAGCGCCGAACGAATAGCCAATTAGTACAATGTTTTTCTTCTTCCATTCTTTGTTCGAGGCATTAATCGCTTCTTCAATGGACATGGCTGCTTCCTGTGGCTTTTTTTTCTTCCAGAAATAATCCTTTGCATTTAACCCAATAACGGCATAGCCTTCTTTATTCAAAGACTGCATAAAGGAAGTGGAAAATTTATTGAAACCTCCATCACCTGAAATATAAAATATCAATGGTTTTGCGGTATCGGCACTTGCGTATAAAGAAAGTGGCAATGATGTTTTTTGGGCTGACAAAATATTGCAAAAGCCTACGAGTAAAATGAGCGAAGTGTTGATTGTTTTGTTCATCGTGACGAAAGCTGCATTACTTTATTGAGGGCAGCGGGTAGTTGAATCAGGTCAAAATCATTTTCATACACAAGATATTTATTCACCCAGGACGTTGCATATTTTTCTTTGAACTCACGAAGGCCGGTATAATGTCTGAATCGTTTTATCTTTTCGTATGCATAGCGTATCAGCCGCTCCGCTGTATTTTCGGGTTGCTCGATACCGGCCATAGGAACAAGACCGAGATTCAGGTACTTCAACCTTTTTTCTTTCGCATATTTTATCATTTCGATGATCAATGCATCCATGCAGCCTCCCGGCGCATCGGAAGTTTTGCGGATAAGATCATAGGTGCATTCCTCCGGTGCAAAATCAGGAATCACGTTAAGAAAGGCTTTCACAACTCCCATTTCATCGCGGATGATAATCACATCCTGCTGCAGAATTTCCTTTTCATCAAACATACCCTGAGAAAAAACGATTTCTTTTTTCTCATAATGTTTCAGCCATTCATCGGAGACTTGTTTCAGTTGTAAAATGAGATCCTTTGACAGGGGTGCGCGAAAAACAGACGTTGTATATCCTTTTTTTTGCAAACTATTTAATGCGTTCCTAAGAGATTTTTTTTCTCTTCCCTCGAGGGTAAACTTGCCAAGTTCCAGCACTGCTTCCTGCCCAATCAATAGTTTTCGTTTTTTTAAGTAATTAAAATAGGACATGCCCGTTTCGTCCACACGATAAAAAGCTGTTTTCAAGCCCATCTTGTGGCAATGCCTCTCAAATTCCTGCAACACCGATATTTTATAATCATCGGCACACACCGGCTCCTCCAACACAATGGCAAATCCATTAGCAATCCGATAGGCGATGAAGGCTTCGAACTGATCAGAAAAATAAAACAGTTTATCCCGATAGGTTTTGAAATGATCCACCGGTGAATTCCCAAAACGTTCAACCAGCTTATAAGCCTTTTCCTGCGATGTGGGTACATCATGTTTTCGGTGGAAATATGGTTTTACCATGGTAAACACCAAAAAGCTCCAGGCAATAAATCCTAAAGTATGAGCCATCCAGATAAATTCATGACCAAACCTGGTTAATGGTTGGATGCCATCGTCATTCATCAATAAAAAATTTCGACAGGCAAACAGTAATGATTGCCTCCAGTTAAAATCAACTCCGAAATGGCGTTTATCGACGAAATAGAATCCTATGAATCCAAAGATCACCACTGCAAGAAAAATAAGGATCGTCGTTGTTACCCCAAGTTGGAATAGCCGCTCGTTCGTTTTAAGGCGATACTGTTTTACACTTGCTAATAAAATAATCACAACGGAGGCTGCAAGAATTGATTCCTCATAATCCAGGGCTTTAAAAAGATGACCGAATAGAGACAATATGGCGAGTATCATCGCAAGTATCCACGCATTTCGTATACCCTGTATCAGGAAAGCAGCTGTTACCAGCAGTATCATTCCAATAAGTAACACCATTACGTTTGTTGCATAAATGGAGGTAAGA
>Ga0157374_10000559_pt1 | contig 33077 bp, 23 predicted proteins | sample M25metaG_FD_115308 | JGI IMG/M metagenome (GOLD analysis project Ga0157374, IMG submission 115308) | Miscanthus rhizosphere microbial communities from Kellogg Biological Station, Michigan, USA - M2-5 metaG | ecosystem: Host-associated > Plants > Roots > Rhizosphere > Soil | place: USA: Michigan...
CGGGCGTCAAGCCCGGCTCCACCGTCGAGACCTTCGCGGCTCTGCGGCTCCGCGTCGAGTCCTGGCGGTGGGCGGACGTGCCGTTCCTGATCCGCGCCGGCAAGAGCATGGCGGTCACGGCGACGGAGGTGCTCGTCGACCTGAAGCGGCCGCCCCTCTGGAAGCTCTCGCCCAAGGAGAGCAACCGGTTCCGGTTCCGGCTCGGCCCGCAGACGTCGATCTCGATCTCCGCGCGCATCAAGAAGCCCGGCCCCGAGATGGTCTCGATGCCGACGGAGCTCGTCGCCATGTCGAGCGACCGCAACGACGAGGTCGACGCGTACGAGAGGCTCCTGACCGACGCCATGGCGGGAGACTCGACTCTCTTCGTGCGCGAGGACGCCGTCGAGGCGGCGTGGGAGGTCGTCCAGAACGTCCTCGACGACGCCACACCGGTCCATCCCTATGCGCCCGGATCGTGGGGGCCGAAGGAGGCGGACGCGCTCGCGTCGGACGTCGAGGGCTGGTCCGACCCGTCCGCCGCTCCGTGAAGACGTCCGACACCGCCGAGGGCCGCCGCCTCGCCGACAACGACAGCCGCCTCGCCCACTGGAACCGCTGGGGACCCTTTCTCTCGAGCCGCGCCTGGGGCACCGTCCGCGAGGACTACAGCCGCGACGGCACCGCCTGGGACTATTTCCCTCACGACCACGCCCGCTCGCGCGCGTACCGGTGGAACGAGGACGGGCTCCTCGGCATCTCCGACCGCCACCAGAGGATCTGCTTCGCGCTCGCCCTCTGGAACGGTCGCGATCCGATCCTCAAGGAGCGGCTGTTCGGCCTCACGAACGCCGAGGGAAACCACGGCGAGGACGTCAAGGAGTGCTGGTTCTATCTCGACGCCACGCCGACGCACTCCTACCTGAAGGCGCTCTACAAGTACCCGCACGCGGAGTATCCGTACGCGCGGCTCCTCGCCGAGAACCGGCGGCGCGAAAGGGGTCAGCCCGAGTACGAGCTGCTCGACACCGGCGTCTTCGACGACGGACGCTACTTCGACGTGTTCGTCGAGTACGCGAAGGCGGACGTCGAAGACATCCTCATCGAGATCACCGTGTTCAACCGCGGCCCCGAGGAGGCGCGCATCGACCTGCTGCCGACGATCTGGTACCGCAACACGTGGTCCTGGGACGGATCCGAACGCCCGGCGCTCGCCGCCGACGGCGCGTCCGGGAGGATCCGCGCCGACGTCCCCGAGTACGGCCCCCGCTGGCTCCATGCCGAACCGGATGCCGAGCTCCTGTTCACCGAGAACGAAACGAACACGGAGCGCCTGTTCCAGTCGCCGAATCCCTCGCCGTACGTCAAGGACGCGTTCCACGCGTATCTCGTCGGGGGACGGGCGGACGCGGTGAACCCCGCGCGCCGCGGCACGAAGGCGGCGGCGTGGACGCGCCTCGCCGTGGCGGCCGGCGGCAGCGCCCGCGTGCGCCTGCGGCTTGCGCCGGCGCCGCTCGAGACGGGAGCGGCTCTCGGCCCCGACTTCGACGCCGCCATCGACCGGGCGCGCCGGGAGGCCGACGAGTTCTACGGCGCCGTGATCTCGGACTCGCTGTCGCGAGACGAGCGGCTCGTCATGCGGCAGGCCCTGGCCGGGATGATCTGGTCGAAACAGTTCTACGCCTACGACGTTCGCCGCTGGCTCCTCGGCGATCCCGCGGAGCCGCCGCCCCCTCCCCAACGGCGGCAGGGCCGCAATCGCCAGTGGACCCACGTCTATGCCGCCGACGTGCTCTCGATGCCGGACACCTGGGAGTTCCCGTGGTTCGCGGCGTGGGACCTCGCCTTCCACTGCGTGGTCCTCGCCCTGGTCGACCCGCAGTTCGCCAAGGACCAGCTCATCCTGATGCTCCGCGAGTGGTACATGCACCCCAACGGGCAGATCCCGGCGTACGAGTGGGCGTTCGGTGACGTGAACCCGCCGGTGCACGCGTGGGCGGCGTTGCGCGTGTACCAGATCGAGCAGAGGAAGTTCGGCCGCGCCGACCGCTCGTTCCTCGTGCGCATCTTCCACAAGCTGCTCCTGAACTTCGACTGGTGGGTGAACCGCAAGGACGAGTTCGGCGACAACATCTTCGAGGGCGGGTTCCTCGGCCTCGACAACATCGGCGTCTTCGACCGCAACACGCCGCTGCCTCCGGGCTGGACCCTCGGGCAGGCGGACGGAACGAGCTGGATGGCGATGTACTGCCTGAACCTGCTCGGCATGGCGCTCGAGCTGGCGATCGACGATCCTTCGTACGAGGACGTGGCGAGCAAGTTCTGGGAGCACTTCGTCAACATCGCCCAGGCGATGCACCACGTCGGCGACGACAACCTCAACCTGTGGGACGAGCAGGACGGGTTCTTCTACGACGCGATCCGCCGGCCGGACGGGACGGCGGAGCACGTCCGCGCGCGCTCGGCGGTCGGTCTCATCCCGCTCTTCGCGGTCGTGACCGGAGACCGGAGACTGCTCGACCGGTTTCCGGGATTCAAGCGGCGGATGCAGTGGTTCGAGGAGAACCGGAAGGACCTGGTCGAGGGCTGTTCCTCGATGGTCACGAAGGGCGGCGAGACGCGCGTCCTGTTCGCCGCGGCGCGGCCGGAGCAGCTCCGGCGCATCCTCGCCGTCATGCTCGACGAGAACGAGTTCCTCTCGCCGTACGGGATCCGCTCCGTCTCGCGGTACCACCTCGCGCACCCTTACATGGTGGACGCGGGAGGAACGATCCACCGCCTCGACTACGAGCCCGGAGAGTCGACGACCGGGCTCTTCGGCGGCAACTCGAACTGGCGCGGCCCCATCTGGTTCCCGATCAACTACCTCATCCTGGAATCGCTCCGCCGCTACCACCAGTTCTTCGGCGACGACTTCCAGGTCGAGTGCCCGACCGGATCGGGCCGCCTGATGAATCTCCGGGAGGTGTTCGAGGAGCTCGCGCGCCGCATGACGCGCATCTTCCTGCCCGACTCGAACGGCGGCCGCCCCGTCTTCGACGGCCTCGAGATCTACCGCCGCGACCCCCACTGGAAGGATCTCGTCCTCTTCCACGAGTACTTCCACGGAGACTCGGGGAAGGGGCTGGGGGCGTCCCACCAGACGGGCTGGACGGGCCTGGTCGCGAAGGTTCTCGACGAGCTTTCCGGCTCGACGCATCCCTTCGTCATCAGCGAGCCCCGACAGGACGAAGACGAGAAGCCGAAGCCGGGCCCGAAGCGGCGGCGCACCACCCGGACGAAGACGTAAGAACGTCGCCCCGCCGGCGAACCGGCCGCCGCCCCCGACTTCGCGCTACCGGCGGCGTCCGCCTCCGCCGCCTCCGCGGAATCCCCCGCCGCCGCGGCTCATGCCGCCGCCGCTGTAGCTCCGTGAGCCGCCGCTGTAGGAGCTCGCGCGGTTCGATCCGCGCTGCCGCGACGACGCCTCCCGGTTGAGATCCCGCGAGACGTCCGAGCCCTTCCAGGAGCTCCCGGAGCCCGATCCCGACGAGAGCCGGGAGCCGTCCCGGGACCCGAGATCCGACGTCGCCGGCCGCGTGCTGCCTTCCCCGGAAGACGGCCGCTGCGGCTTGTCGACCGAGCCCCAGCCGCCGTTCTCGTACTTGGACCAGTTGCCGCTTTGGTCGCGCTTGTAGACGTTGCCGTCCTTGCCGGCGTACACGTTGTTGTTCGCGTCCTGCCCGACGCGCACGGTGCCCTGGTCCGTCCGGACCTTCGTCATCGAGCCCCCCTCGGAGGTCGTCGTGCGCCGCACCGTGCCCTGCGAGTTCGAGACGCGGTTGGACGCGGCCCAGTCGTCGCCGCGCTGGATCGCCGTCGAGCCCCACGAACCGTAAGCGTTCCAGCCGCCCGCGCGCGCCGTCGCGACGCCCGTGTACGGGTTGTAGCTCGAGGACCAGGTCCGCCCGCCCCAGGCCGTCTGCACGGTCGACATCCGGCCGTAGCGGCCGGTCGACGGGTTGTACCAGGCGGCGCCTCCCGCCATGCCGTACGGGCCGTAGACCGCGCCGCCCATGCCGTAGCGTCCGGCCGCGGAGTTGTACCAGGCCCCGTAGCCGTATGCATACGGGTACGGCCAGTAGACCGGGTAGTACCCGCCGTACCAGTAGTAGGGAGGGTAGTACCAGCCCGTTCCCCACACGACGCAGGCGCCGACCCCGAAGCCGACGACGAACGAGCCGACATAGCCGGACGTGTAGCTCGACTCGACCGTCGTGTCGGTCGGGTTCGAGGCCGTCACGTACGTCACGTTGTACAACGGCGAGCTCGCCGGGATCTTGTAGATCTCGGCCGGCACCTCGTCGCAGGTCTTCCACGGACCGGTCGGCGCCGTCGACGCGAACCACACTCCCTGGTAGCACAGGTAGTAGATGTCTCCGAGCCGGATGACCTTCTCCTGCGTGTTGGTCGCGTAGGACATCGAGGTGTTCTCGATCGGCTTGAACTGCGGCTCGCCGCCGGCGTAGTAGACCTTGACGGCCTTCTCGGCCTCGGCCTTGTTGACGACGACCGTCGTCGGGATGCGCGCGAGGAGAACCGCGTCGGCGGCCTCCTGCGTGCCGGGCACGGACGCCAGCACTCCGGCCTTCGCCGACTTCTCCGGGATCTTGCGGAAATCCTCCGGCAGGTCGGCGCTCGCGAACGTCCACGGTCCTTCGAGCGACTGCGAGCGGAACCACCGCCCGGAGACGAGGTAGTAGTACTGCCGGCCGGTCTTGTGGAGGAAGAAGTCGGCGTCGGTGTTCTTCGCGTAGACGAGACCGGTGCCCTCGATGTCGGCCCAGACGGGCGGCCCGTCGAACGCCACGATCTCCGCGGGCTTGTCCGTGTAGAAGACCTTCGTCCGCACCGCCTTCACGGGAGGCGGCGGGATCAGCTTCTTGACGTCGTCGAAGTTCTGGCCCGAGGGGAGGTTCGACATCTCCGCCGGAAGGGAGCGCACCGGCACCCAGTCGCCGTCGAGCTTCTGGGACGTGAGCCAGGTCATCTCGTCGAGCAGGTAGTAGTGGGCGGTGGTCTCGTTCCAGAAGAGGTCCCAGTTCGTGTTGACGACGTACTTCATCGAGATTCCCTCGATCGGCGCGTAGACGGGCTCGCCGTCCACGAGCAGCAGGATCGCGGGCTCGTTCGAGAGGAAGATGCGCGGGGCCTCGTTCTTGACGTCGATCGGAGCCGCGCTCACGGCGTTGCTGTCGAGCTCCGCGACGATCCGGTCCAGGGACACGGTCAGACCCGCCGTCGGAAAGAGCTTGCCGAACGTCTTGGCCGCCGCCTTCTCCTGCTCCTCGTTCAGCGAGGGGAAGCGGACGTCGTCGATCGAGATCGTCTTGACGACGACCGTTCGCGTCTCCTTGTCCGCGACGGTCCTGGCGGACAGGGACGCGACGCCGAGCGCCTTCGGCGCATCGGGAGACGTCAGCGAAAAGGCGACTCGCGCCTTGATCTCGCGGTAGTCCTGCCAGGAATCGACCTGGGGCTGATAGTAGGTCAGCGTCGCGCCGTCCTTGACCACCTCCCGCGGCCACCCGGGGTCGCCCACCTTCGGGCCCCGGGGAGCCGCCGCCGAGCCGGGAGCCGGAGCCGCCGAGACCGCGGGCGCGACCAGCAGGAGCGCGGCCATGGCGAGGGCGACGAGAGAACGAGCGGGGATTCGAACCGTCATGGATGCGCTCCTTCGAATGCGTCGAGCGTCAGGCGAACGACGGGGGGATCGGAAAACGGCAGGCGCCGTTCCGCGCACGCTGGTGGAAGTAGAAGTGGAAGCGGAAGCAGAAGTGGAAGGGGAATCGGTGGAGCGCGGCGTCGCGGCGCGGATGGGGAAGCGGGTTGGAGTTCAATCAGGCCGCCGTCTTCGCGACGAGCCTATCACCAGGATCTCAGTCCGCGTGCGGATCGAGGCGCGTGCGGCCGAGGCGCTCCACCTCGCTCGCGTAGCAGAACACCGCGAAGAGGACGAGAGGCACGAGAACGACGCCGAAAGGCGACGGGACCGTGTCGGTGGACCGGACGAAGAACGCGATCGGCAGAAACGTGGCCGAGGACACGAACAGCGACCGCGAGATGAAGAGCAGGAGATGCCCCGAGAGGTCGTCGCGCCGCAGCCGCGGAACGCTGAGGAAGCGGCGCCGGCTCCAGTAGCAGATCTGCATGAGCGTGGCCGCACAGAACAGCGGGAGGCGGGCGGAGGCCGCGGGCTCGGCCAGCCCGGGACCGACGAAGAGAAGCCGGTACACCGGTATCGCGTAAGAGGCCAGCACGAAAAGCGCCGCCGTCTGGACGACGAACAGCGTCCAGAATCCGGCGCTCTCCGCCGTGGAGCTCAGGCCGCTGCTCTGGTCGAAGGAGGATTCGCTCATACGCTCACGAGCCGCGAACCGTAGCAGCGGCGCGGCCGCCGTGCCATCGGACTTTCGTCCCACGCGCCCGTCCTGCAGGACCGGGGAGATCATCGCGTCGGACCCTCCGAGGCCGCCGGTCGGTCGGCGGCCCGCTTGCGGCGCTCGATCGCCGTGATGACCGCGTCGAGGAGGATGCGGCTGTCCACCGGCTTCTGCAGAAAGGCCGCGGCGCCCGCTCGGATCGCGCGGTCGCTCGCGCCCTCGCCCTCGTGGGCGGTGAGGACGACGATCGGGATTCCGCACGAAGCCTCCGTCAGCCGCGCCTGCGTCTCGAAGCCGTCGAGTCCGGGCATCTGGAGATCGAGGACGACGCAGTCCGGATCGAGCCGCGCGACGTCCGCGACGAGATCGGCGCCGCGGGAGTAGGTCTCCGCGTCCATCCCGGCCGCGCGCAGCACGCGCTCGAGCGCCCGACGGACGGACTCGTCGTCGTCGACGACGGCGATCAGCGGGCGCTTTCTTTCCACCGCGAAACGGTAGCAGTCGCGGGCCCGGATCTCGATTGGGCCTTGGTCCTAACCGATGACCGGGAGTCGGTCCGATGGGACCGGGGATCTCCTCAGGACCGCGGCGGTTCGGTGCGTTCGAGCATCCGGACGAGCTCGGCGACGGAGTCGGCGCCCATCTTCTCCATCACCCTCCCCCGATGCACCTTCACGGTCTTCTCCGCGATGCCGAGCGCGCCGGCGATCTGCTTGTTGAGCTTGCCGGCGATCACTCCGTCGAGGACCTGGCGCTCGCGCTCCGTCAGCGACGCGACCCGCTCGCGAACTCGCTCGCGCTCTTCGCGGCCGCCCCGTCGCTCGCGGTCGGCGCGCAGCGCGTCCTGGACGGCGCGCAGGAGGACCTGGTCGTCGACGGGCTTGGAGAGAAAGTCGACCGCGCCCGCCTTCATCGCGCGGACGGAGCGCGGCACGTCCCCGTGCCCGGTGAGGAAGATGACCGGCAGCTCGCTCCCGCGCTCGGCGAGGGCGTCCTGGATCGCGAGGCCGTCCCGGCCCGGCATCGAGAGGTCGAGCACGATGCAGCCGCCGGATCGGGGCTCGTAGGCCTTCAGGAACTCGTCCGGCGCGCCGAAGGGACGCGCCTCCAGGCCCGCGGAGACGATCAGGCGCGTGAGCGCCTTCAGGACCGCGGGGTCGTCGTCGACGATGAAGACCACCTCGCGCTCCTTCACGAAACGCCTCCCGCGGCGGGGAGCGTGAACGAGAAGGTCGATCCGCGGTCCGGGTTCGGCGTCGCCCAGAGCGTGCCGCCGTGAGCGGCGATGATCGTCCGGCACACGGCGAGCCCCAGCCCCATGCCGTCGGACTTCGTCGTGAAGAACGGCTCGAAGATGCGGTCCGCGGCGGCGGCGGAGATGCCGTCGCCGAGATCGGACACGGAGACGCGAACGCCGGCGCCGTCCCCGCGCTCGGCGCGCACGACGATCCGGCGATCCGCCGGGTTCGCCGCCGATCTCATCGCGTCGCAGGCATTGGCGACCAGGTTCAGGATCACCTGCTGAATCTGCACCCGGTCGCCGAGCGCCGGCGGCAGCCCCGAGGGAAGCTGGGCCGTCGCCTCGACGCCCTGCCGGACCAGGTCGCTGCGCACCAGGCGCATCACTTCGTCGGCGACCTCGGAGATGTCCATCGGCTGGAGGTGGACCTCGCCCTTCTTCATGAGCAGGCGCAGCCGCCGGATGACCTCGCCCGCGTGTTTGTCCTCGGCAACGATGTCCGCGAGAATCGCCCGGATCTCCTCGAGATTGCGGCCGCCGTCGTCGAGGAACCTCAGCGCGGCCTGCGCGTTGGAGAGTATCGCGGTCAGCGGCTGGTTGAGCTCGTGGGCGAGCGAGCCGGACAGCTCGCCGAGCAGCGTCACCCGGGAAAGGTGGGCGAGCTCGCCCCTCTGCCGGGCCGCCTCGAGCTCGGCCTCCTTGCGGCGGGTCACGTCGAGGGACGCGCCGCGCACCACGACGCGGCCGCCGGGCAGCCGCTCCGCCCGGCCGCCCGCGTAGATCCAGCGCAGCTCGCCGTCGTGCCGGACGATCCGGTACTCACGCTCGAATCGCCCGATCGTGCGGATCGCCTCCTCGACGGCGCCGCGAAGCCCGAGGCGGTCGTCCGGGTGGACCGCGGCGACGAAGTCCTCGAAGCGGAGGGTGCGATTTTCCGGAGAAAGGCCGCGTCGCTCGAGAACCCGGTCGTTGACCCACATCTCGTCCCGGGGAACGTCGTAGGCCCAGACCCCGACGTCGGCCGCCTCCGCCGCGAGCGACATCCGCCGCTCGCTCTCGTCCAGGGCGGCCTCGCTCGTGCTGAGGCGGCGGGACAGCTCGGCCGAGCGGACGACGTCCGACGTCAGCTCGTAGGACATCGCCGCGACGATCGTCAGGTAGGCGGCGCTGATGAGATAGGGCGTGGCCACGGCGCCCTGCATCACGAGCGCGGCGTCGCCGGCCGCGATGATCGCGAAGGCCGCCACGCTGCCGCCGATGACGGCGGCCTGCCGCCGCTCACCCCGCTTCCAGACCGTGCGAATCGCGTCCGCCATGAAGAGGAGAAACAGCAGCGAGCTGAACTGGCCGAGCCGAGTCCAGGCCCGGAGGGAGCCCTGGGCGACGTAGATCGACTCGCCGAGCGGCAGCACCAGCACCCTGACCCCCGTCATGCGGGTGAAGTTCGCGTTCGGCACGACCGCGAAGTTCACGGCGAGCAGGACCAGCCGCGTGGCGATCGCCGCCGCGCCGAGCCATGCCCGCCCGGCGCGCAGATACGAGCGCACGAACAGGACGAGGAACACGAACAGGAGCGTGAGAGGGACGTGGACGACCCGCAGGAGCTCGCCCTGCCGCTCGGCGGACGGAGAGCGCATCATCGTGACCTCGAAGAAGGCGATGGCCGCGGCACAGACGGCGCTGCCCGCGAAGAGCAGCTGCGAACGGCTCCGCAGCCGGGCCCCGATCAAGACGTGGAGAGCCGCCAGCGTGAGGCACGCCGACGCGATCATCGACCAGACGATCGTGATCCAGTTCATGGCGGCGACTGCCGATCGTAGCAGCGGTCGTCCCCGTCGGGCGCGGGGAGCGTGACGCTATCGACGGCCGCTCGGGCGCGGTCCGGCGCCGCGGAGGCTCGTGAAGCCGGAATTGGGGAAGCTGTCCCCCGTGTCGGGGCCGTACCACTTGTCGTGGTTCAGGTCGTACCGGAAGCCCCACGCCGTGTAAGGGAACCGCACCAGGTCGAAGAACGTGTAAAGGACCACGCCCCACCACTTCTGGGGCGGGACGTGCAGCGCCGTGAGCACCTCGCGGAAGTTCACGCCGAGCTCGAGGCCGACCTGGCGCTGGCGCACGACCGGGTCCGAGTACGGGTAACCCTTGCTGCCGTAAGTCAGGGACAGCAGGAAGAACTTCGCCGGGCCGGCGTTGAAGTGCATCCGGCGCCCGAGCCCGGCGATCTTGAAGTCGGCGGTATAGATCTCCTCCGAGTAGTCCTTCCCCAGGCCGCCGGCTGTGGGGTCCGGAGCCGGCACCAGGCCGAACCGGAATCCGACGAGATCTTCCGTCTTCGTCTTCATGACCGCAAAGCCGGCCGCCGCCCCGAACGAGTCGGCGATGATGTCCTGCCAGGAGAACCCGTACTTGTTCGTGCCGTCGCCGATCTCGGTCGCGAAGCCCGCGGCGATCGACGTGCCGGTCGCCAGGAGGATCGCGGAGCTGTCCGACATCCCCGCGCCGCGGTAGGCCTCGTTCATCAACCGGGCGACCGCGTAGTAGGAGACGAAGTGTGACGCCTTGTCCGCGCCGCCGGCATAGGTGTCCTGCCCGAACCATCCCTCGTTCGTGTAGTGCCAGGGGTAGCGGGGCTTCTCGTCGAACGCGTTGAACGCCGATCCTGCGAGCGTCACGGCGGTCAGCGCGGCGATCCACACGATCTTCGGCTTCCGCACGGTTTCCGGCGACGGGGTCTCGGCGCCGGGTCCCGCTCCGCCGCCCAGGTCGAGGTCGAACGCCGCGGGCAGCGCATGCCCATCCAGGAATCGCTGGAACTCGGGAGCGAGGGAGGCGCCGGCCGGCACCGCGCCCGAGCTCTCCCCGCCGGAGGAGGACGCCGCCGCGTCCACATCGAGGCCGAGGGCCAGCGGCGCGCAGAGGACCAGCCAGCCCGCGACTACGGGCGCGAGACGCGCGAGACGCGGGCTCATGCCGGCGCGCCGGATTCCCGCGCGTCGCCGCGCAGATAGACGGTCCTCGACGGAAACGCGATCTCCGCGCCGGCCGCGGCGACGATGTCGAGCGTCCGGAGCAGGAGCTCCTGCTGCGCGGCGAGGAACTCCGGGAACGTGCTCACCCGAACGAACGCGAACATCTCCACGTCCAGCGAGGAAGCGCCGAGCGCGAGGAAGCGGACGCGGGCGTTCTCGTCCTGGACGCGAGGGTCGGCCGCGAGCATCTTCTCGAGCTCGCCCAGAATGCGCCGCATCTGATCCGGACGGGTCTCGTACGACAGCCCGACGACCGGGTGAAACCAGAAGCGATCGCGGGCCGTCAGGTTCTCGATCGGCGAGGCCATGACGATGCCGTTCGGGATCGAGACGAGCGTCCGGTCGTTGGTCCGCATGCGCGTCGCCCAGAGGGTGATGTCCTCGATCTCGCCGAGGTATGCGCCGACGCGGCAGGTGTCCCCGACGCGCAGCGCCTTCTCCGCCAGCACGGCCAGTCCGCCGAAGATGTTCTCGAGGCTCTTCTGCGCGGCGAACGCGAGCGCGAGACCGCCGATGCCGAGGCCGGCGAGCGTCGCGGTCAGGTTCACGCCGAACGCGGCGAGCGCGACGATGAGGACGACCACGAACGCGACGAGCTTCAGGGCCCGCCGCGCGAAGGTCAAAGTCGCCGAGCGAGAGGCGCCGGTCGTCGTCACGGCGCGCGCGACGAGGTTGCGGTTCACGGCGTCGATCAACCGGGACAGCAGCCAGAACAGCCCGGCGAAGACGAGAACCAGGATGACCCGGTCGTAGTAGAGGCGATACAGCACGGGAACGCCCAGGAAGTTCACGCATACGCGATGGAGCAGGAGCGTCAGGATGAGCGTGGCGGGACTCCGAGCGGAGCCGGCCCACGTCATGACGGCTCCCCCGCGCGAGCGTTTCCGGCGCAGGAGGTGGAGGGCTCCCACCGCCACCGCGACGAGAAGCCAGGAGACCGCGAACAGCACGACCAGCAGGAGCAGGAACGCGACGATCTGCCAGAGCTCCATCGCCCCGAGACGGGTGCCGACGAGCACCGGCGGCAGCATGCTGTCGATGTCGCGCAGCTTCAGCCGGTCGTAGATCTGGCGGCACTGCCGGATCGTGTCCCACGTGATGAGCCAGATCGGATTCCCGCCGGCGGGCGGCTCGCGGCGAACCAGGACGACGTCGATGAATCCGTCGCCGCCGCGGACGTCGCCGACCTTCTCGAGCTCGGGCGCCAGACCGTCGTCGAGGCTGCCCCGCGCGCTTCGGTTGAGCCGATCCATGTTCATGGTCACGAAGCGGCGGTCGAAGACGACCTGCAGCTGATGCGCGATCGCCTCGCGAGACCCCTCGAGCGAGGGCGGGATCTGGAGATACGCGGCCGCCGTCTTGTAGCTCCCCTGCTGCGTCGCGCGGAAGAAGCCGAACAGGCAGCCGCGCGGCGTCTCACGGCCGTACGGGTCGGAGCTCTCGAGCTCGGCGGGGGCGGCGGGCGTGATCGCGGGCATCGGAAATTGACCGATGGCCGGCCGCGCGAGGAGCCAGGCCCCGAAGAAGAGGAAGACGACGCCGGTCCACGCGCTCGCGCGGAGGGAGCTACGCATGCGCGGTCCTCTCGGCGCCGGCCGGCTCACTCGTTCTCGGAGGCAGCAGGAACTGACCCGGCCTCGTCACGAATCGCCGGACCAGCCGCCGGAAGAGCGTGGCCACGTCGCGCCCGGGCAGCCCGTACGCGCGCGCGGCGCTCGCCAGGGAGAGCACGAAGCTCACCGACAGGTTGAGCACGAACATGACGGCGATCCCGGCGGCGCCGCGGAAGATCGCTCCGTTCAACGGGCCGTCGGTATCCAGCGACGCCGCCGCGAGCGCCAGCGTCCCGGTCGAGAGCGTCACGTGGCGGACGTCGAGCGGCAGGCCGAAGAAGCGGCCGAGCGCCGGCGTCATGCCGAGCAGGAAGCCGAGCGAGACGTTCGTTCCCCAGCCGGAGGCGTTGCGCGCCAGCGCCTCGGAGAAGCGGCGGAGACGCTCGCGGCCGAGCCGGCCGCCGAGGGGGTGCTCGGCCACGATCCGCGGGAGACGCCGGTAGAGCGCCCAGTTCTCGAACCATCCGCCGGCGACCGAGGCGAGCCAGAGCAGGACGCCGGTCTCGGCGGCGTACAGGACGGTGAGGCTGTCCAGAGGCGACAGCGTCCGGAACACGTGCTCGGCATCGTGGTGGTTCAGGTACGGATGGCCGGACGCGAGACGCCAGAGGCGGTCGAAGAGCACGCACCCGACCGCGACCGCGGCGACGTTCGAGATCGCGGCCGCGACCTGGGACCGCACGATCGCGGCGGTGTAGTCGACGATCTCGTCGAGGCGGTGGCTGCCGCGCCGGTCCCGCAGGATCGCGGCGAGGGTCGCCGCGGTCATGGCCGGCTGCTTCGTCGCGAGCACGAGGCCGAACGTCTGGAGGAGGAGGAAGCTCACCGCGTAGTTGACGCCCGAGAGGAAGCCCTCCGGGAACGCCGGCAGGCCCCGGCCGACGACCCGCATCTTGACCGCCGCCGTGAGCACGGTCAGCAGGCCTCCCCCGGCCGCGGCGAGCCAGAGATGCCCGTACTCCTTCCGGTCTCGCGCGATGTAGTGTTCCCCCGTCTTACCCGACCGGTCGACGATCTTGCGAGCCAGCAGCCGGAGATTCGCGGCCGCCAGGTGGGTGACGCTGCGGTCTGCGAGGTGCATGCCGGCGAGCCCGGCCACCAGCGACTGGATCGCCGCCGAGCGCCGCGGGCCGCGCGGCGCCTCCATGATGGCGACCATGCTCTCCATACGCCTCAACGAGCGGCCGATTACGTCGACGGCGTAGACGATGTCGACCGAGATGCCTTCGGCGTCGAGGCGGCCCCGGACGTGCCCCATCTCCGCCCAGCAGTCCGTCGCGACACGGCGCCACTCACCCGCGGCGCCGGGGCAGCCTTCGGACGGCGACCACTCGGCGAGAATCGCCTCGCTCGCCGTTCCCAGGCGGTAGAACGCGGATTCCGAGACCCGGGCCGTCTTCGCCACCCGGCGCAGCGGCGACGAGAGGCCCTCGGCCGCGACGCGGGCGGAGAGGAGACGGAAGCCGTCGGCGAACGCCTCCCGGATCGGCTGCCACAGCGCGGCGCGGTCCTCGGGAGCCATCGCAGCGACGATGCGGTGGAAAAGGTCCGGGTCCAGGCTCTCGACGCGCCGGACGTGAGCGCGCGCCGGGAACAGCCGGTGCACGAGCCGCGTCAGGTCGTGGTCGTCCCGGGGGACGGGCAGCAGGCGATCCATCACGCGGTCGCCGAGCTCCGAGAAGAAACCGCGGTGGCTGGGCACGCCGGTCTCGCCGAAGAGAGCGGCGCCCTCCGACTCGGCGAGCATCGCCCCCATCGAGTCGAAGACGATGGAGCGCAGCTCCGGAGCGCCCTCGAAGAGCGAGAGCAGGAGACGGAGGCGCTCGGTCGCGGCTTCCGGCAACGGAGCGGACGTGCGTGTCGTCCGGAGCCGCGCGCGATCGTCGCGTGTCCACTCGACGAGGTCCATCCACGCGTCGAGCCTCTCGCCCACGCGCCCCGCCCGCGACAGCGCGTCGAGCCGCCCCGCGAGGCTGCGAACGATCGGCTGCCGGCGGGATTCCTCCGGGAAGCAGGCGAGGATGCGCTCGAGGCCGGAGGCCGCCGGGTCGCACTCTCCGGCTGGCTGCATGAGGCCGGATCTTAGCGGGGATTCGGAAAACATCGAAGCCAGCTGCGTCCCTCCGCCGACTGCGGACGTCAGTAGCCCTCGCCGTCCGCGGCCGCGACCGCCTTGCCGCGGTGCATGCGGAACAGCGCGGCGAGGTACGCGAGCGCGAGCGGGAAGCCGATCGAGAACCAGCCCAGGGCCACGCGAAGGCCCGAAGGGTCGCCCGCGCCGTTCGACACCGTCATCGACAGCGCCGCGTCTCCCGTCGCGCGCAGCATCACCGGATACACGCATGCGGCCGTCGCCGCCGACAGGCACGCGAGGAACGCGCACGACCCCAGGAACGCCGCGCGCTCCCTGCCCCGCGAGAGGCCGCGGAGAAGCGCGACGAGCCCGACCGCGGCGGCGGCGCCGAGCGCGAGCGCCGCGGGGCGGCGGGTGAGCGCGGGGAGGAAATCCGGGTTGACGCGCACCGTTCCGATCGTGACGAGCGGCCATAGAACCGCGGCCGCGACCGCGAGCCGCCGGGCCGCCGAGCGGCTCCGCTCCTGCAGCGGCCCATCGGTCTTCCAGGCGATGAAGGCGCCTCCGTGCGCGCCGAGAGCGGCCAGCGCGAAGAGGCCGACGAGCACGGTGTACCAGTCGAGGATCCCGACGGGCGGTCGAGCCGAGAAGTCCGTGAAGAGCGGGAGCTCGAACCAGCCCTCCGCCGTCAGCGGCACGCCGCGCAGGAGGTTGCCGAGGGCCGCGCCGAAGAAGACGGGCAGGAGGGCGCTGGCTGCGAAGAAGAAGACGTCCCAGGAGCCCCGCCAGACGGGGTCGGACACGTGGCTTCGGAACTCGATGGAGATGCCGCGCAGGATGAGGCACCAGAGAACGAGAAAGATCGCGAAGTAGAAGCCCGAGACGCCGGCCGAGAGAACGCGCGGGAATCCCACGAAGAGCGCGCCGCCGGCGACGAGGAGCCAGACCTCGTTGCCGTCCCAGAACGGGCCGATCGCGGCCAGGAGGCGCCGCTTCTCGGCGTCGCCGCGGGCGACGAACGGGTGGAGCGCGCCGGCGCCGAGGTCGAACCCGTCGAGGACCACGTAGCCCGTCAGCAGCGCGACGACGATCGCGTACCAGACCTCAGGCATGCGCGGGGACCCCGGAGCGGACGTTGTCGGCGTCGGGCGGCTCGGCCGGTCCGTGGCCGATCTCGCGCGCGACGAGGAAGAGGAAGAGGACGCCGAGCACGAGGTAGAGCCCGCAGAAGCCGATGAGGGTGAAGAGCGTCGTGCCCGCGTGAACGGTGGGGCTCGTCCCGTCGGCGGTCCGCTGGAGCCCCCACACGATCCACGGCTGACGGCCGAGCTCCGCGGTCATCCAGCCGGCGGTCACGGCGATGTACGGAAGCGGGAACGACATCATGAGGACCCAGAGCATCGGGCCCGTGCGCTCGAGCCGCCCGCGCCACAGGAGAAGCGCGGCGAGCCCCATGATCGCGATCATGATCGTCCCGAGCCCGGCCATGATGTGGAACGAGTAGTAGAGAAGCGGGATGTTGTCCGGCCAGTCGCGCTCCGGGAACGCGTCGAGGCCCTCGACCGTGCTCGTGACGTGTCCGAACGCGAGCACGGAGAGGACATCGGGCACCGCCACCGGGTTGTCGAGCCGCCGCGCGGGAACGTTCGGCTGGCCGATGAGGTTGAGGGAGGCGCGCTCCCCGCTCTCGAACCGGCCCTCCATGGCCGCGAGCGCCACCGGCTGATGCCGGGCGACGAGCTTCGCCTGGCGGTCCCCCGTCGGGAAGGCGACGAGGACGCTCGACACCAGGCCCGAGACGACGCCGAGGCGGAGGAACCGGCGCGCCGCCTCGACGTGGCGGCCCTGGAGCAGATAGAACGCGCCCAGCGCGGCCACCACGAACGACGCGGTGACGACCGTGGCGACCATGTTGTGCGCGTACTCGGCGAGCGCCCACGGGCTGAAGAGAAAGGCGCCGAAGCCGGCGAGGACGAGGTGGCCGTCCGGCGCCGTCGCGTGGCCGGCCGGATACTGCATGAAGGCGTTCGTCGCGACGATGAAGTAGCCGGAGAGCCACGTCCCGAAGAAGAGGACGCAGGCGGCGGCGAAGTGGCCGGCGCGGGAGAGGCGCCTCTCCCCGAAGACGAGCACGGCCAGGAACGACGACTCCAGGAAGAACGCGAAGAGGCCCTCCATCGCCAGGGTGTGCCCGACGACGTTGCCCGCGTACCGCGAGAAGCGGGCCCAGTTGGTGCCGAACTGGAACTCCATGGGCACCCCGGTGACGACGCCCACGGCGAAGTTGATGCCGAAGATCCGGATCCAGAACCGCGCGGCGTCGTTCCAGCGCTCCCCCCCGCGCCGCAGGCCCAGCCCCTTCATGACGGCGATCAGCAGGGCGAGGCCCATCGTGAGGTTCGGGAAGAGGTATGGGTAGACGATCGTGAACGCGAACTGGAGGCGATGCAGGAAGACGGCGTCGCTCATCGAGGGCGAACGCGAGGGCGGGGGCGAGGGGAATCCTCGCGCGAGGCGGGCCGGGAAAGTCGTCTCATGGGAGCGTCGCGGCGAGTCTATACGTCTCCCGACACGTGGTTGACCGCGAATCATCCTCCGGAATATCGTCGCGGGACCGACGGCCCGACCGGGCCGGACGGTCCTTCGAGGGTGTGAGGAAAAGGAGAATCGAAATGTCCAGCAAGGTCGCACGGCTCGCCGTGCTCTCGGCGGTCTCGGTCTTCGCCGCCCGGCTCGCCGCGGCGCAGGTCCAGCTCGCCGCCGTTCAGTTTCCGGAGAGCTCGTCGGTCGAGCTCAAGCTCATCCCCACGAACCGCGTCGCGCCCGCCGAGGCCGAGGCGGACGTCAAGTTCAAGAACGGGCAGGCGGCGATCGAGGTCGAGTGGGAACGCCTTCCTCCCGCGGTGCTCTTCGGCGGCGACGTCACCTCGTACGTGACGTGGGCCGTCGGCCGCGACGGGACGGCGGAGAACCTCGGCGAGCTGCCGGTCCGCAAGCCGAAGGGAGACATCAAGTACTCGACGGGCCAGAAGGAGTTCGCGCTCATGGTCACGGCCGAGCCGCACCCGCTCGTCCTGCGGCCGTCGGACCTCGTCGTGTTCACCAGCGTCGCCCCGCCGGCCAAGAAGGCCCGCAGCACGCCCTTCACGATGAGCTCGTTGTCGAGCGGCGCCAGGCGCGGCAACGAACAGATCGGCGGGCTCACGTGGTCCGGGACGGACCCCATTGACATCGTCCAGGCGCAGCACGTCCTGCTGCAGGCGCAGGCGATCGGCGCCGAGCAGTACAACGCGGACGCGATTCGCGAGGCGACGACGGCGCTCGCGCAGGCGACCAACTCTTACAAGGCGGGCAACCAGCGCGTCGGCATGGACTACGCGCGCCGCAGCCTGACGCTCTCCTCGACCGCGATCCGGGACACCCAGAAGAGGCTCGCCCAGCAGGCCGCGGACGCGGAGGCGGCGCGCCGGGCGGCCGAGCTCCAGGCCCTCGAGCAGCAGCGCACCGCGGCGCAGCGCGACGCCGCCGCGGCCCAGCAGCAGGCGCTCACCGAGCGCGAGCGGGCACTCGCGGCGCGCGAGCAGGCGATGGCCGCGCAGGCCCAGCTCGCGCAGCAGCAGCAGCAACTCGCGGATGCCCAGCGGCAGGCCGCGGACGCGCAGGCTCAGGTGACCGCTGTGCAGCAGCAGGCCGACCAGGCGCGCACCGAGGCGGCGCAGGCCCAGGAGCGGGCCGCGGCCGCGGGCCTGTCCGCCGAAGCCGCCGATGCCGCGCGGCGAGACGCCGACGACGCGCGCCGCCGCGCGGAGGCGCTCACGACGCAGGCCCAGGCGGCGCAGGCCGAGGCGGACCGGTCGCGGGACCAGGCCGCGGCGGCGGCGGCCGCGCTCGACGCGCAGAGGCGTCAGCTCGAGTCCCAGACGCAGGACCTCCAGCAGGAGAACGCGAAGCTGAAGGCCGAGCGCGACGACCTCGAGGGCCGGCTGACGGGCGCCCTCTCGGAGGTCGCCTCGATCAGCCAGACGGCGCGCGGCGTCGTGGTCAGCCTTCCGGACATCCTGTTCGACACGAACCAGGCGACCCTCAAGCCCAACGCCCAGGTCGCGCTCGGCAAGCTCTCCGGCATCCTCTCGCTGTTTCCGAAGATCAACCTCCGCATCGAGGGCCACACGGACTCGACGGGATCGGACGAGCTCAACAACCGGCTGTCCCGCGACCGCGCGAACTCCGTCATGAGCTTCCTGCAGTCGCAGGGCGTGGCGGCGACGCGGATGGCGGCGGAGGGCTACGGCAAGCGCGTTCCGGTGGCCGACAACTCCACGCCGGCCGGGCGCGCCAAGAACCGCCGCGTCGAGATAATCCTCGCGGAGGGCGTGATCCAGGGGGCGGGACAGTAAGTAAGTAAGTAAGTAAGTAAGAAGGTGACGGGCGGTCGGTGGCGGGTGGCAGGGAGCGGAGTCAATCCGAAGACGTATTAGCGACGACTAATACGTCACCTGTCACCTGTCACCTCTCCTCCGGCGTCACCTCTCCCTCCGCCTCCCCCGTCATCGGCACGAACCGCACCGGGATGATGTCCTTCTCCGTGATCCGGCCGTCCGGTTCCTTGGTGAAGACCTTCAGCTCCTGGAAGAACCCTCCGACCGGAATCACCATGCGGCCGCCCGGCGCGAGCTGATCGAGGAGGGGCTCGGGGATCCGGGCCGGGGCCGCCGTCACGATGATGCCGTCGAAGGGCGCCTTCTCGGGCCAGCCGCGGTAGCCGTCGCCCTCCCGGACGACGACGTTCGCGTAGCCGAGCCCGCGGAGCTTCTCCGAGGCCGCCCGCGCGAGCTCGGGGATGATCTCGATCGAGTAGACCTCGTGGGCGAGCTCGCCGAGGACCGCGCTCTGATAGCCCGAGCCGGTCCCGATCTCGAGCACGCGGGAGTCCGGCGCCAGCGTCAGGAGCTCGCTCATGAGCGCCACGATGTACGGCTGGGAAATGGTCTGCTTGCCCGCGATGGGAAGCGGATGATCCTCGTACGCGCTGGCGCGGTCGGCGGCGTCCACGAAGAGATGGCGGGGCACCTTGCGCATCGCGGCGAGCACGCGCGGATCGCGGACCCCGCGGGCGACGATCTGCGTGTCGACCATGCGTGCACGCTGCGCGGCGTCGCCGTCGGGCTGCTGGGTCCGCACGATCGGATGGCCCTCCTTGCCCTGCCGGCACGCGGCGGCGGCGAGGCAGAAGAAGGATAGCGCCCGCAGCCGCGCACGAGCGCTCACGGCGCCGCCGGGCCATGGGATACGCGGCCGCCGACGATCGTCATGTACACCGAAATCGAGGCGATCTCCGACTCCGGTGCGGACAGCGGATCCGCCGAGAGCACGGTGAGGTCCGCGGCGAATCCGGGAGTCACGCGCCCGCGCCACGTCTCCTCGAAGGCCGCCCAGGCGGCGCCCGACGTGTACAGCGCGACCGCCTCGGGGCGCGTGAGCCGGTCGGCGGGCCGCCATCCTCCAGGAGGGTTGCCGGCTCGATCCCGCCGCGTGACCGCCGCGTAGACGCCCTCGAGAGGGCTCTCGGTCTCGACCGGGGCGTCGCTTCCCCCGGCGAGGCGCACGCCCGCCTGCAGGAGCCGTCGCCAGGCGTACGCGCCGGCGATGCGCTCCGGCCCGATGCGATCCTCGGCCCATCGCATGTCGGACGTCGCGTGGACCGGCTGGATCGACGCGATGACGGAGAGCCGCGCGAAGCGCGCGAAGTCCTCCGGAGCGATCACCTGCGCGTGCTCGATGCGCGGGCGCTCCGCTCCGGCGGGCGCCGCCGGCAGCGCGGTCGCCGCCTTCTCGTACGCGTCCAGGGCGACGCGGTTCCCGCGGTCGCCGATGGCGTGGATCCAGAGCTGCCAGCCGGCGCGGCGGGCCGCCAGGGCGATCTCGGCCAGGCGCTCGGGAGGCGTCACGAGCAGCCCGCGCTTGCCCGGCTCGTCGGAGTAGTCCGCGAGGAGCGCCGCGCCGCGGCTCCCGAGAGCGCCGTCGGCATACGCCTTGATCGCGCGCACCGTGAGGAAGTCGTCGCCGCCGCCGACGTGCCGCCCTCCCGCCAGGGACTTCGGAAGCGCCGCTGGATCGGGCGAGACCGTCGCGTAGACGCGGATCGGCAGCTCGCCGCGCGAGGCGAGTCTCTGCAGCGCCGCGATCCCGGCGGCGTCGTAGCCGGACGCGTCCTGGATCTCGGTCAGCCCGGCGCGCGCGCAGGCCGCGGCTCCCTCGCGAAGCCATCGCTCCCGGTCCGCGTCCGTCGCCTCCGGCGCGGCGCGGTCGACGAGCGCCATCGCGTTGTCGACGAGCACTCCCGACGGCGAGCCGTCCGGCCGCCGGAGGATGCGCCCGCCCTCGGGATCGCGGGTCGCCGCGCCGATGCCCGCGGCGGCGAGAGCCAGCGAGTTGACCCAGAGAGCGTGGCCGTCGACGCGCCGCGCGATCGCCGGGCGCCCCGGAACGGCGGAGTCGAGAGTCCGGGCATCCGGGAACTCCCGACCGGGCCACCGGGTCTGATCCCAGCCGCGCCCCTCCACCCACGCGCCCGCGGGCAGCTTCCCCGCCGAGGCGGCCATGCGCGCGGCGGCGTCGGCCGCGCTCGTCGCGTCGCGCAGCGCCGCCGTCTCCGTGCTCTTGCCGAGTCCCAGCATGTGCAGGTGGGCATCGGCGAAGCCCGGGAAGACGAAGCGGCCGGACAGGTCTACCGCGCGCGCCGATTTCGCCCGCGCCTTCGCCTCCGCGGGATCGCCGACGAAGACGATGCGCCCGCCCGAGAGGAGGATCGAGGCCTTCGCCGGTCGCGCGTCGGCGGACGCGTAGACCGTGCCGTTTTCGAGCAGGAGATCGGGTTGAGGCGTCCCCGCGAGCAGGAGCGCCGCGAGCAGCAGATGCACGGAACGATCTTAAGCCCTAGAAGCACGCGCAGCCGGGCGCCAGGCCGGAAGCCGAGCCGGGAGCCATGAGCCGTCAGCGGTCGGGCGAGCCCTCAACCGACGGACGGCGACCCGTTCACCGCTTCCGTCTCACTTCGCACGTCTCGCGTCTCACGTCTTGCTTCTCACGATCAACAGCGTCTGGTCGTCGTACTGCGGCACGCCCGCGGCGAAGGCGTCGACGGCCGCGAAGATCGCCTTGCAGAGCTCGTCCGGAGAATCGCTCGAAGCGACGAGCGTCGTGAGCCGCTCCATCCCGAACTCCTCCTCCCGCGAGTCGAGCGCCTCGGTGACGCCGTCCGTGTAGACGCAGAGGAGGTCTCCGGCGCCGATGGTCGTCTCCTTCTCTTTCCAGGTCGCGTTCGGGAACATGCCGAGCGGCACTCCCGTCGCCCCGAGCTGCTCGACGCGGCCGTCCGCCCGGCGCAGGAGAGCGGGATTGTGGCCCGCCGAAACGTATCGGAGCGTCCCGGTGTCCGGCTCGATGAGCCCGAAGAAGCAGGTCAGGAACTTGCGTGTGACCGCATAGCGCTGGAGATGACGGTCTATGCGGGCAAAGAGGTCCGCGATCGTCGGCGCCTCGTCGATCTGGAGATGGACCGCGGCGTGCACGGTCGAGACGAGGAGCGCCGCCGGGATTCCCTTGCCGGACACGTCCGCCACCACGAAGCCCAGCCGCCCGCGCGAGAGCGGGAAGAGGTCGTAATAGTCGCCGCCGACCTGGCGGGTCGGGACGTTGCGGGCCGCAATCTCGAGCCCGGCGACGTTCGGGAGATCTCGAGGCAGGATCTGACGCTGGATGGCGGCAGCCAGCTCGAGCTCGCGCTCCATGCGCTCCTTCTCGACCGCGTCGCGGTGGAGACGCGCGGTCTCGATCGCGGCCGCGGCCTGGTTGGCGAAGAGCGAAAGAATCCGCGCGTCCGTCGCGGAGAAGTCGAGCACGCGGCCGTCGCGCGACTCCTTGTCGGCGACGGCCAGGACGCCGAGGCGGCGGCCGGGGACGGCGATCGACACGACGAGGCACTTCTGACACGAGTTGAGCGCGAGGCCGGAGGTTGGCTCCGAGGCCGCCTCGTTGTTGATCAGTCCTCCGTCGGGGAGGGACCAGCTCTTGACGTCGCGTGCGGCGAAGACGTCCCCGCCCACGCTGCGCTCGAGCAGCACGGCACCCGACGGCTCGACGAGGACGAGCGTGCCCTTGCCGGCGTCGGTCAGGGAGATGGAGCGGAAGAGCACCTCGTCGGCGAGCGCCGACAGGTCGAGCTGTCCGCCGAGCGACAGGCCCAGGTCGTAGAGCGACTCGAGCTCGAGCAGGCGCGCCTTCAGCTCGAACTCCGCGTCGCGGACCTGACGCGCGAGCCGGTTCGCGCCGACCACCGCGCCGAAGAGGAACGCGAGGGCGTTCGAGCTCTCCGGTGCGGATTCGACGCCGAGCAGGCGCAGCAGCCCGTGGACCTCGCCCTCGACGCTGAGCGGCAGCCACAGGTCGCCGTCGCGCACGAAGATTCCCTCGGGCAGCGGATCGGGGAGAGGAGGGCAGTCCGCTTCGCCCGCGAGCCTTTCCCCGGCGCGCACCCACGCGTCGCGCTCGCGCAGGTAGAGGGCGGCCTCGCGCGCGCCGGTGGCCGCGAGGGCGGCCTCCGCGATTCGCGACGGCAGCGGCGCGTCCGTCTCGAGAATCGCGCCGACGCGCTTCCAGAGGTCTTCGAGGCCGGCCGTGGAAACGGGCATCGTCATCGTTGAGCGGGCCGCCGACGAGTTCCGCCGCGCGGCGGGGCCCTCCTGAGTGCGGCGCCTACGCCGTCTGCGACGTCACCTTCTTCATGGCCTCGTCCTGCGTCGGAAAGATCTCGGCGTACTGGGCGAGCCCCATGATGCGGAACGTCTTGTCGATGGTCGGTGTGAGGCCGCAGAAGGCGAGCATGCCCTTCCGGTCCATCACCTTCTCGAGCACCTCGATCAGGATCGAGATGCCGATCGAGTTCACGATTCGGGTCTTCTCCAGGTTCAGGACGAGAGCGCGAACACCCTGGTCCAGGTGCGAGTAGGCCTCGCGCGCGATCTCCTCGCCGCCCTGGTTGTTGATGTAGCCGTCGGTCCAGAGGATCGCGACGTCGCCACGCCGCTCCGACGACACCTTGCACGTCTCGCTCACTTGTATTTCCTCATCACGATCCGTGTCCCCCACTCCCCCGACGTGATGTCGACGTCGTCCATCAGGCTCTTGATGATCTGGAGTCCCCAGCCCCGCTTCCGGTGGCTGGAGAACGTCTTTTCCGGGCTCGGCGTCTCGATGGCGGCGTGGTTGAAGCCGCGACCCCGGTCGAGGACCTCCACCTCGAGCCACTCGCGTTCCTTCCCCTCGCTTCCGAGCCGGAAAGTGAGGTGAAGCTGCTCGTCGCGGCAGTTGGCGTGCTCGAATGCGTTGATGCAGGCCTCGACGAGCGCGAGCTTGACCTCGTCGATCTTATCCCGCGACATCGCGATGTATTCGCCGAGCGCGGCGGCCTGCGCCGTCGCGACGATCTCCATCTCCGGGGCGACCGGGATGGTCATCGAGACCTCGCGCGACCCCGCGGCGGCGAGCCCGGGCGGAGCGGAACCTCCCTGCGACATCGGAGCGTTCCTCGAACGCTCCTAGAAGCGCAGGAAGAGTTGGAGTGACCGGATCAAAACGGAAGGCAGTCTATCGGACGCGAGCAGGAGGAGAAAAAGCGACAGCTCGCCGGCCAGCATCCCCCAGAGAAGGTTGGGGGCCTCGATGGCCTCGAGCCCGATGGCGAGTGCTTTTCTCATCACGACATCCGACAGGAGGAGCAGGAGTCCTGCCACGTTGGCCGACCGCCGCGAGCGACACCCAACCTCCAGCAGGCCAGCGAGTTACGTCGGATTCTCCGGTGGCGAGGCATCGTGTCAGAAGCGTATCACTATGACACACTCTCGACAAGCTAGAAATTTAGCAGCTTGTAAATGACTTATATAGAAGATTTAAAGCTAAAGCGGGACAAAGGGATACAGTGCCCTATTGTCCCACCTGTCTTTTGCGGTACAGCGTCCGGCGGCTGATGCCGAGCAGGCGCGCCGCCCGGCTCTTGTTTCCGCCGGCCAGGCGCAGCACGCGCTGGATGTGGCGCTCCTCGAGCGCGCGCAGGTCCGGGATCTCCTCGTCGCCCGACGCCGGCGCGACCTCCTCGAGGCGAGCGGCCGGCTGGGGCAGCCACTGCAGGTCCTCGCGCCGGATCGTCCCTCCCTGCGACAGCGCCGCGGCGCCCTCGAGAAGGTTCTCGAGCTCGCGGATGTTGCCGGGGAAATCGTGCGCGAGCAGGGCGGCGTACGCGTCCCGCTCGAGCGTCGGCGCCGGCCGGCCCTCGCGCGCCGCGAAGCGGTCGAGGAAGTAACGCACCAGTCGCGGAATGTCCTCGCGGCGCTCGCGAAGCGGAGGCAGACCGATCTCGACGACGCGCAGCCGGTAGTACAGGTCCTCGCGGAAGTCGCCGCGGGCGATGCGCTCGGACAGCCGGGCGTGCGTCGCGGCCAGCACCCGCACGTCGATCGGCACGCGGCGCCGTCCTCCGACGCGCTCGATCTCCTTCTCCTGCAGCACCCGGAGCAGCTTCGCCTGCAGGGAGAGCGGCATGTCGCCGATCTCGTCCAGGAAGAGCGTCCCGCCCTGCGCCGTCTCGAACCTGCCGGCACGAGCCTCGACGCCCGTCGCGACCCCGCGCTCGATGCCGAAGAGCTCCGACTCCAGGAGCGTCTCCGGCAGCGCGGCGCAGTTGATCGCCACGAAGGGCTTGTCCGTGCGGTCGCTGCGCGCGTGGATCATCCGGGCGACGAGCTCCTTCCCCGTTCCGCTCTCGCCGGTCACCAGCACGGAGATGCGGGAAGCGGCGACGCGGCCGACGAGGTCGAGCACCCGGCGCGCGGCCGGCGAATCGCCGACGAACAGGCGGCCGGCGGCCGACCGGCCGGTCTCGTCCAGCAGCCTCCGGTTCTCCTCCTCGAGCCGCTCGCGCTCGCGCGTCAGGCGGTCGAGGTGCCTGCGGTTCTCGATCGCGATCCCGCAGAGGCCCGCGAGCGATACGAGGAAGCGCCGATCCTCGTCGTCGAACGTCGGAGCCGCCTCTCCCCCCCGGCGCACCTCCTTGTCCGCGAGCACGAGGACACCGATCGGCCGGCCGCCCCCGAAGATGCGCACGCCGACGGCGGTCAGGACGGGGCGTCCGAGGAGCTTGAACTTCTCGCGCGTCATCGCGCCCTCGGACGCGAGAACGTCTCTCAGGAACTCATCCGCCGCGACCATCGCCTCCGTCGGCCGCTTGGGGAAGCCGACCCGCGCCTCGGCGCGGCGGGCTCCCCCCTCCGCGAACGTGGCGAGAAAGCCGCGGGACGCGTCCAGGACGCCGACGACGCGCGCCAGCACGTCCTCCACGACGTCCTCCTCGCTCCGCAGCGCCCCGAGCGACAGCCCCGCGTCGTAGAGCGTCTCGAGGAGGAGAAGCCGGTGCTGAGTTTCGAAATGCCTGGGAGAGGAACGTTCCATCGAGGGCCGCGGCCGCGCTCTACCGCGCGGCGGCGAGCACCTTCTCGCGGCGCAGCTCGGCGACCGTCGCCTCCGCCTCCCGCGTGGGGGCCCAGCTCGGGTTCCACTTGCGGTTCTCGGCGATCAGCTTCTCGGCGGTGTCGATATCGCCGCGCTTCGCCAGGGCCGCGGCGACGCGGGCGCGCGCCTCGTAGATCATGCGGCGGTCCTGGAACTTGTTGAACGGGTTCGGCGGGTTCGCGTTCTTCTGCCAGTACGCGAGCGCCTCGTCGGGCTTGCCCTGCTGCTCCTTGGCGAGCGCCATGAGCATGTTGAAACCCGGAAAGTGGGGCTTCCAACCCTCGGGAAGCTTCTCTCCGGCGATGATCTTGTCGAGCATCGGCTTCGCGGCCTCGATGCGTTTCTCGGCCTCGAGCGGGCGCTTGTCGACCAGCGCCATCGCCGCGTCCAGGGCGGCGAGATCGAGGTCGCTGTACTTCGTCTTCGGAAGGGCCCGGATCGACGCCGCCAGCCGACGCGCCGTTTCGTCGTCGTGGGAGAAACAGGCGACCCGCAGCGCCGCCATGAGGTATTCGCGCTGCATGTCTTGCGAATCCGATTGCGCCGAGGCCTTCTCGTACTCCGCGATCGCCTTCGCGGGTTCGCCCATGCCCTCGAACGCCACGCCGAGGTGTTCGTGAGACTCGACGAAGTCGGGCTTGATCGCCAGGGCCCGGTTCAGGTTCTCGACCGCCTCGTTGTAGTGGCCCGAGTACGCCTGCACCTCGCCGAGGGAGTCGAACGGGTTCGCATTGTCGCCGGCGATGAACTGGTACTTCTTCAGGTACTCCATCGACTTCACGTAGTCCCCGGTGTAGCCGTAGTAGTAGCCGATCTGGTTGTAGGCGTCGCCGTTGTTCGGGTCGTTGGCGAGCAGCTCCTCGAAGATGCGGATCGCGTTGTCCGTCTTCCCCCTCCGGATCTCCTCGTGCGCCAGGGTCTGGGCCGATCGGACGTCGTTGGGGAACTTCGCGTGGAGCTCGCGCGCGATCGCGATGCCGTCCGCGTAGCTTCTCGACGCGAAGGCGAGCTGCATCTCGATCGACAGCTTTTCCCGCTCGGTCAGCCTCGGCTCCTCGCGCGCGGCGCGCTTGACGAGGGCGAGGCGCTGCGACTCGTCGGTCGCCTGACGGGAGAGGCCGAGCATGGCCATGGCGAAGTTCGGGTCGAGCTCGAGGGCCCGGGCGAAGGCGACACGCGCCTCCTTGAAGTAGAAGCGATTCTCGTTCGCCACACCCTCGCGATAGGCGTCGTAGGCCGCCGACGAAGTCGTGGTGACGTCCCGCCGGCTGGTCAGGAAGAGCGCGGTCGCCCCCCCGGCCACCAGCAGGAGCATCGCCCCCGCGACGATCCAGACTGCACGCCTTCTCATGGCTAACCCGTTCATACGAATGCTCCAACCCGGGGTTTCGTCCCGAAAAGAACCAATAATTCGCCTATTCCGCCCTCAGAAACAGGAACGTCATGTCGTCGTACTGCTCGGCGCCCCCGACGTGCTCCCGGACGTCCGCCAGCACGCCCTGGGCCACCTCGTCGAGCGTACCCCCGTTTCGGGCCGCCAGGGAGCGCATCAGCCTCTCCTCCCCGTAGGGGTTCATCGAGGCGTCCATCGCCTCCGTGAAACCGTCCGTGTAGAAGAACAGGGTATCGCCCTTCTTCAGGTAGAGCTCCCGGGTGTCGTAGGGCACGTCCCGGAAGGCGCCCAGGGGCAGGCGGTGCTCCGGGGGGTCGAGCAGGGTCGGGCCGCCGTCGCCGCTCCGCAGGAGGATCGGGAGGGGCTGACCTCCGATGGCATAGCGCAGGGTCATGGCTTCGCCGTCGAGGAGGAAGAATCCCAGAGACACGAACATCCGCCGCTTGATCGCGTAGATCCGCCGGTTCGACTCCCGGAACAGCACGCCCGGATCGCTCGTGGTCAGGGCGCGGGAGTAGACGATCTCCTTGGCGGCGACCATCAGGAGCGAGGCGGGCACGGACTTGCCCGACACGTCTCCGATCACCACGCCGAGGCGCCCGTCGTCGAACGGGATGAAGTCGTAGAAGTCTCCGCCCACGACCCGGGCGGGGATGGACCCGCCCAGGAACGAGAACCCGGGCACCTCCGGCAGATTGCGCGGCAGCAGGCTCGTCTGGATGTCGCGCGCGATCTCCAGGTCGCGCCGCAGCTCCGCCTGTCGCGTCATCTCGTCGTGGAGGAGGGCCGTCTCGATCGCGAGAGCGGCCTGGTTCGCGAGCGTCGACAGGAGGGACAGGTCGTCGCGGTCGAATCTCTCGCCCGAGAGCTTCTCCTTCAGCGCCAGGACGCCCATCAGCCGCTCGCGGTAGACGAGGGGCACGAGCAGGCGGAAGCCCTCGTCGACGAGGCGCTCGCGGAACTCCTCGCTCTCGGTGTCGGCGAAGTGCAGGGAAAGCTCCTCGAGGTCGGAGGGCTTCCCCTCCTGGCGGAGCACGCGACGGACCGCCGCCGCCGGCGAGATCCGGTCCTCGCGCCGCGACCGGCGCTCGAGCCAGCCTTCGCGGTCGCGGAGCCAGATGGACGTCTTGTCGAGCCGCATCGTGGCCGAGATGCTGGACGTGAGGTAGTCGGCGATGCGGCCGAGGTCGAGCTCGCCGGTGATCGCCTCGCTCATCTCGAGGAGGGCGGCCTGGTAGTCGAACTTCTCCCGGAAGAACAGCTTGTCGAGCGGCGTCTGGAGCCGCCGGCGGAGCACCTCGAAGAGCGAGATGCCGACGAGGAAGAACCCGAAGTTGAAGAGCGGCGACGCGGACAGCTTCGAGCTCGCGAAGACCAGATTGGCGAGCGCGACGACCAGCGCGTAGAGGCCCAGCAGGACGGCCGTCGTCGCGGCGTACAGGAACGTGCGGCGCACGATCACGCGCACGTTCATCATCTGGAAGCGAACGATCGCGTACGCGAACGTCAGCGGGATCAGGATCATGGGGATGATCCCGTAGAACGCGTACTCGTCGATCCCGAACGCCGACGGCAGGACGATGAAGAACAGGACGAACGGAACGGTGCCGAGGATCGTTCCGACGAACACGTGGAAGGCCTGCCTCCGCTCGCGCGGATCCTCGAGCGTGAACGCGGAGTGCGCGAGCGCGAGCAGGCCCAGGACCAGGTAGTCGCCGAGGAGGACCCACGACGAGAGCGGCGCCCCGGAGAGGACGGTGACCTTCTCGCCCTGGACCTGGCGGAAGACGTCGTAGAGGAAGACGAACGGGGGCACCGCGTAGAGCAGGTAGAGGAGGCCCGGGCTCGCCGAGAGGAAGTCCTGGAGCCAGACCTTCCATTGCGCGGGCTTCTCGCCGGTCCACTCGTCCGGCTTCGCGAAGCGGAACCGCTTCGCTCTCGGGAAGAACAGGAAGAAGTGGAGGAAGACCGCCGGCAGCAGGAAGAGGCTCACCGTCCCCGTGTTCTGGACGAAGATGTCGATCCACCAGTACGACGCGGGCCGGAGCCGGCAGACGAAGAAGAGCAGGAAGAGGACGCACAGCAGAAAGAAGATGCGAGCCGAGGGCTCGTTCGGGACCCGGACCAGGACGAAGAGTCCGATCAGGAAGAACAGGAAACCGACGACGACGGCGTACAGGTAGTTCTTTCCGCCGAGCCGCTCGGAGGAGAGCTGCAGCTGAACGGTGCGCAGCTCCGAGCCGGCGGGCGCGGAGGCCGCCTCCGGCGCGACGCAGGGACCGTTGCGGACCAGGTAGTTGACCTGCTCGCCGATCCGGTGCCGCCTCAGCTCCGCCGAGGCGTCGGAGCTCGATCGGACGATGCGGCGCCCGATGCCCTGGATGCACTCGCCGGCCCGGATCTTCGCCCGCTCGGCCGGGCTCCCCGGGGTGACCATCCGGACCTCGATGCCGCCGCCCCGGCCGTACTGGAGCGGCACGATGCCGTCGTAGGGACGGACGGAGAACATGTCCGCGATCGACGCGATCGCGATGGCGAGGCCGACCACACCGAGCGCGAGCAGGAGCGCGGTGCGGGGAACGCCCTCGGGGCGGCTCTGACCGAGCTGATTTGTCACTGTTTCACGCCCGAAAAGCGCCTCGCTTCGCCATGTTATCGGATGGGGTCGGCCTGACGGGGCGCGGCGAACCGTGATCCGGAAATCGGAACCGCGCGTTGAAAGCGCGTCTTCCCATTGGTTTACGGTTCACGCGAAGCGTTTGCGGTTTGCGGTTCCGAAGTCGCGGCTTATCCTCCACTCCGTGCCGTTCATCACGTTCGAGGGCGTCGAGGGCTCCGGCAAGTCGACGCAGCTCGCGATCCTCGCCGAGCGCCTGGCGGCGCGCGGCCTGCCCGTGCGGGCGACGCGCGAGCCCGGGGGGACCGCTCTGGGCGAGCGCCTGCGCGCCATCCTGCTGGATCCGGCGCAGCGGAACCTGGATCCGGTGGCGGAGTTCCTCCTCTTCGAGGCGGACCGGCGCCAGCACATCCGGGAAGTCATCCGAACCGGTCTCGACGCGGGGTCGTGGGTTCTCTGCGACCGATTCTCCGACTCCACCTCGGCCTACCAGTCCGCCGGGCGCGGCCTCGAGGCGGACTGGGTCTCGGCGGTCGACCACCGCGTGCGCGACGGGCTCGTCCCGGATCTGACCCTCCTCCTGGACCTCGGCCCGCGCGAGGGGCTGGCTCGCGCGCGCCGCCGCGACTCGCGGGAGGGCCGTTTCGAGTCCGAGGAGCTCGCGTTTCACGAGAGGGTGTCGCTCGCCTTCCAGGCCATCGCGCAGGCCGAGCCTTCCCGCGTCGCGGTCATCCCGGCCGGCGCCGATCCGGAAGGGGTCGCGCGGCTCGCGTGGGACGCGGTGGCACGCAGGTTCCACCTGTCGTGACCGTTTCCACGCTCGACGCGATCGCGGCCGATCCCGAGACGTTCCCCGGAGCTCTGCTCCTGACGGGATCGTCGGAGCCCGCGCTCGAGACGGAGTCTCTCCGCCTGGCGGCGCGCCTGCTCTGTCCGGACGACGACGCGCATGCGGCCGCGCCGTGCGGGAGCTGCCGCCGCGTCCTCGCGGGGATCCATCCGGATCTCCTGACGATCGAGCCCGAGGGCGTGCAGATCAAGATCGACCGCGTCCGGGAGGCGCTGACCTTCGGCGCGGGGCGCCCCTACGAGAGCTCGCGACGCGTCGTGCGGATCCTGCGCGCGGACCTGCTCGGGCTGGAGGCCGCCAACGCGTTGCTGAAGTCGCTCGAGGAGCCGGGGGAGCGGATGCGCTGGATCCTCACGACGGCGCGCCCGGAGTCGCTGCCGACGACCGTTCGCTCACGCTGCGCCGCGGCCGGCGTGCGCGCGTTGTCGCGCGGCGATCGGGAGAAGGAGTGGCGCGACCGCGGCATCGGCGACGACGACGCCGCCGACCTCGTCGTGTTCGGCTGCGCCCTCGACGCCGACCCGGCGGCTCGCCTCGAGGAGGCGCGCGCGTTCCGGGTCGTGGCCGTCGAGGCGCTCGAGGAGGGCCTCGTGGAGGGGCACCGCCCGGCGCTCGTGCTGCTCGCCGAGGCATGCGCCTCCCTCGACCGGGAGGACGCGCGCATCCTCGCCGAGCTTCTCGGAGACGCGGCGCTGGCGGACGCCTTTCCGGGCTCGGACGCGATCCGCCACCGCTCGATCGCGGGACGCCTCGCGAAGATCGCTCGCCGGGTCCGCCCGAACGCGTTACGCAGCGCGTGCATCGCCGCGGCGGACGTTCCGCCGGACACCCGCCGGGGAAACCGGCGGCTGCATTACGAGAAGGTGCTGCTGGACTTGTACGAGAGCCGGGAAACCGCCCCGAAGGCGGACGGCGGTCGCCGGAACCCCTGACCCTTATTAACCCGTAACCCGGGGAGGGTCACGCCCGGGCGACGCATTCGCCGCGGCGAATACATTTCAGGCGCCGGGCGGCGCCGCCAGGGCGCCCTTCCGCCCAGAAAGGGAAAACCTCGAAGGAACCGAGGGGGAACCTCCGGCCCGGCGGGCTCGGAAGGATCGGGAAGAGTGCGGACCTGGGAGCTACCAAAGACTGACGGAAGGTGTGGCAAAAGCTGGGATGGCAGACGCCGTCGGGTCCTCGCGCTCCCCCAATCGATTCCTTCGAGTCCGTCCAGTATATGACTAAAACCGGACCCCAACGCAAAGGTCTTTACGTCGGGGTCGCCTCTTCTTCAGGTCCGGGCCCTAGGCCGCGCCCGCAGGCGTAAGCCGACCGGCGGTGTTGGCCGCCGGTCGGCACTCTCGATCAGTGGTTCGCCAGATCGATCTGGACCGCCTCGCTTCCGCCCGCCTCGACGTCCACCTGGATGGACTGCGTGTCGAAGCCGGGACGGGAGACCACGACCTTGTGGGCGCCGGGCCGGATCTGCAGGCCGCGGCTCAGGCTCGAGAGCTCCTCGGCCGTGCCGGCGAAACGATCATCCACATAGATCGCGGCATCGGCCGGAGCGACGTGGAACACGAGCCGCCCGCGCGACGACGAGGGAGGCGGAACGTTGTCGCCGTTCTGCGGAGGCGGCGCGTAGCCCCCCTCCGGCGGCGCCTGCTCGTCGACGTTCGGCGGAGCCTGCTGACCCGGGCCGCGTCCACGCCAGTCGGAGTACTGGTCGGTCTGCACGTGGATGTCGCCCGGACCCGGATCGCCGGCCTCGACGTTCACGGGGATCGGAGCGTTCGAGCCCTTGTCGTGCGCCCAGAATCGCTGGAGGCCTCCCTCGAGCTGAGGCGTGTCGTACGAGCCGTACTGCTTCGATCCCGGAATCTTCGCGAGCTTCTCCTTGATCTCGATCTTCGCGCCCGCCCGCGAGTTCACGTCGATCGTCCTCGTCTCGAAGCCTTCGAGCTGGAACTCGACCTTGTACTGCCCCGGCTTCAGGTAGAGGTAGTCGGGATACCCGTCGAAGTCGTCGGCGGTGCCGATGTAGCGGCCGTCGAGGAAGACGCGCGCGACCTCGGGCGAGACGTCCGTGTCGACGGCGCCCCACTGACCCGGCATGGTCGAGACGGAGCCGTAGGGACCGCCACCCCCGTAGTAGCCGGCGTAGCCGTAGTACGGGTAGCCGTAGCCCCAACCCCACGCTCCGGGGTAGCCCCAGCCCCAACCCCAGCCCCAACCCCAGTACGGCCAGCCGTAGTAGCCGCGGTAGCCGCCCCAGTATCCGCCGTGGCCGCCGTGCCAGCCACCGCCGCCGTGCCA